>Ga0153993_100078_pt1 | contig 31288 bp, 30 predicted proteins | sample TSNC077MetaG_FD_104706 | JGI IMG/M metagenome (GOLD analysis project Ga0153993, IMG submission 104706) | Attine ant fungus gardens microbial communities from North Carolina, USA - TSNC077 MetaG | ecosystem: Host-associated > Fungi > Mycelium > Unclassified | place: USA: North Carolina, Lumber...
CGCCTCCGCGGTGAACCCGCTCGCGGTGAACCGGATGCCCGGCGGGACGAACACGACGCTGAACAAGGTGGTCCTGCAGCAGCTGACCATCCCGACCTCCACCATCACCGGCATCGACCTGACCGACGTGCGCGAGGTGCGTCTCACGGCTGCAGTCGGTGCGGACGGCACCGGCACGGGAGGCGTCTACCTCTCCGACCTGGCCTTCGACACCCCGTCCGTCGGGACCGCCGTGGTGCAGACGCGGACCTCCGTGAATGTCGCGCCCACCATCGTCGAGGAGGGCAACGGCCCCGGCAGCGCCGACGTCGCGGTCTACCTGAACCGCGCGGAGAAGTCGGCGGTCACGGCCTACGTCTCGGTCATCGGCTCGGCGACCGCCGCGGTCGGAATCGGGATGGAGAAGGTCGCCTTCGCCCCCGGCGAGACCTGCAAGGCGGTCACCGTGCCGACGCTCGGCAACACCGCCGCCTCCACGTCGCCCAGCACGGCCTTCAAGGTCAGCGTGACGAACAGCACGAACGCCGTCATGGGCGCGAGCGCCTTCGCCAACCTCACCGTCCGCGAGGACGACGGGGTGACGGGTGCCGTCCCGGCGCTGGCCCCGGTCGGTGCGCAGGGAGACGTGTGCGCCGAGCTCGCGGCCGCGACGAACCCCGTCCCGCTCGAGACCTCGGCCGAGGACGTCGCTCCGGGCGACTCGTTCACCCTCCGCGCGACCGGCTACCGGGTCGGCGAGACGGTGGCGTTCCATTACGGCGCCACCGACCTCGGCACCGCGGTCGCCGATGCGGACGGGACGGCCTCGGTCGTGGTGCCCGTCGCGGAGGACGCCGACCTCGGTCCCGCCGACGCGACGGCGGCGGGCTCCGGCTCGGGCCGCACCGCCACGGTGTCGGTCTCGGTGCTCGCACCGACCGAGACGACGGTCACCGTGTCGCCGGCAACGCCGACGGCCGGGCAGAAGGTCACCTTCACCGCCACGGTGACCGGCCGCGACACCGCGGGCACGGTCACCTTCCTCGACGAAGGCGAGCCGGCCGCCGCTCCCACGGCGAAGGCCTCCGCCCTCGTCGCGGTGGCCGCCGCGGCAGCCGCGCCGACGGTGCTCGGAGAGGTGGAGATCGTGGACGGCGTCGCGACCCTGACGCTCCCCGGCGGCCTCGCGGCCGGTGATCACGCGATCACGGCCTCGTTCGCCCGCACCGCCACGGCGAGCGCCTCCACCTCCGACCCGATCACGGTGACCGTCGCGCCGGCGGCCTCCACCGGCGGGTCCGGGACGGGCGGAGCGGGATCGGCCGGGTCGGGCTCCGGCACGGGTTCGGCTGCGGCCGGCGCGAGCGCGCTGGCCGAGACGGGATCGGCGATCGGGCTCTGGCTGCTCGCCGGGGTGACCGTGCTGCTCGCGGGAGCCGGCCTCCTCGCCGCCTCGCGCCGCCGCCGCACCGCGGAGTAGCCGAGTACGAAGAAACTGGGCCGAAAACCGCCGAGTACGCAGAGGAATCGCGTACTCGGCGGTTTGGCGGGGGCGGGGTCAGCGGGCGGCGAGGTCAAGGAGTTGGGCCGCGGCGGAGGAGGCGGGCGCTGCGCCTCCGGTCCAGATCGCGGTCAGGGGCCGGATGACGCGCAGGTCGAGGACGCGCACCCGCACGAGGGAGCCCTGCGCGAGCTGGTCGCGGACGGCCAGGATGCTGAGCGCGGCCGGTCCGGCGCCGGCCGCGACGGTGGAGCGGATCGCACTCGTCGTCGAGAGCGCGAGCGCCGGTTCGACGGGCGCGAGACCCGCCTCGGCGAGCGCCCGTTCGAGCGCCAGGCGCGTTCCGGAGCCGCTCTCGCGGACGACGAGCGGCTCGGCGGCGAGCTCGGCGGCGGTCACACCCGAGCGTCGCCGGGCCCACGGGTGCCGGGGGCCGACGACGACCACGAGCTCGTCGGTCGCGATCGTGCGGTGCTGGAGTCCCGCGGGGAGGTCGGGGGTCTCGATGAAGCCGAGGTCCGCCGCCCCGCCGCGCACGGCCTCCACCACCCCGACGCTGTTCGCCGCGGTCAGCTCGATGCGGACGCCGGGCTCGGCGGCCCGCAGCGCCGTGAGCCAGGCCGGGGCGAGGTGCTCGGCGATCGTCATGCTCGCGGCCACGCGGAGGCTCCCGGAGGAGGGCGCGCGCAGCGCCGCGGTGGCGGACGAGAACCGGTCGACGGCGGCGAGCAGCTCGGTCGCCCACTCGACGACGAGCACACCGGCTTCGGTCGGGCGGGTGCCGTGGGAGGTGCGGGTCAGGAGGGCGACGCCGAGATCGCGTTCGAGCGCGGCCATGCGGGACGACGCGGCCTGCTGCGAGACGCCGGTCGCCTGCGCGGCTCGGGAGAGGCTTCCGGATGCGGCGACGCCGACGAGCAGGCGGAGGCTGTCGAGATCGGGTTCGCGCATGCGGCTCCAGACACAAGGGACGGTTGTGGCGACTCCCACCGTAGTCGCACATCCGTTCAAGACCCGGCGTGCAGTCGCGGGCGACCCTGGAGCATGCACTCCGCGACCTCCTCCCCCGTCGGCTTCGCCGGGCTCGGCATCATGGGGCGCCCGATGGCGGCCAACCTCCTCTCGACCGGTGTCGACCTCGTCGTCTGGAACCGTTCGCCCGGCCCCGCCGCCGAGCTCGCCGAGACCGGCGCCACGATCGCCCGGGATGTCGACGACCTGTTCGCCCGCTGCCACATCGTGATCCTCATGCTCGCCACCGAGGACGCGATCGACGCCGTGCTCGACCGCGCCGGTCCGACCTTCGCCGAGCGGGTGGCCGGCCGGATCGTCCTGCAGATGGGCACCGTGACGCCCGGCTACTCCCGAGGGCTCGCAGCCGATATCGCGGCAGCGGGCGGCGCCTACGTCGAGGGGCCGGTCTCCGGCTCCCGCGTCCCCGCGACCGAGGGGACGCTCGTCGCGATGCTGGCCGGACCGGACGAGGCGGTCGCCGAGGTCGCGCCGATCGTCGACGCGATGTGTGCGCAGCGGTTCGTCTGCGGCGCCGTTCCCGCGGCGCTCACGATGAAGCTCGCGGTCAACACGTTCCTCATCACGATGGTGACGGGGCTCGCGGAGGCGTTCCACTTCGCCGAGGTGACCGGGGCGGACCCGCGGGTGCTGCGGGAGGTGCTCGACGCCGGCCCGATGGCGTCCGCCGTCTCGCGCGGCAAGGCGGCCAAGCTCGTCGACGGCGACCTCTCGCCGCAGGCGGCCATCGGCGACGTGCTCAAGAACGCCGCGCTCATCGAGGACGCGGCGCGCGAAGCCGGCTCGGCCCATCCGCTCATCGCGGTGTGCCGCGAGCTGTTCACCGAGACCGCTGCAAGCGGCCGGGCGGGTGAGGACATGGCCGCGGTGATCACCGCGCTCGCGGCGCGGGCACCCTCCTCGCGCCCCTGACGAGGCGGCCGGGCGGCGAGGCGGCACGAAGTGCACGCGAAACGGCTGAGGCGGCGAAGGATTCGACCGCTCGGCGGGGAGGAGTGGAGGTGGCGCGCGGGTCAGCGCGGGGCACGCTCAGCGCGGGGCCCGCTGCGCGGCGCGCCAGCGGCCGGGTGTGAGCCCCTGCGTCTCGCGGAACACACGCGTCAGGTGCGCCTGGTCGCTGAACCCGGCCGCCGCGGCGGCATCGGCGATCGACCAGCCGTCGGCGAGCAGCCGACGCGCCGCCCGCACCCGGCTGGCCGAACGGTAGCGACTGGGGCTCGTGCCGAGGGCCGCCGAGAACTGCCGGGCGAGCTCCCACCGGCTGAGCCCGGACAGCCCCTCGAGCCGCGCAGCGCTCCAGGCCGACTGCGGCTCGTCGCGCAGCGCCTGCGCCACCCGCAGCACGGCGGGGAGGTCGACCCGCTTCGACCACGTCGGCGACGGCCCTCCGGAGGCGGTGACCAGCACGCGCGCGAGCGCTTCGACGACCTCCACCTCCTGCAGCTCGTCGCCCGCGGCCGACCAGCGGGCGACCGTGGCCGCGCCGGGGAGCGGCAAGCGTTCGGGCCGCGCGATCGGGTCGCGCACGAACGGCAGGCCCGTCGTCCCGCCCGCCGCGCGGATCGCCGCCGGGTCGACGTAGAAGATGCGGTAGGCGATGCCCTCGGCGTCTCCGGGCATCCCGTCGTGCAGTTCGCCGGGGTGCAGGATGTGCCACTGTCCGACGAGGCCCGCGTGGTGCTCGCCGCGATAGTAGAACCGCTGCACGCCGGAGAGCGTCACGCCGATCCCGTACGTCTCGTGCCGGTGCCGGGCGAACCCGACGCCGTCGAGCGTGACGTCCCACGTCTCCACGGCGTCGCCGGCGGTCCGCTGGCGGAAGCCGAATCCCGCCGGCGCCGGTGCCTCGTTCGACGGCCCTTCGCTCATGGTGCACCGAGCCTACGGGATGCGTCGCGCACCGGGGATCAGCGGCAGCGGGAGCGGCTCCGGGCCCGTAGCGGTGGGCTCAGTCCGCGATCACCCGAGCGCGCCCCGCGAGGTAGCCGAACACACCGAGCACGGCGAGCAGCCCGACGAGGATGGCGAGCGCCGGCGTCCACGAGCCCGTCGCGTCGTGCAGCGCGCCCGCGGCGATCGGGCCCGCGGCGGCGAGCACGTAGCCGACCGACTGGGCCATCCCCGAGAGCGCCGCGGCCTGGTCGTGGTGCCGGGTGCGCAGCCCGAAGAACGAGAGCGCGAGGACGATGCTCGAGCCGCCGGCGAGGCCGGCCATGCTCGCCCAGACACCGCCGAGCTGCGGGGCGAGCAGCACGCCGAGCGCGGCGAGCGCGAAGAGCGCGGGCCCGGCGACGGCGAGCAGCCGCTGGTCGCGGAAGCGCGGGATGAGCGTGGAGGCGAGCAGGCTGCCCCCGATGCCGAAGGCGTTCAGCAGCAGCTGGTGCACACCGGCGGCGGCCGCATCCACCCCGGCCGCGCCCTCCATCGACGGAAGCCAGGTGATGAACACGTAGAAGCCGACCGACTGCAGCCCCATGAACGCGGTCACCTGCCAGCCGATGGCGGTCCCCCAGGGCGACCGGGCGCCGGCTGCGCGACCCGAGGGTGCCGGGTGGTGCGGCTCGGTCAGAGCGACGTCGTCCTCCGACGGCGGCACGACGGTGCGGCGGCGCAGCTGCGGCACCATGACGGCGAGGGCGATGAGCGCAAGGCCCGCCCACATCCCGAGCGGGAGGCGCCAGCCCCACGCCGTGAGCGCGGCGACCGGCACGGCGGCACCGGCGGCGATCGCGGCGAAGGAGGCCTGCACCGCCGAGTAGGCGCCCGTGACCTGCCCGATGCGGGTCGGGAAGTCGCGCTTCACGAGCGCCGGGAGCACCACGTTCAGGATGGCGATGGCGACACCGAGCAGCCCCGTGCCGATCCAGAGGAGCGGCAGCCCGGGCAGCGAGCGGACCACGAGCCCGACCGCGAGACCGGCGAGCGCGACGCCGAGCGCGCGCTCGAGGCCGAGGCGGCGCGCGAACGCCGGGGCGACCGGCGACACGAACGCGAATGCGAGCAGCGGGAGGCTGATCAGGATGGACGCCGTCAGCGACGACAGCCCCAGGTCGTGCTGCAGCTCGGCGAGCACCGGTCCGACCGTCGTGATACCGGCGCGCAGGTTGCCGGCCACGAGCAGCAGGCCGGCGATGACCAGCGCGGGGCGCAGCGGGCGGATGGCGGCGGGCGTCCGCGGGGCCCGCTGGGCGGGGGTCGGACGGGTCTCGGTGCTCATCGGGCGTTCTCCTCGGGCTGTGCGGCGGGCTGGGCTGTGCGCTGTCCCGCGGGTCGGTCATCCTGCGCCGGTTCGAACCCGGCCTGGGCGTGGGCGACGTGCACCATCCGCTCGGCGGCGTCCGCGGCGCGATCCGGATCGCGGGCCTCGATCGCCGCCACCAGCTCGACGTGCGTCGCGTCGATGCGCGCGATGTCGTCGGCGAGGGCGTCGAGGTCGACGTCCGGCGAGTCGAGGTGGAGCAACGCCTGATCGTTGCCGCCCGCCCCGCGGTAGAGCTCGGCCAGCAGCACGTTGCCGGAGGCTTCGAAGACCGCGCGGTGGAACCGGCGGTCCGCCTCGGCGTACGCGGGGGCGTCACCGGTGTCGCGGGCGGCGGCGCGCTCCGCCAGCGCCTCGGCCAGCACCTCCCGCTGCCCCGGCGTCGCGCGGGTCGCGGCCAGCCGGGCGCCTTCGCGCTCGAGCAGCAGCCGCACCTCGAGCACATCGGCGATGCGGTCGTGCTCGAGCCGACGGGCGAGCGCGGGTGCCAGATCGCTGGTCGCGACGACGAACGTCCCGTACCCGGCGCGGGCGCCGAGCATCCCGGCGTGCACGAGGGAGCGGACGGCCTCCCGGACGCAGCCGCGGCTGACGTCGAACTCCCGGGCCAGATCGACCTCGGTCGGGAGCAGGGTGCCGACCGGGAACTCGCCCTCGGCGATCCGTTGGCGCAGCTGGATGGCGATGCGTTCGGAGAGCGGGACGTTCGGGGCGAGGCGAGGCATGACGGCCACGCTAGCAGCAAATGATCAAATGTCGGACAAAATTTGCCGACATGGCAAAACGGAGGTCACCGAACGGCTGGGCCCCAGCCGAGTCTGAGTCGGAGGGATGCGGCACCCGCAGCAGGCCACCCGTCCCACCCGGGCGCCACCGACTCCTCGGCGAGGTCGAGGATCCCGCGGGCGGCGTCCTCCGGCTCCCCCGCCAGCACCTCCGCCAGCCGAGCGGACTCGCGAGGCAGCACCGCCTCGATGCGACGACGGCCGTCGAAGGCGTCGGGATGCGCGACGCCCGGCATGCGGGCGACCAGCAGGTCCAGGAGCGTTTGTGCGGCCTCCGAACGGATCACATCCCCTCCGCTCAGCACCTCTCCCCGCCTCACCCGGCCCACTCCCACGAGGAGTTCGACCAGCAGGACGACGGCGGCCACTTCCGGCTCGGGGACCACGCGCGTGCGCGTGGCCGTTCGAGCAGCCTCGAGTGCGGACGCCACGACTCCGGCGTCGTAGACGATGGCCGCGTCCGTGATCGGAAAGCTCGCGAAACTCTCGGGATCGGTGACCGCGAACTCGATGACGCGTCCGTCGGCGAAGAGGGCCTTGAACCCGTCGTGCCATTCGCGCGCGACCCCGGTGAGGTCTCGAGCGTCAGGCAGCCAGGAGACATCGGCACGCAACTCGTCCACGGCGTCGGCTGCCGCGACGACGGCGATGTCGTGATCGGACCACTCGTCGACACGCGCGCGATCGGCGCCCGAACCGAGGAGGGCGACGCCGAGCACGCGGTCGTCCGCGCGAGCCCAGGCCACCAAGCGACGCGTGTACGCGTCGAACGCCTCCAGCGCCGAGGTCACCGACCGCTCCGGAACACCTCGAGCAGATCGGCGGGAGCGCCCTCCCGAGCGAACACCGGGATGCGGTCGAGGGGCGCCTCGACCACGACACGGCGAGCACCGTCGAGCGTCTCCCCTGTCCACACGTCCGTCCAGCGTCCCTCCGGCAGGTAGACCGGCCACGTCTCCGCGCCCTCCTCGAGCACGGGGGCGACGAGGAGGTCGGAGCCGAGCATCCACTGCGGCTCGGTGCGCCAGACCTCTGCGTCGTGCGGGTGGTCGAAATAGAGCGGACGCATCAGCGGGCGGTCGGTGCGCACCGTCTCGGACGCCTGCTCCCGCAAGTAAGGGACCAGGCGTTCCCGGATACCGACGAGATCGCGGACGATCGGCAGCACCCGATCGTCGCCGGTGCGCTCGGCGATGTTCCACGGCGTCCGATCGCGCGAGGGCGACCGGTGGTGGTTGAACTCCGAGTGGTACTGCATGATCGGCACGAATGCGCCCGCCGCCATCGCACGCAGGTAGAGCTCTGCGGACGGGATGTCCCCCGAGAAGCCGGCGATGTCCCAGCCCCAGTAGACGATCCCGCTCGCCGCCGCCGACAGCCCTGCGTTCATCGACCAGCGGAAGGCCTCCCACGTGGAGTTCTCATCCCCCGCCCAGAACGCACCGTGGGCCTGTGAACCGGTGAACCCGGCACGGCTGAAGGTCACCGGCGCCTTGCCCTGCGATCGCAGCAGATCGCCGTACGCGGCGGCGTAGGCGACGGGGAAGGTGTTGTTCTTCTCGTCTCCGCGGCGACCGTCGAGGTAGAGCAACTCCGCACCCCACGCGTGTTCGCCGCCGTCGGTCTTGAAGCCGTCGATGCCCACCTCCTCGACGAGGTAGCGTCGCTTCTCGGTCCACCACCGAGCGGCGCGCTCGTCGGTGAGGTCGGGCATCAGGGAGAGCGGGAACCACCAGCCGCGGTTCCGGTACGGCCTCGGCGCGCCCGAAGGTGAGGGCTCGCGGATGAGCACGCCCTCCCGGATCGCCGCCGCCGCGTCCGCCGCGGCCTGACCGGCCGGGTGCGGGCGCATCTTCAGCAGCGGGATCTGCCAGAGGTGCAGCTTGATTCCGCGCGCGTGCAGCTCATCGGTCATCGCCTTCGGATCCGGCCAGGCGCCGTCTTCGGGGAAGTCGAAGTCCGCCAGCCGATGCGGCGCTCCGTCCGCCGACACGGCATACCGGGCGTCACGGAACGCCGTGAAGGTGCTCTCGTCACTCCATGCCTCGATCACGACGGACCCCACGGGGATGCCGTGCTCGCGGTGGAGGTCGGCTTGGCGCATGACCTCGGCCTGCGTGTTCCACTCGTTGCCGCTCGCCCAGAGCCGGAAGACCCAGTCTGGCAGTTCCTCCGCGCGGCCGGCGCCATCGAGGAAGGCGCCGAGCACCTCGACCGGCGAGCCGTCGAAGAAGTGCACCGGGAGCGCGCCGTCCGGCCCGGTCTCGGCCTCCACGACGATGACGCCCGGCTCGGTCTCGCCGAAGTCGAACCAGACCCGGCGGGAGGTGTCGACGTGGAACCCCCATCCGTCCCCACCCACCACGTGCGCGAACGGCATGGGCAGGTAGGTCTTCCGCTCGGCACCCTGGCTCTTGTACTGCTCGAAGACGACCGAGTCCAGTGCGGCTCCGGAGTGGTCGAGGGCGTCGAAGCGCTCTCCGAGCCCGGTGACGTGCTCCCCCGAGGAGAGGGGCATAGAGAACCGTGCCCGGTGGATGCGCTCACCGTCGTCGAGCACCGCGACCGAACCGGCGACGAGACGGGATGCTCCCGACGCGACGACCGCGCCCTCGCCCGCGCGCCAGGCGGCCGCACGGAAGGCGAACCAGCGGGTGCGCTCGGTGCGACCGTCCTCGTGGACGGCCGTGAAGCGATAGCGGTATCCGGCTTCTCCGGAGAGCAGCGGGGTCGTCGCCTGCCAGCCTCCCGCCGCGCGCGCCAGGCGGGCCTGGGCCGACGCGAGGTGACCGCCGTCGCTGACGCGACCGCGGGACGTGGTGGCCACCCGCTCCAGCGGGAGCACGGTGGTCTCGGCGACGCCCGCGTCGGGCGTCCGGACGAGCTCGACGGTAACCGCGGCGACTGTCGCATCCGCGCGGACCCCGAGCGCTGCGACCCCACCCACCTCGGGGACGACCGGCCAGCGCTGCTCGGTGTCGACGGAGTACGGGTGGCCGGAGCCGGCGGGGCGGTGGCGGATCATCGGGTGGGTCCTTCCTGGTCGAGCGCGGCCCCCAGCCGCAGCAGCATGGCGTGGCTCCAAAGGAGCGGGGTGGCGACGGTCCCCCAGCGGTCCAGCCACTCCTGGCGCATCCGCGGGGCGATGAGATGCTCGTCGACCTGCTCGGGTAGCTCCAGGTCCGCCGTCGCGGTACCGGCAGCCCACTCGTACAGCTCGACGGCGCGCTGCCGATCCCCGGCGGCGAGCTGCGCGAGCCCGAGGAAGCAGCTGAGCAGCGGCCACTGGCCACCGCCGAAGAACGTGTCTCCGAGATAGCGGTGGGTGCCGCCGCCGACCGTGAGGTGGCGCTCGAGCAGGTCGATCGTGGCGCCCCCGAGGCCGGAACGGGGGTCGACGACACCGAGCGGCGCGAAGGCGGAGGCGAGGCTCCCGTCGACGGCCGTGCTGCCGAGCCATTTCACCAGGTGGCCGTCGCGGACGCCGCGTCCCAGCACCAGTTCGTGGAGCTCGGCGGAGGCGGAGCGGGCGTCGTCCAGGCGGTCCCTGTCGAGCATCCCGGCGTCCACGACCGCGTCGAGACCGGCCGCGATGCAGGTGAGCGTCGACACGTGCACGTGCTCGCTGTGCTCCTCCCACCAGTCGTAGCAGGGGCGCCGCCACGAGGCGAGCAGGTAGTCGGTGGTCAGCTCGACGGCGTCACGCCAGCGGCCGAGGTCGGTTCCGTGGCGGCGACCGTGCGCGACCAGAGCCCAGAGCCAGGTGCCGTACCCGTCGAGCTGGAAGTCCCACCATTCCTCCGTGCCGTCGCGCCCGTCGAAGGTGAAGCGGGCGGGGAGCATCTGCGACCCCTCCGGAGCGCGGCCGGCGCGGGACTCCTCGACGATCCAGCCGATGTGGTCCGCACGCTCACGCAGCACACCCGCGCACCAGTCGAAGAACCGCTCGGCGGAGGCGGCATCCCCGGCAGCAGACACCCCGTCGGCGATGAACGCGCCGTCGCGGAACCAGCAGTAGCCGGCGTAGGCGGAGAACGTAGGACTCGCCGGATAGGCACCCTCGGGCGTCTGGAGGTTCGTGATCAATGCGAGGCTGTGCTCGGCGAGGCGGGATGCGATGAAGCGGGGCACGTCGGCTCTTCCGTTGTCGTTTCAGGTGTCGGGGTGAGGCACGGGGCGGCGCCCGCCCTTCGAGGAAGGGCGGGCGCGTCCGCTACTTCAGCAGCGCGGTGACCTGGTCGGCGGCGGACGGGATGGCATCCGCCGTCTTCTGCCGGCCTGCTGCGATCTCTCCGAGTGCGTTGGTCACGTCGTCCTGGATCTTCTGCGAGTTGGCGCCGAGCTGCGGGGCCACCGCGACGTTCTCGAGCGAGTCGAAGACGGCCTGACGGTTGGCCGGGGCACCGGCGGTCAGGTACGGCTTCAGGAGGGAGTCGTCGCTGATGGCGGGGAGTTCCCATCCCGCCTTGAGGCGGACGTCCACCATCTCCTTGGAGCTGGTGAGGTAGTCGGCCCACTTCTGGGCGGCCGCCTTGTCCTTGGCATCCTTGGAGATCACGACCGCGTTCGAGAAGGTCGCGCTGGCCTTCTGCGTGTCGCCCGGCTCGACCTGGACGTCCCAGCCGAACGGAAGGTCGCCGAGCGTGCTGAACATCCAGATGCCGGTGTGCCACATGGCGAGCTTGCCGTCCTTGAACAGGTTGGTGTCGAAGTCGGCGGTCCCCGCACCGTCCGCGGCGGTCGGCATCACGGTGCCCGACTTGCCGGCGATCCAGTCCGCGGCCGCCGTCCCCGCCTTGTCGTCGAAGGCGGCCTTCTTGCCGTCCTCACTGAGGAACGCGCCCCCGGCCTGCTGCACTGCCTTGTAATACTCGTTGTAGCTGATCGGCTGATAGTCGCCCCAGACACCGGCGGCCTTGTCGGTCAGCTTCTCCGCGGCGGCCTTCTCGTCTGCCCACGTCCAGTCCTTCGTCGGGTAGGCGACCCCGGCTTTGTCGAAGAGCTCCTTGTTGTAGAAGAGCACGACGTTCGAGAACGAGGTCGGCAGGCCGTACTGCTTGCCGTCGGTCTTGTAGGTGTCGAGCACCGAGGTGCGGTACGTGGACGCGTCGACGCCGTCGAGCGGGGCGAGCACCCCGTCGGCCGCATAGGTGGCGTAACTGCCTGCGTCGACGTCGAACACATCCGACTGCGTGCCGGCGGAGAGGTCCGTCTGCAGCTTGGTGAAGTAATTCGCGTAGTCGGTCGTGGTCACCTTGACCGCGATGTCGGGATTGGCCTTCTCGAATGCGTCGACGATGGCCTGCAGGTTCTTCTCGTTGCCGCCGTTCGAGATGAAGTTCGAGTACGTGACGGTGGTCTTGCCGCCGGCGGACCCGCCGGAGGACGAGCAGCCGGCCAGGCCGACCGCGGCGACGGCCGCGAGAGCGACCAGTGCGACGAGTGACTTCTTCATGTGAGTGCGATCTCCTTCGATGCAGGGGGTTTCGGGTGAGCTGGTGAAGGGAGGCCGGGGCTACTTGAGCCCCGTGCCGGCGACGCCCTGAACGATGTACTTCTGGGCGAAGACGTAGAGCGCGAACATGGGCAGGATGCTGATGACCGATCCGGCCATGAGCACGTCCCATTGGGTCGAGTACTGGCCCTGGAGGCTCGCGAGGGCGACCGGCAGCGTCTGCATCAGCGGGTCGCGCAGGATGATGAGCGGCCAGAGGAAGCTGTTCCAGGTGTTGAGGAACCCGAACACTGCGAGCGTCGCGAGAGCGGGCCGCACGAGCGGCAGCACGATCTGGAAGAAGACCCGGAAGTGCCCGGCGCCGTCGAGGGTCGCCGCCTGGTCGAGCTCGTACGGAACGGTGCCGATCGCCTGCCGCAGGAGGAAGACACCGAACGCCGAGGCGATGGTGGGGAGGATGGCGCCGGCGTAGGTGTTGATGAGTCCGAGCGACTTCATCTCGACGAAGAGCGGGACGATGAGCACCTGGAACGGGATCATCATGGTCGCCAGGTAGAGGAGGAAGATCGCTCCGCGTCCGCGGAAAGGCATGCGGGCGAACACGTAGGCGGCCATCGAACTGGTGATCAACTGGAAGACCGTGCTCACGACGGCGATCACGAGAGAGTTGACGATCACCTGCCCGAAGGGCACCCGCTGGAACAGCTCGGCATAGGGCGCGAGCGACGGGTTGTCGGGGATGAGCTCCGGCGTCGTCGTCAGGCTGGCGCCGGGGCTGATCGAGGTGACGACCGTCCAGATGAAGGGGAAGATCATGACCAGCGCGCCGACGCTCACGGCGATGTACAGGATGGTCTTGCCCGCGGGGTTACGCATAGTTCACCCACTTCTTCTGACCGTAGAACTGCACCAGGGTGACCACGAGGATGACGAGGAAGAGCAGCCACGACAGCGCGGACGCCATCCCCGCCTGCCCGTAGCGGAACGTCAGGTCGTAGACCTGTTGCACGACGACTTGGCTCGAGTTGTTCGGACCGCCGCCCGTCATCACGTAGACCTGATCGAAGACCTGGAAGCCGTTGATGAGCGAGAGCACAATCACGAAGAAGGTGGAGGGGGAGAGCATCGGCATGGTGATGCTGAAGAGCCGGCGCCACCAGCCGGCGCCGTCGATCTCCGCGGCCTCGTAGAGGTCCTGGTTGATGGTCTGCAGACCCGCCAGGAGGATGACCATGACGAACCCGAGGTCCTTCCACGCGGAGGCGAGGATGATCGACGGCATCGACCACGCCGGATCCGTCCACCAGCCCGGGCCGTCGATCCCGACGAGGCCGAGCACGTAATTCACGACGCCGACGCTGGGGTTCAGGAGCCAGCGCCAGACCAGGGCGACCACCACCCAGCTCGTCACGACCGGGAGGAAGTACACCCCCCGCAGCAGGGCGCGGCCTTTGAGCTTGGAGTTGAGCGCCAGCGCGAGGCTCAGCCCTCCGACGTAGACGAGCGGCAGGTAGCCGACGATGTAGTAGACCGTGTGGAGGAAGGCCTGTTGCGTGCCCGGGTCGCTGAGCAGGTGGGCGTAGTTGTCGAAGCCGACCCACTTCATGTCGCCGATGAGGTTCCACTCGTGGAGGCTCGTCCAGGCCGCGGAGATCATGGGACCGATGACGAAAGCCAGCAGCGGGATGAGACTGGGCAGCAGGAAGATGGCGACGGTCCCCGCGTAGGCCCAACGCCGTCGGTTCTGTCGCGGCCGCGCTCCTCCGCGCGGCGACCGGCGGTCTGGACTCGCCAGGTCCGGGCGGACGTTCGCGATGGCCATCAGCGCACCCCCGCGGTCGTGACGAACCTCTCGCGGACCAGCCGGCCCTGCTCCCCCGCGATGCCGTCCGAGTCGAACGGGGTGGCGAGCACGAGAGCTGCGGCGCCCTGTGCCCAACGGTCGTCCTGCCAGGTTTCCACCGCAACGGCGACGCCCCGCTTGCCGGGGACGAGGGACGCGCGCAGTGCGGGCTCGAAACCGTTCGCCCAGTGGGTCCAGGCCTCGACCCCTTCGCCGAGGAGCACGACCAGCTCGGGATCGAGCACATTGACGACGCCGGCCAGCGCGCGCCCCAGGAGGTGTCCGGCCTCGGTGTAGAGCCGTTGCGCCTCCACGTCGCCCGCGTCGGCCGCGGCCCGCAATTCGTCGATCCCGTCGGCCGGCCCGATCGCTCCCGCCGCGCGGCCCGCGGCGACGAGCGCGCCCTGCCCGATCAGCGCCTCCAGGCAGCCGTGATTGCCGCACTGGCAGAGCGGGCCGTCCTGGACGACCGGGACGTGGCCCATATCGCCTGCGCCTCCAGCCCGACCGCGCAGGATGGAGCCGCCGGCCACGACTCCGGCCCCGACTCCGTTGCCGATCGTGACCACGAGGAAGTCGTCGCAGTCCCGTCCCTGGCCGAAGAGCTTCTCGGCCACGCTCAGCGCGTTGACGTTGTTCTCCACAACGACGGGAAGCTCCAGCGCTCGGCGCAATGTTGCGCCGAGCGGCACCTGGTTCCACTGGAGCTGAGTGGAATCGACGACGCCGACGCCTTGCTCGACCACGGTGCCGGGAAGGCCGACGCCCACGCCGAGGATCCCGCTGCCGTCACCGGCGGCGATGAAGGCCCGCACGAGCTCCACCAGTCCCGATACGGCCAGCGGAGAGACGGCATCGAAAGCGGTGGTGGCGGAGCGGAGCACCTCGCCGTCGATTCCGACCTCGACCAGGGCGACGTGGTCGGGCGCGACCTTCACCCCGACAGCGGAGAGGGTGCGGGACACGAGGCCGAGCATGCGGGCCGGGCGACCCCCGCCTGAGCTCGCATGCTCCAGTTCTTCGATCAGCCCCTCGGCGAGGAGGTCGCGGGTCAGCTGCGTGATCAGCGCCGGCGAGACACCGATCCGGCGGGCGAGCTCGGCACGGGAGGCCGGGCCGAGCGCGCCGAGGTGCGCCAGGATCGCGGTGCGGTTCACGTCGGTCCGCGAGAGGGAAGAGAGCGCCATCGGCCTACCTTTGTTCAGAACTAAATAAACCATAGAAGATAGCTCTGAACGTTCGCAAGTCACATTTCGGCAACGGGCTACAGACGGAGAGAGGGCCCGGAATCACTCCCGGGCCCTCCCTCGTCACGCTGGCGTGCGCGCCTCACGCATCGATCGGTGGAACCACCTTGCGGTCCTGCGCCGGGAAGACGACCTTCTGGATGATGATGATCGCGCTGGCCGCGACCGGGATCGCGACGAGGGCTCCGAGGATCCCGCCGATCGTGCCGCCGCCGACCGCCGCGATGACGACGATCGCGCCGGGCACCGCCACGGCCTTGTTCATGATGCGCGGGCTGAGCACGTACGCCTCCACCTGCATGTAGACGAGGTAGTAGATGAACGCGACGAGCGCGGTGAGGGGCGACGCGAGCAGGCAGATCAGCGAGTTGACGATCGCGCCGATCAGCGTTCCGACCAGCGGGATCAGCGATCCGAGGAAGGCGATCAGGGCGAGGAGCGCGGGCTGGGGCGCCCCGATGATCGTGAGGAAGATCAGGCTCAGGATGCCGTTGATCAGCGCCAGGCTCGCCTGCCCGATCACGTAGCGGCCGACTGCGCCGGAGACGTCGTCGACGAGCTCGGAGAAGCCCTCGCGGCGGTACTCCGGCACGAAGCGGGCGGCGATCCGCTTGATCGAGCGCAGCGACGCCATGAAGTAGAGGGTGAGGATGAGCACGATCGTCACGCCGGTCAGGCCACCGGCGATGCCCGCGCCGACGGCGATCAGGCCGCCGCCGATGGTGGCGAGGTTGCCCGGGTCCTTGAAGAAGTTGAGCACGCCGTCCAGACCCTGCTGGATGCTGTCGCCGTACTGGTTCGTGACGTCTTTGTACCAACTGCTCTTGGTGAAGTCCTCGATCGTGGTCGGCAGGGTCTGCACCAGGTGCGTGATCTGCTGCACGAGCACGGGGACGATGGCGAGGATGATCCCCGCGAACGCCAGGATCACCACGGCGACCACGATGCTGACCGCGGCGCCGCGCGGGAGCTTGCGCTCGATGAACGACACGATGGGGTCGAGGCCGAGGGCCAGGAACAGCGCCAGCCCGATGTAGACGAGCACCGTCGAGAGCTGCCCGATGACGGAGCCGATCAGCAGGGCGACGAGCACGCCGAGCGCGCCGACCAGTCCGAACGTGAAGGGGTGGATGCGGTGCAACGCACCTCTACGGGGAGCGGCACTGGCGGCAGGCGAACCCGCCACGGCCTCCGGATCGCTTCTGCGCTTCATGTCCCCTGCCTTCAGCGCGGGTGCTCGGCCATCCCGTGCCCGCCCGCACGGGCCCGGACCACGACCGTACCACCGGGCCATTCCGGGGCCGAGGACCTTGACATCCGCCGAGGTGCACGTTGTTGCGCTCATTCCGGCCCCCAAGCCGCCACGACGTGAACTTCGGCGCCGGTCAGCGGACGGCGACGGACACGGTGTAGCCGGCGCAGGATCCGGTGCCGTCCTTTCCGCACTCGTCGTGCGGACTCCCGGTCACGACGACGGATCCGTCGCCGCGCGGGAAGTCGTCCGGTATCGCGAGCGGGACACTGAAGGAACCGTCGGCGGCGACCTCCACCTCCACCGGCGGCGTCCGTGTGCCCGGTGCGCCCGGAGTGCCCGGCGCCATGAGGGTGACGGAGTACGTGTGCCCGTCGGAGTAGCCGAGATCGCAGTCCGCAGGAGGGCTGGAGATGGTGACCGTGGTCCCCGCGTCCGGTCCCGGCGGGGTGACCTCGAGCGGTGCGGGCAGGCAGCGATCGATCCCGAGACGGACCGACGACCCGCAACCGGCGAGTGTGAGCGCGAGCGCGGCCGCCAGCCCGGCCACCACGATGCGCCTCCCCCAGGTTCCCATGCCGGGAGCCTAGCCAGCGTGGCGCCGAGGTTGGTCAGTTGGTGACGAGCGCGTCAGCGGGTTCTGCGGCTGGTGCGGTGCGGCGGCGACCGCCGAGCAGTCGCGCGGCCGTCACCACGGCGATCAGGGTGAACAGCAGGCCGATGCCGATGTCGACCCACTCGCGACGGGTCAGGACGGTGTGCGACGGGACCTTCGTGGTCGAGAGTCCGTGATCGATACCGGGAGCGCCGACGAGAGCGAACGCGACGACGGCGACGACCAACGCGAAGGGGACGATGCACCAGAGTGCTCGGACGGTTCTGACGGACATGGGTTCCTCCGTTCGCGTCGAGGCTCCCGCGGCGGGTCAGCCGGGAAGGATGCGGGTGAAGTGGTGCGCGACGCCCTGCCAGACCGTGGTGATCGACACATCGCGTCCGACATCGGGTGCATGGATCAGCGTACCGTTCCCGAGGTAGATCCCGATGTGCTCCTCGTCATCGAAGACGACGAGGTCACCCGGCTTGGCCTCCGACTCGGGGATCACCGTGCCGGCGTCGTCCTGCAGGTGGACGAGATGGCCGAGGGATATGCCCGCAGCGGCATACGCCTCCATCACGAGTCCCGAGCAGTCGATCCCCGAGTGCGACGCACCGCCGAGGACGTACGGCGTGCCGAGGTACGACAGCGCGGCGTTCACGATCGCAGCCCGCGCGCCTCCCGCGGCGAGGGAGTCCATAATGGCCGACGCGGCCTGGTCTCCGGCGGCGCCGCCTTCGGACTGCACCACACCCGCCAGGGCGGACGCGACGGGCGTGTCGCGGCTGATCGTGGAGGCGGCGAAGCGGGCCAGCGCCAGGTGCTGACTCTTCGTGATGCCCGAACCACCCGCGGACGACGACGACGACGAAGCGAGCATCGAGGCGTCGGCGAGCGCAGTGGCGGATGTCGCCGCGTCGGCGGGCGGCACGACAGCGACGACGCCGATCAGGGCGAGGGCTGCGGCGGAGGCGGTGAAGGCGGCGGCACGGCCGGTGCGGTGACGGTCGGAGCGACTCGCGGTCTCGGGCTTCTCCGCCCGTCTCCGCCCCGGCCGGGTCGTCCCGGCGTCGATCCGATGGCGCGCTCGTCCGCTCGTGACCATCCCGTTCCTTCCGCGTCGTCCCCGTGAGTTCGTGCTCCCGGTGCAGACCGGCCTCCCCAACCCGATCGAGCCTAGGCGGGCCACACTGGGCGCCACCGTCGAACGACGCCGCTGCGGGTTCGGGTTCTCTCAGATCGCGGTGGCCTGGTCGACCAAGGCGGAGGCGATGACGAACGCGAGACCGGCGAAGACCAGCCCGGCGAGCGGGAGCCACCAGGAGATGAATCCGGTCTTCAGGCGCGCGGCGAGTCCGACGATCGTCGCGGCGACACCGATCAGGACGACCCCCGGCACGATCCAGATGGTGACTCCGAGCAGCGCGAAATCGCAACCGTGCGATGCGCCGCACCGGGCCACGGACATGGGCTCGAGCAGCACCACGAACGAGAGCGCGACCCCCGCGACGAAGAGTGCGATGAGCAGGAGGATGGTCGACGTCAGATCCCCGGTGGAACGAGGCCGACTCTCGTGAGGACGGCTGTACACCTGCCACGGGTCTATCGGTTCGTCGAACATGGAGAGCACGCGCCTGTACGGCACCCTCCCTCCCCCGATGGATGGAATGGTGGAGGACTCTGGAAATCGAACCAGACGAGTCGCCCCGATAGGCGAGTCCCCCCGATGTCGGGCCACGTTACCGCGCCGGGGCGCGACGAGCGAGACCCGACAGGCGGATCAGCGGGTTTCGTTCAGGAACCGCTGTGTGCCCTGCGCGATCTCCGCCGACAGGGTGTGGTGGAGGTAGTGCTCGCCCGGCAGGGGGACGACCTCGCCGCGGTCGACGCTCGCCGCCTGCTCCTCGTGCAGCGTCATCCATCCCTGCACATCGGTGTTGTCGTCCTGCACGAACAGGAGCACCGGGAGGTCGCGGGGGAAGGTGAGCCGCTGCGCGCCGCGGAAGTTCTGCGAGAAATGCTTCGTCTCATCCACGTAGGTCGGGCTCAGGCTGTTCTGCATCGAGAGCATCGTCATCTGCCTCTTCGCGTCATCGCTGAACGGCGCCCCGGCGTACGGGTCGCCCGCCAGGTCGGTCAGCACGCGCATCAGGCCGAGCGACTTCATGGCCTGCATGGCTCCGATCGGCAGCTCCTCGTCCATCCCGGGCTGCGTCGGAACGCTGCTGTCGATGCCGACGAACGCGGTCACCTCGTCGGGGTAGGCGTTGGCGTACTCGAGACCGTAGATGCCGGCGATCGAGTGCCCCATCAGCACGTAGCGGTGGATGTCGAGCTCGCCGAGCGCGTCGTGCACCTCGGAGACGATGTCGGCGGACGTACGCTGTCGGTCGGTCTGATCGCTGAGGCCGTAGCCGAACGGCTCCACGACGACGGTGCGGTAGCCCGCATCGAGCTTCTCGGTGAGCGGGCCGAAGTCGAGGGCCGGCGACGACGTGCCGAAGCCGGGCAGCAGCACGATGGTCTGGTCGCCCTGGCCGCTCACGACGACGTTCATCTTCTTGCCGTCGACGTCGACCTTCTGGCCGTACGGTTCGATCTCCTTCGCCTCGGCCGACGTGGCGACGGCGTTGGAGATGGAGGTGACGGCGAGCGTGACACCGACGACGGCCACGAGGCCCGCGATCGAGAACGCGGTGACTTTCAGGAACGTCCTCCCGCGGCGCGGCGCGCGGGCCGGCGGGGTGTCGTGAGGGTCGTTCGGGGTGGAGGGAAGGCCGGATCCGTCGGTGCGGGTATTCATGTATTCACCGTATGGCGGCCGGCTCAGCGGCGGATCGGGCGGGGGTACCAGCAGCGCGCGCGGAAAGATCGTCCCGCGGGACCATCTTCGACCGGGCCGCTCTACGCCGTCGCCACCCCCGCGATCTGCGTGTTGAACGGGACGAACGGCGTGTGGATGCGGTACCTCTCGACGTCCACATCGGCGAACCCGGCGGCGCGGACCGCGCCCTCGAGGTCGCGTTCGCACGAGCAGCCCTCGAAGGTCCATGCCCACGGCCGGCGGAACAGGCGCTGCGCCGCCCGGGTGGGGGTGCGCGGCGCGGCCTCCACGTGCTCCACGAAACGGAAGGTCCCACCCGGTCGCAGGATGCGGCGGATCTCCGCGAGCACCGCCTCCGGCTGCCGCACGGTGCAGAGCACCAGCGACGAGAGCACGGTGTCGACGCTCCCCGCGGCGAGGCCGGTGTCTTCGGCCAGCCGCGCGCGCAGATCCAGGTGGATGCCGTGCTCGCGCGCCGCGGCCGCGAGTTTGTCGTGCATGTACCGGTTGGGTTCGACGGCGACGAGCGTGCCGCCCGATGGCAGGTAGCGGAGGTTGGCGCCGACGCCCGAGCCGATCTCGACGACGGTGCCGGGGAGGTCGGCGAAGACGCGGTCTTTGTGCGGCTGGAGGCTGCGCTGCAGCACCGGGTCCATCGCGTGGAAGAAGGCGGCGTTGAAACGCCCGCGGACGGCGTGCTGTTCGAAGGCGGGCGGCTGGACGGTCTCGGTATCGGAATCGGTCTCGGTCATTGCCTCAGCGTCGCCGCTCCCGGCCACGGGGGCAGACGTGGAACCACCCCACTTCGCTGCGTCGACCTCATCGGCTCCGGATCTCACGCCCGGCCGTCGCGCTGAGCCGAGTACCAGGCCGCGAGCTGCGCACGGGAGCGGAGCCCGAGTCGCTGCCGGATGCGCTCGACGTGCCCTTCGGCGGAGCGCTCCTCGATGCCGAGCCGCGCCGCGATCTGCCGGTTGGTGAGGCCCTCGCCGACGAGGGCGGCGACCTCCTGCTGTCGTGGGGTCAGCATCCCGCCGCCCTCGCGCAGCGCGCGCAGGCCGAGGAAGCGGCGGAGGGTCGCCACGAGGGCCGACGCGTCGCCCACATACGGCAGGTGCGATCGCCCAGGCAGCACGACCAGGCGCGCGTCCGGGATGCCCGCGGCGAGCGCCTCCGCCTCTGCCGCCGGAGCCGCGCGGTCATGCTCGCGGTGCACGACCAGCGTCGGGGCACGCACGCTGCCGAGGAGGTCGCTGACGTCGAGCGCATAGCTCATCCCGAGCAGGGCGCGGGCGGTCGCGGCGGTCGAGCAGGCACGCTGGTACCGGCCGATCTCGGCGCGCAGCGCGGCGCCCGCGTCGGGTGCGAAGACGTCGGTGAGCACATCGGAGCCGAGGCCCCAGTGCGCTTCGACGAGGCCGAGGAGGTGCTCCCGCACGGCGGGCGCCGCGACGTGCGCACCGGAGACCCAGCCGCCGTAGAGCACCAGGCGGCGCACGGACGCGGGGTGCGCGGCGGCCCATGCCACGGCGACGAGCGCACCCATCGACACCCCGACCAGGTCGAACGGTTCGGGCCCGAGCGTCGCCACGACCGCATCCAGCTGCTCGAGCTCGAACGCGAGCGACGGCGGACGGCTCGGCACGGGCTCCGGAGACAGTCCGCAACCGACGCGGTCGTAACGGACGAGCCGCGCGTCCTGGGCGAGACCCGCGTAGAACGAGCGCTCCTCCGGCAACGCCCACCCCCGCTCGAGGTGGCTGAGCCAGCCGGAGACGTACACGATCGCGCGGCCGTCGCGGTGGCCGACGGTCGCGTACGCCATCTCCGCTCCCCCGGCCGTCGCGACGCGGGCGATGCGCTGCTGCATGCGTCCATTGTGAGCCCGTGCGTACGATGCCCGTATGGTGCGCTGGGATCCGGGACTGTACGGGACGTTCGCGGACGAGCGGGCGCGCCCGTTCCTCGACCTCACGAGCCGGCTGGAGGGCCTGAGCCCGGCACGCGTCGTCGATCTCGGCTGCGGCACCGGTGAGCTCACCGCGACGCTGGCCGATCGATGGCCCGAGGCGGAGGTGCTCGGCATCGACTCCTCGGCCGAGATGCTCGCCGACGCGGAGACGGTCGCAGCCGGCCGCGCGAACCTCCGCTTCCGGCAGCAGGCGATCGAGGAGTGGGAACCCTCCGGCGACGTCGACCTCATCGTCAGCAACGCCGCGCTGCAGTGGGTGCCCGGCCACCGCGACCTGCTGCGCTCCTGGCTCCCCCGCCTCCATCCCGCGGCCACGGTGGCGGTGCAGATCCCGGGCAACGAGGACTCGCCCTCCCAGGTGCTGCTGCGCCAGCTCGCCGCGGAACCGCGCTGGGCGGGCGCCCTCGACGGCGTCGGCAGCGTGATCTCCCGAGTCGGGAGCATGCGCGAGTACCTCGACGTCTTCCTGGAATCCGGCCACCGCGTGGAGGGCTGGGAGACCACGTACCAGCACGTCCTCGCCGGCGACGACGCCGTGCTGCGGTGGCTCAGCGGCACCCGGCTGCGCCCCTATCTCGCCGCTCTCGGCCCGAGCGCCGACGCGTTCGTCGACGAGCTCCGGCCCCGCCTCCGTGCCGCCTATCCGGCCGCGCACGGCGCGACCGTCTTCGGGTTCCGGAGACTGTTCGTCGTCGGACGGCTAGTCCCGGCTTGAAGATGTGACTTTCGTTGTAGCCGCCACGCCGCCCGCAATGGTGAGGAGGGCTCGACAATGAGCCCATGAGCAGTGTGGTCCAGCCGCACCGCCGTGCGCTCGCGGAGTGCGCGTCGCAGGTGGGGTTGGCTTTTCTAGAGGGCAGACCCGTGGTCCTCGGCATCTTCGCGCTCCGCTTCGTCGTGGGGACGCTGCTGGTCGCTGACGCGGAGTGGTCGTCGCCGATGCTGTGGACGGCCGGGATGTCCTGGCTGCTCGCCGTGTGGGCCGTCTACCTGATCAACGGGATCAGCGACATCGAGGGCGACCGGCTCAACGGGTCGTCGCGGCCGCTCGCCAGCGGGAGGCTCGACAAGCGCCCGGCGATCGTCATCGCCGTCACCCTCCTGGCCGTCTCCCTGCTGATGGCGACCCTGTTCCCCAGCCCGTTCCCCCTCGCGGTCGTGGCGTTCGTGTGCCTGGGGCTCGTCTACTCCGTCGGGCCGTGGGCGGCCAAGAAGGCGGGCGTCGCCGCGCTCGCGGTCGCCGGCGGCGGCGTGTTCCTGACCTACCTCGCGGCCGCGCACGTCGTCGCGAGCACCGTGCCGGCGTCCGCATTCGCCTTCGCGACCGTGGCATCGTCGTGGATCGTGGTCGTCGGCCACACCAAGGACTTCGGCGACGTGGAGGGCGATACGGCGGAGGGCCGCCGCACACTGCCCGTCCTGCTCGGCGAGGAGCACGCGCGGACCGTGGTCGCCCTGGGCACCGCTGCGGTGTCCGCCACGGCGCTCGTGCTCGGAGCGGTCGTCGAGCAGCTGCGCGCGCTGCTCGTGCTCGGCTTCGCGGGGCCGGTCGTCATCGTTTTCGTGCTCGTCGCACAGGGAGGCGACCGCGGCGACGAGAAGCGTCCCTACCGCTCCTTCATGACCGGCCAGTACGCTCTGAACATCGCAGCGCTGCTCGGCGCACTGGGGGGTTGAGGTCGAATTGGTGATCGGTGACGACGGCGTCGCGCTGCGCGACCGCATCCTGGAGACGCTGTTCGAACGGCTCCGCGCCGCCGAGAGCACCCTCGTCGCCGATGCCGAGGTGAAGGAGCAGCTGGCGACCCAGGTCGACTGGATCCTCGACCGCACCTTCGACACCCTGGGCCGGCCGGCGAGCGCGGAACGCCTCGTCACGCCGACACGTCACGGTTCGGGAGTGGGCGAGACGCGGGCCCGCCAGAACATCCACCCGGTCGACAGCCTCAGCGCCGCCACCGAGCTCTTCGACGTGGCCTTCTCGATCATCAGCGCCGACCACGACGCCGACATCAGCCTCGGCGATCTGGCGCGCGCGCTGAACTCCGCCATCATGGCCGCCGTCGTCCCGGCGTCCGTCGGCTACGTGAACGTGCTGCTCGAACGCCTCGCCGTCGCCCACAGCGAGGAGCGGCTCGGGATCTCGCGGGAGCTGCACGACCGGGTGGCGCACAGCATCGCCGCCGGCCTCCAGCGGTTCGAACTGGGCGGCATCGACGACGGCTCCGACCCGCGCCTCCGGGAGGGACTCCAGCTCTTCGGGGCCGCGCTGGACGAGACCCGTGCGATCGCGCTCGACCTCCGTCACGCGGTCGGCGACAAGCGGCTCGACGAAGCCCTGCGCGATTACGTCGACGACCTCGACGACTCCGGTCCGCCCGTGCTGACCACGGTCGAAGGGACGCCGTACCGGCTGTCGACCGGCGTGCAGGAGGAGGCGTTCATCATCATCCGCGAGGCCGTTCACAACGCCCGCCGCCACTCCCATGCCGGGATGATCCGCGTCCATTCGCACTGGGACCGGCGCAGCCTCACCATCGCGGTGAGCGACAACGGCCACGGCTTCGCCCATGAGACCGTGCGCTCGGGAGCGCTCGGACTCATCGTGGCGCAGGAGCGTGCCGAGCTCATCGGCGCCGAACTCGACATCGTCCCAGGCCTCGGCACCGGGACGACACTCAGCCTGACCATTCCGAGAGGCCCGGGAACTCCATGACAGACGAATCGCGAACCGTCGTCCTGATCGACGACCACGGCATGTTCCGACAGGGGATCCGCGCGCTCATCGAGGGCCGCTTCCAGATCGTCGGCGAGGGAGGCTCCAGCGACGACGCGTGGACCCTCGTCTCCGACCACGCCCCGGACGTGCTCCTCCTCGACGTCGAGATCCCGGGATCGCCCGCCGAGCAGACGGTCTCGCGGCTGCGCCGGCACCACCCAGGGACGGCGATCGTCATCCTCACCATGCACAGCGACGCCGTGCTCGAGCGCCAGCTCCTGCGCGCGGGAGCCGCGGCCTTCGTGACCAAGACCGTGGACAGCGAGCAGCTGATCGCGGTGATCGCGCGCGCGACGCCGCCCGCGGACGAGCCGGCCGACGCCGGCGCCGACTCCGAGGTCGCCGGCACGATCCTCACCATCCGGGAGCAGGAGGTGCTGCGCATGATCGCGCAGGCGTACTCCAACCGCGACATCGCGACGTCACTCTCCATCGCCGAGGGCACGGTCAAGCGGCACACGACGAACATGTACGAGAAGCTCGGCGCCACTTCGCGCATCGATGCGGTCCGGAAGGCCGCCCGGCTGGGGCTGCTGAACTGAGGCCCGCGGCGGCGGTCGGGGCCGTTAACAGAGGCGGCGGTGGCAGGAACCCCCGTTGCCCGCCACCGCCAGCGCCGTCCCCCGATGGCGCACAGAATGAAAGTAATCCCCGCATTTCTCGAAGTGAATACACCTTTGGTCACATCTCGTGGGTCGTTTGATCAAATCCCCGGTCAAGTGAGGTTTCGGTCGCGCCAATCGCCGTTGATATTCTCATCCCACACGCAGGCCTGGAGGAACGCATGGAACTGACATCAGTGATCGACGGCACGCACAACGCCCGCGACCTGGGCGGCATCGCCCTCGGCGGAGGCGCCGTGGTCGCGCCGGGAGTCGTGTTCCGCTCGGATGCCCTGGCGACGCTGACCCCCGCGGGCGTGCAAGCCCTCCTCGATCTGCGGATCGGCACGGCCATCGATCTCCGCACCGACAGCGAGCGCCTGCGCGCCCCGGACGTGCTGCCCGCCGGCGGCGAGACGCGGCTCGTCGAGCTGTCCATCCTGGGCGGCGCGATGGACGAGCTGGTGAAGCAGCTCCTCCCCTCCGGCGACCGCACCGCCCTGAGCCAGGAGCAGATCGCCGCCCTCGTCGAGCAGATCCCGACCCTGGAGGAGCTCTACGTCGCCATCCTGCAGAGCAGCGCCCCGCAGTTCGCCCAGGTCGCTCGCACGGTCGCCGAATCGGTCGGCGCCGAGCGCCCCGCGGTGCTGTTCCACTGCACCGCCGGCAAGGACCGCACCGGCATCGCCGCAGCCCTGCTGCTCTCGATCGCCGGTGCGGATCGGGACGCGATCGTCGCGGACTACGAGCTCACGCAGGTCAACCTGGCGGGCGCCTTCGCCGACGCGCTGACCGGCCTCATCACGCAGCTCGGCATCCCGCTCGTGCCGCGCCTGGAGACGCTCGCGACGAAGTCCCCGGCCTCGGCGATCACCGCCGCGCTCGACTGGGTCGACGCGAACCACGGCGACGCCGCCGGCTACCTGCGCTCCGGCGGCCTCACCGACGCGGAGCTCGCGGGCGCGCGCGGGGCGCTCCGCCAGGAGCCGGCCCGTCCGGAGTGATCCGGCCGCCCGGGCGTCCTCCGCACGCGGGGGATCGCCAGGTGGGAGGCCTACGGTGAGGCCATGACGCCCCCTTCCTCGGATCGACCCGGCGCCCGGGCAACCCGTCCCTGGCTCACCTCCTACGCCGAGGGAGTCCCCCACGACATCCCTCCCGTCACGACCACGCTCGTCGACACGCTCGACGCGTCCGTGCGCCGGTTCGGACGGCGCGGGGCGCTGGAGTTCTTCGGTCGCACGACGACGTACGGCGAGCTCGGGGACCAGGTCGCCCGCGCGGCGAACGGACTCCGCAAGCTCGGCGTCGCCGCCGGCGATCGGGTCGCCCTCGTGCTGCCGAACTGCCCGCAGCACGTGATCGCCTTCTACGCCGTCGTCCGCCTGGGCGCGATCGTCGTCGAGCACAACCCGCTCTACACCGCGCGGGAGCTCCGGCATCAGTTCGAAGACCACGGCGCGAAGGTCGCCATCGTCTGGGACAAGGCGACCGACATGATCGCGGGTCTCCCCGCCGACGCCGCGCCCGCGCGCGTGATCTCCGTCGACATCACGCGTGCCCTGCCGTTCGGGAAACGCGCCGCCCTCCGCCTGCCGCTGCGCCGCGCCCGCACGGCACGAGCCGCGATGACCTCCACCCCGACGGCGAAGCGGGCGGTCCGGTGGGAGCAGCTCGTCGCCCACCGGCCCCTCCCCCGCCGCACGCCGCGCCCGCGGGTCGGGGATGCCGCGCTCCTGCAATACACGAGCGGCACGACGGGCACGCCGAAGGGGGCGATCCTCTCCCACGGCAACCTCGTCGCCAACGCGGCGCAGGGCAGGGCCTGGGTCCCGGGGCTCCGGGAGGGCGGCGAGGTCTTCTACGGCATCCTGCCGCTGTTCCACGCCTACGGGCTGACCCTCTGTCTCACCACTGCACTCAGCATCGGCGCGCGCGTCGTGCTCTTCCCGACCTTCGACGTCGACCTGGTGATCGCGGCCGCGCGGACGTCGCCGCCGACCTTCCTCCCCGCCGTCCCGCCGATCTACGACGCGCTGGCCCGCGCGGCCCAGCAGAAGAGGCTGGACCTCAGCAGGATCCGGTACGCCATCTCGGGCGCGATGAGCCTCCCGGTCTCCACCGTGACCCGCTGGGAGGAGACGACCGGCGGCCTTCTCGTCGAGGGCTACGGGATGACGGAGGCCTCCCCGATCGCCCTCGGCAACCCGATGGGGTCGTCGCGGCGGCCCGGCACCGTCGGTGTGCCGTTCCCGAGCACCGACATCCGCGTCGTGGACCCCGCCGACACGACCGTCGACGTCCCCTCCGGCGAACCGGGCGAACTCCTGATCCGTGGACCGCAGGTCTTCCACGGCTACTGGCGGCGCCCCGACGACACGCGTGCGGCCCTCCTCGACGGCGGCTGGTTGCGGACCGGCGACATCGTGACGGTCTCGGAGGACGGGTTCGTGACCATCATCGACCGGATCAAGGAGCTCATCGTCACCGGCGGCTTCAACGTCAGCCCGAGCGAGGTGGAGCAGACCCTCGCCTCCCACCCGGACGTCAGCGCCGCCGCCGTCGTCGGTCTGCCCCGCGGATCGGGCGGCGAGGACGTGGTCGCCGCCGTCGTCATGAACGAGGGGATCACCGTGGACCCCGGAGCCCTGCGCGACTACTGCCGGGCGCATCTCGCGGCCTACAAGATCCCCAAGCGGTTCGTGCAGGTCGACGAACTGCCGCGATCGCTGGTGGGGAAGGTCCTCCGGCGGACGGTGCGCGAGGAGATCCTCGCGGGGCTGGACCGCGGCAACTGAAACCTCAGAGTGAGACACCTCAGGTAGAGTCGGGGAGTCGGCCCGTCCGCGGGTGGGGCCGACTGCGAGGGTTAAAGACGAAACCCCCAGCTGGAACTGGGGGTTGGTCCGCCTTCAAAAGAGGCTGGTTTGCTGGGAGTCGAGGTCCTAGCGATCCTTCGCTTCGATTGTCCCAGTCCACTGAGCGAAACGCAAACGGTTTACGTAAGCCGTTCACGTATCGCATATGACTGGCGACTCCCGGTTCGCCGCCCTCTTCTCTGCTCCCGCGAGTGGAAAGGAGACCGGGTGTCTGTCGAGAACGGCAAACGCAAGGTCGACGCGGATAAAGTCCTCCGGCGAGTGTGCCTGATCGTCCTGACGGTCGCGAAGGTCGCCCATCTGGTCTGGACGTTGTCCCGCGGGTGAACCCACGCGGCGGCCGGTCCTCCGGCCGGTCGCCGCGGCCCGGCGGATCCCCCTCCCCACGACCCCCTCACACCCGGTACCGTTCGCGCGAAAGCACTCTCACAGACGAACGGAGTCGCGCGATGACCCTCACCCCCACGGAACTCGACGAGATCGAGGCCGCCAACACCTCCGGGCGCACGCCCGTCGTGTTCGTGCACGGCCTGTGGCTGCTCTCCAGCAGCTGGCAGCCGTGGCGCGACCTCTTCGAAGACCAGGGATACGCCACCATCGCACCGGGGTGGCCCGACGATCCCGAGACGGTGGAGCAGGCCAAGGCCGATCCGGACGTCTTCGCCGGCAAGATGGTGCGCCAGGTCACCGACCACTACGCCGAGGCCATCGACGCGCTCGATCAGGCGCCGGTCGTCATCGGGCACAGCTTCGGCGGGCTCATCGCGCAGAAGCTCGCCGGCGAGGCGAAGAACGCGGTCACCGTCGCCATCGACCCGGCGCAGTTCAAGGGCGTCACCGCCCTCCCGCCGTCGGCCCTCAAGGCCGGGGCGCCCGCGCTCCTGACCTTCAACCGCACGAAGCACGGCGTCACGCTCACGTACGAGCAGTTCGCCTACGGCTGGACCAACGCGGTCTCGGAGGAGGAGGGCAAGGCCCTCTACGAGAAGTACCACGTGCCCGCGTCGGCCGTGCCGATCTTCCAGGCCGCGACCGCCAACTTCAACCCGTTCGCCGAGACCAAGGTCATCACCGACAACCACGACCGCGGCCCGCTCCTGCTCATCGCCGGCGGCGACGACCACACGGTGCCGCAGGCGGTCGTCGAGAACGAGTTCAAGATCCAGCAGAAGAACCCCGGCGTCACCGAGCTGATCGTCGTGCCAGGCCGCGGGCACTCGCTCGTCATCGACTCGGGATGGCGGGAGGTCGCGGACGAGGCGCTCGAGTTCGTGCAGCGGCACAGCGAGTAACGCGTGCGTCGCCGTCGTGCCGCGCCGTCAGCCGGCGCGCACGGCGAGCGCCGAACGGACGTGCTCCTCCATGAAGCCCACGCGGATGCTGTCGTCGGCGAGCCGGCGCAGGGCGAGCGCGTCGAAACCGAGCGTGTCCGCGAGGAGCGCGTGCTCGCGTGACAACGGCGCGCCGGTCTGCCGCGGGTTGTCGTCGCCGATGACCACGGCGACGCCCGCTTCGCGGAACCGGCCCGCCGGGTGCGCGTCGAGCGAGGCGACGGCACCGGTGTAGAGGTTCGACGTCGGGCACACCTCGATGGCCACGCCGGCGTCGACGACGCGCGCCAGCACCTCCGTGTCGTCGGCGACGTGCGCGCCGTGACCGATGCGACTGACGCCGAGGAGCTCGACCGCGTCGAGCGCCGCCTGCGCGGGAGCGGCCTCCGCCGCGTGGCAGGTCAGGCCGAGGCCGGCCGCCCGAGCGATGGCGAACGCCCCCGCGAAGGCGTGCAGGTCGGGGAAGCGCGCCTCGTCACCGGCCAGGTCGAAGCCCACGACGCCGTCCCCGGCGAAGCGCGCGGCGGCCCGGGCGACGGCCTCGTTGGTCTCCGCGTCGTGCAGACGGAGTGCGGCGACCACGACTCCCGCGGGCATCCCGGTGATGGCGATCCCCTGCTTCACCCCCTCGCAGACGGCGGCGATCACGTCGGTCAGGCCGAAGCCGTCCCGGACGTGCGTCGCGGGCCCGAAGCGCAGCTCGAGGTAGCTCTGGCCGTCCGCGTGCGCGTCCTCGACCGCCTCCCTCGCGATGCGGGTGAGGGAGGCGCGGCTCCCGAAGAAGGGATAGGAGGACGAAACCTTGGCCAGATAGTCCGTCAGGTCCGAGGGCGCGTCGAGTTCGAGCGCCCGCTGCCAGTCGATCCCGGCGTCGAGTCCGGCGGCCGGCGCCAGGGCCGCCGCCGTGCTCGGCCGGACGCGCCCCTCGAGGTGGGTGTGCAGGTTGATCAGCATGCGGTCGTGAGCAGCTCGATCAGGTGCGGCCCGAGCGGACGATCCGTCCCGAGCACCACGCGCGTCCTGGCTCCCGGCTGGTCGACCGCGCCGAGGCGCTGCCCGCGCAGATCGCAGATGGTCTGACCCCGTCCCGGGCCCTCGGTCTCGTCGACCTCCACCGCGACGGCGGGCGCCACCGTCGGGACCACGCCGCCCACGGCGATCGCGGCGGCCAGCGGATCGTGGAGGGCGCAGCTGCGGCTCCCGTAGAAGTCGACGTAGAAGTCGAAGTAGTGGTCGAGCATCTGCCCCAGCGCGACCGCGAGCGGCACCTCCGAGCCCAGCAGGCGGGCGCGGTCCGACTCGTCCAGCGTGTTCTCCAGGGTGACGTCGAGCGGCACCAGGGTGATGTCCCAGTCGGCCTCGAGCACGATGCCCGCGGCCTCGGGGTCGTTCCAGACGTTCGCCTCGGCGACGGCGGAGACGTTGCCGGGCACGAGGGCCGCTCCTCCCATGATCGTCACGTCCTTCACCCGCTGGGCCAGACCCGGATCGGCCTCGAGCGCGATGGCGATGTTCGTCAGCGGCCCGACGGTGACGAGGCGCAGCTCGCCCTCGTACTCGCGCGAGAGCCGGAGGAGGAGGTCGGTCGCGGACTCGCCGGCCACCTCCCCCGCGCCACGGGGCAGCTCCACTCCGCCGACGCCGTTCCAGCCGTGGATGTGCGGCACGCCGCCGTCGAAGGCCCGCGTCGACCAGTCCTCCGCCCCCTGCGCGACGGGCACGCCCTCGCGCCCCGCCAGTGCGAGCAGGTCGAGGGTGTTCCTCGCGGCCTGGGAGGCGCTGGTGTTGCCGCTGACGGTGCCCACGCCGACGAGGTCGACGTCGGGCGCGGCGAGCAGGTAGGCGAGGGCGAGGGAGTCGTCGATCCCGGTGTCGCAGTCGAGGTAGACGGGGAGGCGCTGATCGGTGGTGCTCATGCTCTTCTTTCGGTGTTTCGGGTGTCAGACGCGC
>Ga0153993_100080_pt1 | contig 31197 bp, 47 predicted proteins | sample TSNC077MetaG_FD_104706 | JGI IMG/M metagenome (GOLD analysis project Ga0153993, IMG submission 104706) | Attine ant fungus gardens microbial communities from North Carolina, USA - TSNC077 MetaG | ecosystem: Host-associated > Fungi > Mycelium > Unclassified | place: USA: North Carolina, Lumber...
ATAATCGACATCATCAGACTTTGACCAAAGAGTCTCAGTGTGATTGAAGAGCATATTCGAATGCTGAATATTAACACGGCCGATCCGGGATTCGTAGCAGCGGACAGAAATTGTCAGACTAGTGGCCTGAAGGAGTCGGTCGTCCGAATCAAGCCTTGTGCGCACAACTAGCAAGGATCAGACTAAGCTACGAACGAAGAATGAGCAAAGAACACACTTCCTTCGACGCGAACGGGCGTCAGGCCAAGGTATCCGGTGTAGGGGAAATAACGGAGGCCCTGATTACCTAGAAAAGGGTGAGGGGAGGTAGACGAGAACGACGGTGAGCACATACCTTTAGTAGAGCAGAGGATGACGTGGACCATTGTCCAGAGTGAAGGGGGCTGATGGGAAAGGTTGGGAAGAGGAAGAGATGTAGTGCATGGGCAATAAAAAGCACTGGACTGCGAGAAACTCAGATCTGACATTCCGGGAACTCTCCGAAAAAGTCACAGATTCGGCTTCATCGATTGTCACAAATCTCAGATGATTCCCCGCATCCGGCCGTTCTTCCCCGCACGCCGGTCACGGTCACTGCCTCGCTGGCAACGAACAACTAACCTCAGACAATGCCGTCGAGCACTCATACTACAATCCTGCTCGCAGGAATGATATGTACTGTACGTCTTGGTCTTTAATTTAGATAAGCAGGCTTTAGTTGATCCCACAACAGGGTGCTATAAACTCGCTATTCACCAAGTGGCAGGTATGACAATATATATAGTGATCATTGTTTTGTGCGCGAGACTCAATTTCATGCAGGACATGCAGTGTGTAGAGAACTGTGGCGATCCAGATCCCACGCGCCATGTTGTCTATGAGCAGCCTGTCTGGCAGACACTTCAGATGTTCGGTATGTTGTCGATGCTCACAGGATGTTGAACCATTTTCTCATCCACTGCCCTAGTCGGAGAAATGTTTTGTCAGTCTTCTGCCACCCGATCCGCCTACCATCTCATTGTATAATAGGTTTCCTGCCAGCTCTCTACGCTTGGGTTAGTTCTAGGTCACAGTCGGCTCAACTTCAGGAAGAAGAGCCTCTTGTGGCCAAGCCTGCTGGGGGCACAACCCTTGAAGGTTGGAAAGTTCTTTTGTTATGGATTCCTGCCACATGTGACTTGACTGCAACGACGGTAAGACTGCCTCCAGCCTTTGTTACCCATTCTGACCCGGTTGCTGAAATGAAGTTAATGAATGTTGGCCTTATATACACACCTGTTTCTATCTATCAAATGACCCGTGGCGCCCTTGTGCTCTTCGTTGGTGTTCTCAGTGTCATCTTTCTCCGACGTCTCCTTTGGCTCTATCAGTAAGTCCTCTATCCTTCCGAGAGGACGCTAAGCGAACTTCAAGCAGATGGATTTCTCTTATCATCGTAATGACAGGTGTTGCCTTGGTGGGCTATAGCGGGTCTCTCGCTAAGGATGCCATCACAAATTTTCTCAGCTTCACAGTACAGGAAGATGAAGGTGCCCAGCTAGGCAAAGTATTAATTGGTCAGTCCACACACTTAGCTCTGATTCCGCCGACGGCTAATTGGTTAATGTGCTAGGTGTTTTCTTCATCCTATTTGCTCAAGTTTTGTGAGACTTACCCTAGACCTATCTTGATAAGCCTGCTGATGCTGAAACCCTTCATTAGCACTGCTGCCCAATTCGTGATCGAAGGTATATCCAATTTTCACGAGATTCGCTCCTGATCTCACGTTTCCCCAGAGAAGATACTGGGTGATATTCTACATATTCATGGTCGATTGCTGATCCTGACATCATGCGGACCATGCAGCTCGCTATTCTGTGACCCCGCTCGTGGCTGTGGGATTTGAAGGTCTCTTTGGTGCAATCTCGATTTTGATGCTATTACCCATCCTTTCCATCCCCTCTATTGCTGAGTCCTCACCCTTCTTCAATCTTCCTCGTGGCTGGAACCAGACTATCCATACTCCTACAGTTTTGGTCTCAAGCATCGCAATTGCAATCAGTATATCCTTCTTCAATTTCTTCGGGTTGAGTGTTACTCGTCAAGTCAGTGCCACGGCTCGGTCCTTGGCCGATACTTGTAGGACGCTTGCTATCTGGATTGTGAGCTTGGGGCTAGGATGGGAGAAGTTCTTGGTCCCAATCTCGTTCTTACAAGTCCTTGGCTTCTCCTTACTTGTGTAAGTGATGATCTTGTAAATAGCAACCATACCGCTCATGCACATCATACCATAGTTATGGAACGGTAATTGTTTTCCGTTAACGTTGAGGCATTGCAAGCACTTATTTTCCTGAGCCATAGTTCCTTTTCAATGACTTGGTGTCTGTACCACCTTGTCTCCCTCAGCCGAGGTCCGATGTTGAACGGGAAAATAACATAGAGGAATCTCAGGGTTTGTTGGAGACTTCTCTTGATGAAACGGCCGCCCTCCCCGCTGATTTAGGCCAGAGTGGATTTGATGTTCTTCCAGAAGGTCGACATGCTGTTCAGTCCTCGAGTCATTTCAATGCATAATAGGATCAGTCTCGGAAGATCTAATCCTTCTCGTAGTTTTCCGTTTGCTGATTGTTTTTAGACCTCACATTTCATTGGCTGGTTTGTCTTGAGACCAGATGATGATTCGTAGTAATCTTGGATGTTTTGGCAAGACATTGTTACGTGCTTGAATCACTTAGACGGCATTTGTTATTGATGATCACCATTAAAGAAGCGTGAGATAAGTATATCTAAATGTATGGATCAAGATTCCACCAACTTCATCGCCGGCGTTTTCAATGCGTTGAATGAGTTCAGTCTATGATGGTTCATCAGCGGGTTTTGATAGTGGAGTCACTTAGAAAGGACAATGAGATAGAGAGATCGATCAATGGATCTCATGTATTCCTAGATCGATGTTCGGCCTACTTTATTTGACTGATAAGCCATATCCCGAGACAAGTATTTTTCGGTTCCGGAGCTCCGTAAGTCACAGCTCGTCACACCAGATCCTTTTTGGAGCGCTTGAAAAACGTATACGATCATTATTTTAATTTGTATTATACAGTCATGATGGTCGCGGAATGCAAAATGCGCCCATAGAATCATCACGCAGGCCGAACAAAAAATGGCATTTGAAATGTTAGAACTCGCAAGTTAGATGGTGAAAACATCTTAATTTTCAAGATGTTTTTTAACATGGACTCTGCCTCGTTTGGCTCTAAACTAGATTAGATCGCCGCACTGGACTGCCGGGGTTATAGTTGACCGATGAATACCGAGCTTCGTCACACCACCAATAACAATAGGCCTGCCGCAAACTGATTGATTTTCTGCAATGTGCGAGGGTGCAAGCCTAGAAGAGGCTTGCAGGGTTCCACGAGCCTAAGGCTTAATTCTAAGCTGGATTCCTTTTTGAATTAGGTTTAGTCTTCTGTCCGCCACACAGTGAGCCAGTCGAGATGATGCAGACTAACTTTACTTGGTGAATTTGGGAAGATTGAATGCATGTGAGGTCATCCCGATGAATGGAGTTCGTCATAGATTTTTACGTGAGGTCGAGAGATGTTTGAAACCAACATGACACATCATCGTATGAAATAGACAAACTACGGAGGAATCGTGACACCCAATGGACCATGACTTCCGAAACAAACCGGCGAAAGATCTTATGTCCAGAACTCGAGCGATTTGCGGCGTTTCCTCGCTCGTCGGATGATGACAACGATCATTAGCCACGTGGTCCCACGGTTTCCAGGCTCTTTGGTCTCGGCCTACGTAGAAACAGATCTAGCGATATTCGGAAATCCAAGAAAGCACGCCACCTCCATGCTGTTGCTTCATGCCAATAGAGTCTTTTTACAGCTCGCTTCAGTTTGTCCTAGTTCGTGGAGCTGTTTCATGATATTGACCATGAAGTAATGCTCGAAGACAGAAATAGTTCGGCAAGGCCACAACACTAATTATGATTGGGTGCGTTCTCGCGTTCTGATAGTAAAATTACAGCTAGCCGCTGGAAAGTCACACAAACAATCCTTATTTGAAAAGCGGCGCCCGTTCGCCCTTATCCGGCAATTATCTCCGTTTTCAGTTTGCATGACTATAATAGGTACAATTCTACACATGGTCAATTGCACCCGGGAATTCCACTTCGTGATACTGGCTTCACCCTACGATCTCGGGGTCTGACAAACTCCGTCAAAATCTCTCAAGAGACATGATCTCAAGTTAACTTGATCTGTGAACTAGGGAAGTATTTTACAACAGAAACAAAAGCAAAAGCAATGTGCAATGCTGATCTTGCTCTGATTAACGTGTGCCAATGACTGCACATTGCACCATGTGGTCCAGATTTCCATCTTACCTCTCATCACACAGGGACAGCTTCCCAAAGGTGAGACCTCCAGTTCCAGCAAATTACTATAAAAGAAACTGATAATCTGTGTCGGAGAGATCGTCTATATGCAAGTAATCATCTGGGTATCCTGTCATCCAGTCCTTACGATTTGGAATCATTTGGTTACCAAGAGAACGATTATTACAAGAACGCCACATCATTCAACGGTACGCCTAAGCTCAGCTCGGCACACTGGTGATAGAGCAGGCAGCTTTTTTAAGCACCGAGAAGTCATTCCCTTATTTGGCGCGGCTAGTAGAATTGATTCCCACTGATCTTCTTCATAAGATTTAACAAAAACAATTCCAAGAATGTTATTCGAAACCTTCATCGAAAGAACTAGACAGTCGTTTTACCCTCCAATCTGTTGAAGGATGAATTGGGCCGCCTGGTTCTGGTATCTATTCAGGTATGTCAAATGAACAGTAGTATCGATGCCGAAATCACAAAAGGGGTCGTCGAAATCGCAGAACGATTGGATGAGACCCTGAAGTCTGCTGCTATACTGTTGGCTGGGAAGCCGTGGGAAGAGACTCGGTCTTAAGGAGGTCCCCTTGTCGAATGGTTGCCCAGGAACATGACGAGGATCACCCATTTGGACTATAGCATTCACTGTCTCATATTTAAATCTTCTTTGGGTTTGCTATCGCTCAGCTTGCTAGACTCACCTCGATTTGCAATCGCCGCTGATACGGGAGGCGTCTCAATTCCCAAACCAAGGACACCACCACCTCCAGCCACGGCATCACCAATGATATGTGCTCCCTTCACAGAGATTAGACACTGATCGAATCTCATATGCAAGAGAAGATTACTTGGGAGTATCCGACCAGAACAATTTTCTGGTTCGGACAAGCATTTGCCCGGCTCGTCAGTAATGCCTTGGTTGCTGCAGTTCCTTGTGCTGAACTGCCTGCATAGTTGGTTAAAGTTGCCGGGTAATCAACGGAATCAGTTGAAACGCTCTGTCTACTAGTCAGTTGGACCTGCTCAACCAAAGCACCGATAATGCCTGGACCCGGCAGCTCTGTCGAGGCTCTGGCGGCAATGATATGAACATCTGCACAGGGCGATGCAGGCACAGGGACCGCATTGATCGAGAGTATTGAAGATGTGAGGACGAATGTCCTGAATATTGTCGAGAACATATCGACTTCGTGCTTCTGAGGCCCACTTCATCTCTGTTTTATAACTTTCTGGGCTGGCAAGGGATGCATATAGACTCCGGTTCTGGCAAATGCTTGGAATGTGATCACTCGTCAAAACATCTTCGCAGGACTTGATCGTCCAGTCGGCACAGACTTGTACACATGCAACGAACACCAAAGCACCCGGACATAGTCATGGGCTGCTACCACATAGGCTTGGCTTGAGAATTATACAGACCCTATTGCATGCGTGCTCATCTAGGTGGCGGATGAACCAGCTTTGACCTCTAGAGCAGCCTTGATAGAAATTCATTGCCTGCACAGAACTTCTACTCGCTACAACAGACATTCAAACATCCAAACATTCAAACCGAGGCAATATTTCCACACAAATTCGGGTCGGTCTATACAAGGTATTCAATTGCATCCGTAACGTCCAATGGGAATTTCGCCCCCGATCTAACAGACTTCGTGCCCTTCGTGGACTAGGAAGAAAAGCTTGATGCTTTCCGGCCCTACGAATCAGGCGATATTAATGGATCTTTTGATATCAAATGAACAATCGATTACAGCTTAGCCACGCCTCGTGTTACAGATGTTTCATTCGAGAAGCTCACGTAGCTCCGTCCCGAGTTAGACCCCCAAAACCAGGTCTTTTCGCTCTTGCAAGATCAGCAATACAGAGATTAGGGGCTTCCTAAGCAAGGGTGTTTAGCCAAACGGTTGCTCAGACGCCCACACACGAGGCTGACTATTAGTGTAAATCATTAACAGTAACCGGTCAATGGATTGGAATCATATGAAAACACGCTTATGGACTCCCACGCTAGAATGGAATCTCAGACTTTCAGCTGCTGCGTTGGCGTCTCTCCCATCATACTGTCCGTCTTCTAACTTCTTGCAGGAAAGCTCCCTTGATCCCGTGGTCCAGCGGGAAAAGATGTCGTTCCACCTCCGATTTTATTGCAAGTGAATTATATTGGCTTATGTACTGTTTATTACCTAGCTCTTGTCACTTTCTGATTACATCCTTGCGGACCCATGATTGAGTAAAGCTAACATCTAAAAAACTCAGGGTAGATGTTTAGCATTTGGCGAAGATTAGTCTCATTACCTGATGGGGATCGTACCATGGGTACCATGGAGCCACCGTGAAAGGCCTTATTCGTCTGAACCCAATCGAAGTGAAGCTATTCATGATACAATGCGCGGTAACCGCAATCAACAACCTAGAAGGGGATAGACTTTGCTCAAATGCAGGTCGCATACAATAAAAACAGATGGGTGGTCCGCGAGTTAAGGCTTCGTAACAGATTTTTTCCAATCTACTATATAATTGATTCAGAATGATGTTACACATAAATCATCTACGCATCCTGATTTAGCAGCCGGTGCCGCGGGCATGCCGCCAGCTACCATCCCGATCTCGGAAAGAAGACTCCATTGTCATGAAAGTGAAACGCGACGTGAGAGTGGGTCGGGAATAACACTGAATAATTTCATAGGCAAGAACGGAGGACTATTTACATTTACGAATAGGAGACGCTCAACGGAACTTTGATAAGTATAAACATCATTCGTCATCACTATCAACTTCGTGGTTGATAGCATCGTGAGTGGCGGCTTCCAATTTCTCCAAATCCCAGCCAATGACATCCTTCTTCACCTTGGTCTTTTCCAAGATATTTCCCAAATTATTCAAAATTTCATCACTGAAACATACGAATGAAAATGCTTGGCATCATGAAAGAAGCATCAAGGAAAGACAAACCTGGCAGAAGCTTGTGTCCATGAACAGAAATCATCAACCCACACCTTACTATAGACATAATAAACTTCGTGGTGGTCCAGAATATGCTTCATTTCCAATAGACAACGAACAACGGTCCGTTTACCTCTGAGCAGAAGCTGAGAGACGTCAAAACAACAAGCTTCTGCCAGTGCAAATGAACGGTAGAGAGGAAAGGCAAGAGAGCGCCTGTAAGAAGGGATGAATGTCGCTATTAATTCTTGAGACGAAAATGTGTTCGGATTAAGAACAGCCACGGGTGAGTAGGGCAATTCGGGGTTAGGAGGATCGAGAGCGGAGAATGCCGGTGTAAGACTACATATCGTCCAAGCACTCTCGGGAGTTGGATCATGCTGGCTAGTCCTCGACTCGTAAGCATAAGAGAAGAGTAGAGTGACGAGGGTTAGATAAAGAAAGTGAGTTTGGATTGGTGTTGTCAGGTCTAGAGTTATTTGATGTAAGGCGTGAGTAAGCATATTGAAGATTCCTATAGTTACACTCTTTACGGGGCAGGCGCAACATCGCCAGAGTTTCTTGCTCCGTGTATATGACTTCTTCTGTAGAAATTTCAGGGTGTTTCCACCTGAGAAGATCCTGGATGTGTTCATCATCTGCATAGTCTGCCCTGATATGGATATTCGTGTTTTCCCGATTTAAAAGATGTTGAATAGCACATACATATAGTATTCTGGGTCCCACTTATCATTCTCGTGCTGTGTCCGTCGCCGTCTCCTTTCAGAAAGGGAAAGTTTTTCTGTGTCATCACCCAATTCATTGACTTCATTTTCCGTGTGCATGACATGCACGAAATACCCATGATATGAATTCAGGAATCCATAAAACTTTTGCAAGGATGTCTCCAGCAAAGGGGTGTCTGTAGGTAGATTCTGAGGTAGCTGCCAATCATTTTCTGCCGCTGGGACCCCTAGGTTAATTTGGTATCTTATGAATAAGCCCGTGAACCATACCCTGTAGAATCTCGTTTTTCTCCAAGGACAAGTTGTCAATCCCGGAAACCAACTCACTCTCTTCTGTATCTTGAGATGAGACCACTTCGATGGTCGGCCCCGTATTAGTCTTTCGCGGGGCCAAAAGTTTCGTCAATAGGTCCAAATCCTTAAAAGCTTGACCCTTATTCTCTTTCGTGAGAAATATTGTCAAATACCCTGAACTCGGGTCATACTTCGCCGTGGACATGTCGTCTTCTACAAGGGCATGGGAAAAGTTCAATCGTAGGAAGTAAGGGTTAACGTGAAGAGAGACTAGCGTTTCATCGACATGTATCTCGACATCGGCGGCCTACTTTGTTTTTCTTAGATTTTCATGCGATCGATACCAGCTCCTTATAACTTACACGAACGGAGGGACAGTAGACCGAGACGATGACGGACTCGGCCGTCTGAGAGCATTCGAACCGAGGAGTTATCATGAATGTCAACCGGAATTGGGAGGAGCCGGGTAGCAGGTACGGATCTTCAGTATTGAACGTTCCGCGCTCGACGTTGTCAACTTGGCAGTTACAAGGTTAATATCAGAGTGGTGGTGCAACTGCAATAAGATACAATGTGAGCTTGATGGACTCTTAATTGTAAAAAGTAACTGTGTATCTGGATGAATGAAGCCTCAAATTTGAGCGCGAGCGAGAGATTGTTAGCAGCACAGAGAGATAGTAAATGTAGATCAGACAAATGTCAAACTGATCATTCAGTGGTCACGTTGCGATAGAACCCCGAGCATCATTAATTCATCGAAGGCTGCCATCTAAAGCCGTCCAGTGTCTTATAAAAGCTGTAATTGTGTTCCCAACTCAACAGAAATTATTCCATGGATCCTCAGGTATGACTCCGATAGCCACCTCAGGTCAGGACTCACTTCGTCTTTAGAAACTTCCTACGTATCCGACTTACCAGACTGTCGAACAACTGATTGTTCATGAAAAAAAGGGAAACTGTGTCCCAGTTTATGTCGAGCTCTCCGCCGATCTGATCACACCATGTATGGCTTACCTACGGTTAGCCGAGAACTCAAAGTATAGCTTTCTCCTCGAATCTGTTGTAGGAGGAGAGAATGTCTCCCGATATAGTTTCATTGGCGCTGGTGAGATGGCATCATTCGGTCGCTGAGTGCCGTGTTGACCAGGCTACTCCCTTAGATCCTCTGGAAGTCATCAAAACAGGACCCAACGAAGAGATCAGTGGTGACCCGACGATCGCTTTGCAGAAAGAACTTGCTCTACATCAATACATCAGGATACCCGAAGTACCAACATTTTCTGGGGGTGCCATAGGTTATGTTGCCTATGATTGCATACAGCACTTTGAGCCCAAGACCAAGGCCGAGCTCCGGGATCCGCTGGGGATCCCTGAAGCCGTCTTCATGCTTGTTGATACCCTCCTTATTTACGACCACATCTTCCAAACCCTCAAAGTCGTTTCACACGTATTCAGTCCAATGGATTCCCCTCAAGAGAACCTCAGCTTCATTTATCAAACTGCTGTGGCTAAAGTTCGCCGGCTAGCGAGAATCCTCTTGACATCATCTACACCAGAGCCTTATCAGCCTCCTATCACTCTCGGAAATGAGGGTGTTTCTAATGTTGGAAAGGTTGGGTACGAGGGCTTCGTGACGAAGCTCAAGCAGCACATTGTCGCCGGTGATATCATCCAAGCTGTTCCTTCACAACGACTGGCACGCAAAACAGATCTTCACCCGTTCAATGCCTATCGTCACCTTCGTCAACTTAATCCTTCACCATACATGTTCTTCCTGGACTTTGGCGAGTTCCAACTTGTTGGTGCGAGTCCAGAAACCCTATGTAAGGTGGAGAAGAATGTCGTCTTCAACCATGCTATTGCTGGAACGACGAAACGAGGCAAGACCCCAGAAGGTGTGTCACGATGGTATCGTATCGAGATAGTTCAGATCTTACCTCCGATCCATAGAGGATGAGAAGCTCGGTGCTATCCTTCTGGCCTCGGAGAAGGATAGAGCGGAGCATATCATGCTTGTCGACCTTGCACGGAATGACGTAAACCGTGTCTGCCAACCGAAAACAGTCAAAGTAGACCATCTCATGCGATTAGAGAAGTTCAGCCATGTCATTCACATCACATCACAAGTTTCTGGTGTCCTGCGCGAGGGAAAGAACAGGTAAACTCCAACATGAGGATGTGTTGCAGAGAAGTCAAGCTGATTATCTGTTTAATTTAGATTTGATGCCTTCAGATCTATCTTCCCTGCTGGAACAGTCTCTGGAGCCCCTAAAATCAAGGCCATCGAAATCGTTGCTTCTTTGGAGCAAGAGAAGCGTGGAGTCTACGCAGGAGCTGTCGGTCGCTTCGACTTCGCAGATGACTCGATGGATACTTGTATCGCCATCCGAACCATGGTATTCAAGGATGGTACTGCTTACCTACAAGCCGGTGGAGGTATTGTCTTCGATAGTGTCGAAGAAGATGAGTACATCGAGACCATAAATAAACTCGGCGGTAACGTTCGCGCACTCCAACAAGCTGAAGGTATGGTCAATCAATTTGATTTGACGTCTATTGATCTCTTCTTTACAGAACATTGGTATGAACTCCAGCAAGGCCAACCCCGCGACCAGGCATGATACACGTAGTTGGACAACTGATGTAAACTTGATACCTGTAGATTTATTGTGCTAATTGCAGTTCTACCTTTCGACTGATAGTATCCTTCTCAATCAATTAGAACTTAATAACATGTGGTGCAAAGTATCAGACTACAAATTGAAGCGTAAATAGGTCCGTGTGGAACATTCAGAAAATGACAATGGATATAGATGAAGCAACGGGGATACAGTGATACATATTTACATTTAAAGTGGATTAATTGTCTTGTGAACCCTCAGTCTTTTTGACATCAAAATGCGCTACTCTGTCCAAGCCACTTTCAGCAGCACGAACAGCAGAGGTAAGATCAAGGTGGAAGAAAGGTGTATGGCTTGACATCAAGGGTTCCCAAACGTTATCAATGCTTTGGCCCCCTTCTCGTATGTTTGTTTTGGTGTCACCACTCTCAAGGTCACTGGTTGCACGAATGGAAATGTCATCTGGCGACCTTCCATCCCGATAAGGGACAACAGCAGCAATCTCACGGGGAGCCTTGGAATGTGATGTGCCATAACCAAATCCTCCAGCCACAAGTGCTCGACGTATCCAAGGTGATAGAATAGTTGCAAAGTGAAACTGTTTGAAACTGTCAAATTCTCGTTTCGCTTAATTGATAAATTATGGCTTGCCTCGACTGGGTAATCAGTCCAGCGTTCTATCTCGGTGCGAGCATCGATCAGAGCCTGAACGGCTGTGGTATCAATATGAGACCTGGAATTCAACACACAATCTGTCAAGCCCGCTGTGGAAGTGAAAATTTTGGCTCACTCACACAGTAGAGAAGTCAAGGACAATGGCATGTAAATTCGGCTTTTTTTCATTCAATGCTTGGAGAAGAACAGAGCTATTCCGAGGACCGGCATCATTCCAAGGACGGTCACGAAGTGAAACGGCACTGATGTCCTTTCCACGGCGCATGTTCTCCTTCACATAATCTACGAGTGTAGAATTGACGATTGAACAATTGGGATACAGGTAGCTTTCCTCAAATCTGTAAACAAGAACCCCAGGGGCAGGCGGTATCACCTTCACAGTCGAATTATCGATGCCACTCTTGTTAAAGGGGATGTAGATCTCCCTGGTCCTTTGGTTTGACCCCAACTCAGGCTCAAGGAAAACTCTGCCAAGGAATGAGCCACGGGGATGAGCAACACGAATCAAAAGCAGGGCAAGTGAAGCGGCAATTGAGGTATAGATGCCATTCTCAATCGATGAGAATATCGTGACGAAAACGGCGGCAAGCCAGATAATGAACTCGAGTGGCGAAACACGCCAGTACCTATAAACTTGTTCGGGAGATGCAACTAAGTCGGCAACAGCATGAATAATGACAGCGGAGAGACTAGCATTCGGGATCCAATAGAAGGCATCCGTGAGACCGTAGAGAGCCACGATGACGACAATTGCGGTGATGATGCCAGCCAGTGGCGTACGGACACCCGATTTAGATTTCAATGCGGACCGAGAGAAGGAACCAGTGGATGGATAAGCACCAAAACACGATCCAATAGTGTTTGCTACGCCGATGGCAATAAGCTCTTGGTTGGGATTGATTTTATAGCCATTTAAACGACCGAAGGCTATCCCGGTTCAGATCAATTAATACTACGCGACATTGACGAAATAGGATACTTACATTTAGAAATAGCGATGTGCTCCAAAAACAAGATGATAGTCGCGACCGGTAGCTCGGGTGCCATCGTGGAGACGAGTTCGCTGTCAATGAAAGGCCTACCAATATGTTTCAGCCCCGCGGGAACGTCCTTAAGGATTCTGATAGGGAAATTTCCCATCGAGTCTCTTCGTCGGCGGCAATAAAGCCAGGAAGCGATGGTTAACACTAGAATCACGAATGCATTCCTGAGAACACCGATGAAAAAGAACAGACGGGCTAATCATCTCGTCAGCATTTGAATGCAGATTTCGTACATTGGTTTACGCACCTTGGCGAGGCCATCGTTTTGCACCCCAGAGACAAATGTACCTAACAAAGTATAACACGAAAAGACCTGTGAGACCCCATGCAGCGTCCAACGTAGTATGAGGCAAGCCCTTGAGCGTATCGATGATGACCTGATACGTTGCAGCTCGAGTACTGAGAAGCACTGTTCGAGCACAATCAATGATATTGGATAGATAGGTCACTTACTCAAACCCCGAAATGCCCATGAGCCCAGGAACCTGGCCTGCAGCTATGTTGATTGCAGATCCTGTCATAAACCCACTGACAGCAGGCAACGGAATGAACTCTATGAGCCATCCAAGGCGCAACAAGCCAATTGCCAAAACAATGAAACCTGTGATCAAGGCTACTGCAGATGCAATAACCGGACCTGCCCACTGATTTGGATGTGAGTGCTGTACATGCTTGATGATACTCGCAACAGTGAGTGACATGACGGCAACAGGCCCGATGGTAACATCCTTGGAGGTGGCAAAGAACTGACAAGATTGATGAGCTCTCGGCTCCGAGTGGAGAGATACAATCATACACAGTAGAAAAACACGCCGACGAAAGACGAGTAAAGGCCATATTCAGGAGGCAAGGTAGCAATCTGTGCCAGGGATTGTGAGGCATTGGCTGTGAGATTTAAAATGCGGATGATGCTGTACCTGAGCATAGGACATTCCTTGTGGAACGACGACAATGCCGACGGTCAAGCCCGCAATGAGGTCCCCGGTAAGCCACCCAACATCTGAGAAAAATTCAGTCAGTGAATCCGCCGATGAGCACGTAAGTAAACAGCTTGAAATACGAACTGTATCGATGAATCCAAGTCAAAATAGGGAATAGGCCCAGAAAATAACTCTTAATCTGTCATGTGTCTGGTTTCAGCGAAAGAGGTTTCGTAGACTTTCATGAATCTCGACGCACAGCAGGGAAAGGATTTGTCCAGAAGCGTGATAGACAGTCTTTGGAAGATATCGTGTCAATATCATTTTCTGGATAGTTGACAATCTTTTTGCTGGAAGACTTGAGAATAGCGGGAACCATGGTGGATGGGAAACGAAATATTTTGGGCAGGCGAGTTTTCTATGTCAGTGGACCGTAAACCCGAAAAGGTAGTTCCACTAAGACCTCACTCTTGTCTGCAACAAGTGCCTGAAGTGATCTGATCTAGGTAGAACAGATTTCGCAATTCGAGTCGTGATCTGTAGAAAGTCATCAAAAGTTAATATCCCAATGTTGTGCGATATCAAGGGAGTATGGCGCAATCATGGCGGTCAGGTTACCAAAAGTGGCAACCAGTGGCAGCAAGTTTACAAAAAATAGTATCTGAGCAGTCACTGAGCCTGGCTACGAGAGGCTAGGCGCTTGAATGTAATCTTGGACTGAGAAAAATCCTTAAGGCAGCAGAAAATGTACTACTGGGCTAGCGGAGGTCAATGACATCATTGGTGGCACTTGACCTCCAAGTCCGTAGATATGGTACCGAAAAATGGCTCAAGCGGTTTCACTTCCGAATAATCGATGATGATATTTACTGTTCTTATTGTCTATGTACACTGATTACGCCACGTGAAACGCAAGTGAGCAAAATGCAGTCAAATGTTTGCAAAGATGATGTGCATGGACCCAATGAATTTGTTCCAGTGTCTTGGACTTCTGACCAACGTTCGCATTCCACTGTTTTCCAATCAGAATACTACCCAACCCTACTTCCGAGCGTGGTGGTGGTTCTCGACCTTTGGAGTTATCAATCTCCGGCGGCGCCGTAGGCAGAAAGGGGGAAACGTAAGGATGGATTACCAATTATATCTTCTATGGTCATGAACACTGCGTGAAACTCAGTGGCACAAGCCGTGGTGGCTAGAACCAACTATGTCAACATGGACGCATCATCAACTATCGAGTAATTTGCCTGCAATCAGTCACAAATTAACTTGGGAATCACACTCTGTATCCGGAGTCCATTCAACTGATTTTTATCAATGCCCGTGCCAAGCTTGGATATGCACCAGAAATCTTGAATTATATCGAAGCGCTGTATGAACATGATTTCGATATGTCGCATCAGGTCATGTCCAGAAACATTAAAATGGTTTAGGTAATATGCGTTCGTATTAGTTCGAAGCATTTCTATCTATTCTGAGTATTGACATCCCATTCAGGATAGTGAACTCACAATCAAGTTATGCTTCGTGATTGAATTTAGATCGCCTTTGTCGCTTTTTATGATTTTCCAACGACGCCTCTAATTGCATTGTACCGATGGCAATGCCTTCCTTTCCAGCGATGCTCAGGACTCCAGAAATGAGCTCCGCTGTCCTTAGATTTTCGTCATTGGCCGGTATAGGGTACATTACAAGCCGTGGGTCGACATTCGAGTCTATGACACCAATGGTCGGGACATGCTCAGTAGCACACTCCCGAATGGCGCTCAGATTGTTTGTAGGATTAAGTATAATGGCTAGATCGGGGATTGCTTTGATCTTTTTGATGTCGGGACCGAAGAAATGCTGCCGATTTGTCAAAGTTCCCGGTACCCAACGATCAGTGACAGCATAACCTTGCTTCCCAAGGCGTTGGGCAGCTTTTTGCACTACAGGCTGGAGTTCTGGACGCGATCCAATGAAAAGGATTTGGCCCCGTCGCCGGGCTACTTCCCGTACGACGTTGACAGCACGACGGAGGAGGGGGAGGGTTTGATCCAGGTCGATGATGGTGATGCCTGCGCGAGTGCCATAGGCGTAAGGCATGAAGTTGGGGTTCATCCGCGTTGATGCATGACCGAAATGCGCGCCGGCGGCTAGAAGTGCTGAGATGGTTGCTTCCGCTCGAGGCTTGTGCAAAGAATCTCGTGGCTTGAACGAAGTATTTGGAATTTGGTCGGAGCCATACTGAGAAAATTGGTTTACTAGAAAATGCTGATGAGTCTTAGATCGACTGGACGTGAAGTATCAAGTCACCCACTTAGCAGTCCGAGTTGTTTCCTCCGTGTGGTGAATTCATCCCAATCTGCGGGTGTGGTGAGCCGATGCAATTCTTCGGAGTCTGCTCCAAGAGTCACTGAGCGAGCTTGGATTATACAATGAGGTTGTGAGAAAACGCTCTGCGAGCACCGGCCAGCACCAGCAACTAACCATGAACGGATGTGCTGGGAGTGCATGAGGAATGCGTTGGTGGCTGTGCAAAATTCAAGTGTTTTGCTTACCTCACCCATCGATTTTTTTTCACGTCTACCTTCGCCTCTAACTCCCTTTACTCGACCACCAAAAATTAGAATGGCAACGGCAGAAGACATTTTTGAAGGTGCTATAGGTATCGATCTCGGTACTACTTACTCGTGAGTTGTGCTACGATACGATCCGGTCATCAGTCCTCCCATGTTGATTGTCGAACAGCTGTGTGGGTGTTTGGCAGAATGACCGTGTTGAGATCATTGCCAACGACCGTAAATCCGTTTTCCTATTGGTCATCGTCATTTTTTTCATCGTACTTTTTACAGAGGGAAACCGTACTACGCCATCATACGTCGCTTTCCACGGCGATGAACGCCTGATCGGTGATGCCGCCAAGAATCAGGCCGCCATGAACCCTAAAAACACCGTCTTTGACGCCAAGCGCCTCATCGGCCGTCGTTATGAGTGAGTTTTGTGCTCCAGTCTGTTACATGTGCTTGATGGTGATTTTTTAGCGATCCTGATGTGAAGAAGGTTTGTAGTTCGGTCTATTTAGTCACATAAGTAGCCTGAGCACCTGATGCAGGATATCTCTCATTGGCCATTTGAGGTTGTCGAGAAGGATGGCTCCCCCATGATCAAAGTCAATCATGGAAAAGTGGACAAAATACTTTCTCCTCAAGAAATTTCGTCCATGGTCCTCACCAAAATGAAGGGAATTTCCGAGGCTAAACTCGGCAAGACTGTCAATAAGGCTGTCATCACGTGCGTAAAATCTGTCTTCATTGTCAAGGATAGTTGATCACCTGGCAAGACCAGTGTTCCTGCTTACTTCAACGACTCGCAACGCCTTGCTACCAAGGACGCCGGTGCCATTGCTGGTCTTGATGTTCTTCGTATCATCAATGAGCCTACTGCTGCTGCTATCGCCTATGGCCTTGATCGCCAGTCCAAGACGGAAAAGAATGTCCTCATCTTTGATCTCGGAGGAGGAACTTTCGATGTTTCGCTCTTGAATATCAATGGTGGTGTCTTTGCCGTCAAGGCAACTGCTGGTGATACCCATCTCGGCGGTGAGGATTTCGACAATGCTCTCCTTGAACACTTCAAGAACGAGTTCAAGAGGAAAACCAAGCTTGACATCACAGACGATGCTCGTGCTCTCAGACGTCTGAAGTCTGCTTGCGAGCGTGCAAAGAGGACCCTCTCTAGTGTTACGCAAACTACTGTAGAGGTTGACTCCTTGTATCAGGTAGGCCTACAATACCCTTTCCCCCAAAGCTTCAGAACTTGATTTATTGTCTAGGGAGAAGATTTTTCTGCCAACATCACCCGTGCTCGCTTCGAAGAGATTAATGCTGCTTCGTTTAAATCCACTCTTGAACCTGTCGAGAAAGTCCTGAAGGATGCCAAGATGCCCCGTGACAAGGTTGACGATATCGTCCTTGTTGGTGGCTCTACTCGGATTCCCAAGGTTCAGTTGCTCGTTTCTGACTATTTTGGTGGCCGCACCCTCAACAAGTCTATTAATCCTGACGAAGCTGTCGCTTACGGCGCTTCCGTTCAGGCTGCCGTCCTCACTGGTCAAACCTCTGATCAAACTAAGGACCTCGTTCTCCTTGATGTTGCTCCCCTATCCCTCGGTGTTGCCATGCATGGGGATGTCTTTGGTGTTGTTGTTCCCCGGAATACCCCTATTCCCACCAACAAGTCTCGTGTCTTCACCACTGTCGAGGATAACCAGACAACCGTTACCTTCCCTGTGTATGAGGGTGAGCGTACGCAGTGCCGTGACAACCGTCTTCTTGGCGAGTTTGAACTCACTGGCATCCCTCCCATGCCCCGTGGCCAGGCTGAGCTTGTGACCACTTTTGAAGTCGATGCCAACGGTCTCTTGAAGGTCACCGCTCAGGATCGCACTTCCGGCCGCAAAGCCTCTATCAGTGAGTGGGCATCTTTGTTTGAAAGGATGAATCATGACCCATTATCTTAGATATTACTAACTCTGTTGGTCGTCTTTCGTCTGCCGAAATTGAGCAGATGATCAAGGACGCTGAACAGTTCAAGGCTGCTGACAAGGAATTCACCTCTCGTCATGAAGCCAAGTCTGATCTCGAGGCTTATATCCACCAGGTCGAAAGCACTATTACGTCTCCCGATTCTGGCATGAAACTTAAGCGCGGAGCCAAGGGTCAGGTTGAAGCTGAGCTTGCACGTGCCCTTGAGAAGCTGGAGATGGAAGATTCGACGGCGGATGATCTCAACAAGGCTCGTCTCAATGTTAAACGTGCCTTCCAAAAAGCTACCTCTGGTACTCAACGAAGTTAATTATTGACAATCACTACTGTACCGCCTTGCATCTCTCTGCCTTGTATATGCAGTCCACCTATCCCTTCCTTTGTTGTCTCCTTTTTCTTTCTTACCCTTTGTTATATCATGGTTTCCATTTTTTGCCAGGGAAGTCTTGACTGTAGGTTATTGATTTTGATGTCCTACAGAGGATGTAGATGGCTAGAATGATACCATTTCATGATAATCCATGCTCTTTCGTATTTTGTGTTCATCATAGTTCCAACGAAGGTTAGTATATAAAAGTACAAACACATGTGAAGATGGATGAAAATGCATCAGTCTCAGTAATTTAGGATTGTCTTCACAACACTTTTCAAGAGGTAACGGCCTTATTCACCCGAAGTGCAATATCAAGAATCCAGAGTTCTTCGTCAGAACCGTTACAGAGCGCCTTGTCAGCTTCCGCAAATATTAGTGCACATGCTGATTTTTGTTTGCTATTCAGTAGGGAATTGAGAACCACTAAGTCATGAATCTATGATTAGATATTGAGCGGGGATTGTGACGAGATTGGGAGCAGGAATTTACCTGGGAGAGTAGCTGCGTTGCAGCATAACCCTCTCGGACGATCATTTTAACGCTCTTTTGTATAGTTGAGAAGTCTGTTTTTCTGGCATTGCCGTCTACATCCATTGCCCCGTCCTCAGCATCAATACCCAGCACTATGGCGAAATCATTGATTACTTTATCAGGTATCACGCCTGCAATTTCCTGGATGTCGGATGAGAGAATGGGTGCTGGTGGGTTAGATGCCGAAGCAAGTCGGGAGGCCGATTGAAGGTAAGTGATTGCACGTCTAAGGTCACCATTGGAAACGTTGATGAGAGTCTGGAGGACTGATTTTGCCACATCCACTTGTTCTTCCTCTGCAATATAAACTAAACGTGACATTGCTGCTTCAGAATTGAGAGGTGTGAAGCGGAATTTTGAGCAACGGGAAGCAAGAGGTTCAATAATCCTGATCAAACGATTGTAGTACGTGCCAAGGCAGGAGATGTCAAAATGCTTGCCTGGTAACATAATTGCATACGAGACAGAAACGTGTTATTCGAGCGTAGCTTTCCATGATTCGTCGGAGAGCACCTTGAGCATCTTGTGTCATGGAATCCGCTTCATCTAAAATGATGATCTTGAAAGGAGGACATGGGTATGTTTTGCCGTCGGAAGCGATGGTTTGTGCTCGAGGAGTTTGGCGAGCAAAATTCTTGATTTTCTCGCGGACGATGGCAATACCTCGTTCATCTGAGGCATTGAGCTCAAGCACTCTATTCTTGAAGTTATCTGGTCTTGGATGATTGGAAATAAGTGCGAGACAGCTGCATGCAATGATATTAGAACATACCCGAAGAGCTGGCGCGCCAAAGCTAAGATTGTTGAGGTCTTTCCTGTTCCTGGAGGTCCATAGAAAAGCATATGAGAAAGCTAGTTATGTTAAGGGTTTTGAACATGAATTCCAGGAGCCGACTTACATTTGTTGATGTCAAACTCTTCTGTAACACTGCGATAGTATGTTCTTGGGCAGATACATCATCGATCGTTTTCGGTCGACTAGAGATGTCAGTCGAATCTCTGCCAGAATTCATGATATTACTCACTACTTTTCAATCCACGGTTGCAGCGTAGGACCCACAGTGGATTTTACAGTTTTTGATTTTGAGCTGAAAAAATTGGTGGCCATTTGAGGGAAGAAGTGTGACAGACGCGCCAGTAATGGCTGTTACGATCGCGTCGATGCGCACGTGGCACTTTTGTCTCCTGCACAGCTGTGTTATTAGCATGAATGAAGGCGCTTTCAAAGGTTTGTCTGATTCCGTCCTTCGAGTTTTTTTTACTTGATTCAGAGGCGTTAGTGACATTGCAAAGTCCCGAGAGTATGATATATCCGTATCTTCGCAAAACCCCTTACTCAAACCGCGTTTCTTCTCTGCTAGAGAAACCTGTAATTGCGGAGCTGAGGAATGGCAAGGTTGTTTTCAAACAAAAGCCCATATCGCTGGAGCAGCTGTCGGAAACGCTGCAAGGTGTGACTTGAGCCTTGGCAGTATCCGGATATCTGATACCGCGCTCTAGAAATCGTCAGATTTCGGGAGATGATTGAACAGCAAAGTCGAGACCATGATCAAACTTTACAAACTTTTCCTGAAGAGCACTTGCCGCTGATAGCCAAACTCGGACACGAGAGGTGACTAATATTATGGAGATAACTGCAAACTGATGTGGACGAGTCCCTTTAGCGATAAAACTCTCGCGGCTTTGGGGAAACACATACAACATGTTATAATGCCACCTCAGGAAGATACCGAAATGGATTCTGCTCAATCGGTTCTTCCACTTCAAGCAATAGAACAGGCTATCAGATTGGTTCTTTCGCGCAATAACTATGGCCTTGATTCATTGACCGGCTTGAAGGTGCCAGCGGCTGTGTGCGTGTGGCGGTGGGAGGTTCAGCCAAACCACAGAGATTGGTTACCTAAGAGTGCACGAGAGAAGCTTGAGGCGCGGTCATTGGAGCGTATACAGGTAGATGAACGTTCAGAACTGTGTGCTATCCCTGATGCCTTTCCTAGGCAAAAGAACAGCTTAGACACGGTTTTGAGGCTCTCAGTCAAGCGGAGAGAGATGACATCCTTGATCCCAAAGGCACGAATCGGGCTAGCAAAGATCTGTCGAACAAAACGGAGGCCCTCTCACTGATCAATATGACTGATCAAGAGAAAACCTTTTCACCCATCAACACAGTACAAGTGCAAGACGATGAAAGCGTCGAGAATGCCAGGGAAATTATCGGATCTAGCCGCCTTAAAAGGCCTCAGGATCCAGAAAAACTGGCCAAGGTGAGACCTTGATCGTTGTCCTTTTCTTTAGCAGAATGATCAAGTCCACTCTTTCTCCAGGAGAGGGAAAGGTTAGAAAAGAGGGCAGCCAAAGTGGAGAAGGAAAAGAAAGCAAAGGATGCTCAGAATAAATCACGAACACTGATGGCTAAGTTCTTCTCCAAGCCCCAGGGGCCTCCTGCTCCTAGTCCCAATGGGAGGGAAATGAGCACCAGGTCATCTGCTCTTAGCGACTATGAGAGGATATTCAAGTCGTTTTCCCTTAAGAAAGGTTGCATTTTGGCTCCAGCTAACTATTTCAAAAATTCGAGGAGGCAGAAAGGGAAAGAAGTGGCGGTCCTCAACAGTTCAGGAGTCATTTATCTTGACTCCAATGATGAAGAAGAGGGATTCGGTGATGTTATAGAGAAAGATTCGAGATCCGGTTCAGTCGACGTAAGTTCTATGACAGCGCAAGGTATACTTGTCTTCATAATTTCCAGGGACATCGCTGACCCTTCTTGCTCAGAACGACTAAGTAATATCTTGACTTCCTTACCCTCACCCCTTGATCGTTCAAGACTTCCAAGACCTAGACGGAAGGGTTCTGGTTCTGGCTTCAGAATATACAATCCATGCTCTATTCAGGACGTCATGACAAGACTCTCTGAGGCAGAGATTGTGGGAGACGACAATGAAGTTCGGACACTTCTCAATCAGTTACAAGACCGTGAACTTTTCCCTGCAAAAATCTTGATGTATCATGAAGATGCCCGACCCGGGTATTTTGGGACATGGACTCGGAGTTCGAATATCATAGGGCCTCGACGGCCATTCGGTAAGGATGTTGTGGAATTCGACTATAATTATGACAGTGGGGAAGATTGGGAAGAAGAGCCGATGGGAGATGTAGATGATGTCCTGCAAGATGATGGAGAGGACGTCGACTCAGAGGAAGCCGACTCGGATCTAGATAGCTGGCTAGTAGACGATGACGAAGAACCTGAAATATATCAAACTGTCCGGGATGCATCACCGCCTGGGTTTCCTGATTTTTCGGATATGCCTCCACCTCCACCGAAGCGCAAAACTGTAGAGCCGGATAAAAAGGTTAAAAAACGCAAGGTCGTGGTCCCACTGATACCATTCTCAAAAGGACCATGCTGGGAAACAAGAATTGGCGAGTGCGAGTACGAACCTTTCAATTCATATCGGATACAATTATTCAATGGTGAGCTTATTAATGTCTGCACTGCTTTTATTGTTGTAATCTTGCTGCAGACACAACCTTTCCTATCGATCCGTTCACATTTGTATCAACATGCGTCGAGGAATATAGAGCAAGCCTCAAAAACCCTACAATCACGTCTGCTCCCTATGCAGCTGCTTCCAACGTGTCAGATGTTCCTGGACAAAATACTTCTACTACCAATGCCAATGGCGTGCCTATGCCTGATACTTTGATGACTGCTAGCAAGAGGTCTGCCCCAGTTCTGAAGAGCTCCTTCCCGGATGCACACCTTCCTTACCTCTTCAGCAAAATATCCGAGCTTCAAATGACCAGCTTTGTACTGCTAGTAGAGACCATATATCAAGAGCTCAGAGCTCACAAAGTGACTAAGGTTGCGATCGAAGCGAAAATAAGGGAGGTTAGCGAGAAGTGTAGAGAGAAGAAGATCTGGGTCGTAAAGCCCGCGCTCAGGGTATGCGGTTCTGGTTGCTAAACAACACGTGTTGTGCTGAGTTTCGACCAGGCGCAGTTCACGGAACTCTAGACTCTCTTTGATTAGTATACGAAAGGTTATCCTTTGTGTCCATCTTCACGGTTGTTTAGTATACCATATTTCACTATGTTTCGGAGCTGGAATCGTTGTGTCAACTTAAGAACATACCATTGTTTTCCGGTTTGTGCATTTGTGGCAGAAAACATTGAATTGTTTCTGGCATAGCCTTAGGTTCTGCCTCCTGAATACCCAAATGATCTTATCCTCTCGAAAAGATTAATTGACCCGTCTCGTGAGGATCACATGACTATCGCGCTTCATGTTCCAGTTAGGACCAGTAACCTAACATCCCCTTCACGAGAGATGTCCATTGATGCCCAAGAAGCCATGTAGGTAATGCGCCTACTACTTGAATCAGCATAGGACACTCATGCCATTCAGAGAGGCTATCCGTAAAATGCGACCCATCATAGATCCTAAAGACGACTATATGAATATAGTTGATGCCGAGCAGAAACTCGCCGCTTCGGAAACTAAAAGAAAAAAAGAACTTGAAGAAGCGCATGCAAATCTCAAAGGTAGCCTTGACTACATATTGTTAAAAGTTGTCGATCACCAGATTACCGTGATTAGCATTATCCAAAGTGCTCGAAGCGGCTCGTATCTCGTCTACTCGCCCAGAATCTGTCCCATCATTAGAGGCACATGCTTCCACCCTTAACAAATTTGACAGCAGGAAGTTCTCTCTCATAAAAGCCATCGGTGAAATAGAAAGCGAGATCGGAAGTAAAGAAGCTGAATTGGCAGCTCTCAAAGAGGGGGTGAGGAAGCTTGAGGAATATGACCCTGCAACGGAACATGAGAAGGAACTAGATGGCTCTATGTAAGTAGATCTACTGCACCGTCTTCCTTACTAAAATGTTTGCCTCAGATTGCGGCTTGCGATATTTAAGTCGTTAGGATTTGAGCCTGTGGCCGACAAATATGGGCGAATAACCAAGATGTTGATTCGTGAGTCCCTCTCATTTCCCGTAAATTTCGTTCTCGCAAATCAGTTCTTTGCACAGGATCTCAGTCTGGGGATCTCCACGCTGTTGACATCAGATCACCAGAAGAACCTAGCTTTGACGATGTCCAGAGCCTGTGGAATATTGCTCGCTCGTGATACATCTTGTCATGGCTGTAAAATATGCTTTCATGTACTTTTCTATCTCTACATCCATCCATACAGTAGTATCCTTGGAGTTATATCTGATGAAACCCAAATGCAAGTGCATATGCAACATCCCAGAAGCAAACATCTATTTGGAGCATATTACTTACAGGTTACTACTATTCATCCAAAGAAAGCTATATCCCTCAATACTTGATCAACGAGAATCAGAAAGCGACCTTGACCTGACATGTCAGCCATAACCCAAGACAGATACCCAAAAAAGAGCAATATCAGATGAGAAAGAGAGATACAGAAAAGAGAACATTGAATAAAAGCAGATAAAATGTATAACCCTGTTGCCTGGTCAAAAATGACCGATTTTTTTGACATATCCCCTGTAGCTGCGGTTCTAGCTTTGAGTGATTGGAGCGATCTACCGGTTTGGTTCAATAGAGCCAGATTTAAGGGTATCTCTTTCCAAAAAGATCGCAAGCTTCTAGCTTCTCCATTGCAGATAATCTGGAAGTAAGCTCCTCACGGAAGGCCTCTCTTCTCCTTTCTTTCTCCTCCGCTCCTATCGCATTCTTCGGCAGAGTAGCCTGGATAGGGTATAGATAAGGGTAGATTGATTGAAGCCTCAGTTCGCGTATGTGCGCGAATTCTGTGATCCAGTCAATCAGCTGTCCAAAAACATTGACACCAAGATCATCATCGAGACGGAGAGTGAGCATGCTGATGAGTGGTACAAGCTGTTTTTTCTCTTCTGCTTCCAGACTTTTTTCAAACGGTGATTCACCAACTTCGTATACTACGACGAGGCCAAATACATCCAAACTCTGTAGTCGCTGTATGACAGAAGCCAATGCCCTCCGCGCCCGCGGGAGGTTGAATGGATGGGCCTCAGTGACTGTTATGGCAAAATGAGCTTCCTTGAGCATTGGTGCAACCTCGGTCGGGTAAGAGAGAAAAACACTAAGTACTTCGCTAGGCGCAGTAATTGAGATCAGATGCCTGAACGCAAAGTTCACTGCCTTTGGCGCTTCAGTTGGCAAAGGGGCAAAATCCCGGATATCAAGGACTGACATCCGTAAGTGGTGTTTGGAAAACTTCGCAAGGTCGCCCAGGGTACAGGAACTACTACTCATTGTGAGTTGAACCAATGATGGGATATGAAGATTAGAAAGGAGTGGACCCCAGGAAACTTGGTCATCTGAATCGGTCGTGAATGATAGATACCGGAGTTTTGAGAGGAAATTAAGGCACGTGACAGTCCATGGAAGGAGTGGTGGAACGATGAGGACCAGTGAACGAATGTCGAGTATCACGATAGAGGATTCATGACGGATCGTGGGCGCTTTCTCCTTCTGTTTCCTGTGGGCAAGCTGTGCGATCTTGTTCATATGAACCTTGGCGGCAATCTTGTACTCGTTGATCACAGGAGCATTTGGGAGCACGGTAAGATTGTTGTTCAGGTTGCCTCCAACCATCTTGAACAGTTGTTCCGACTCTAGAATACGCACCATAGTGGCAACGCGAAAGGCTGTAGAAAACAAAGTTTGTAATGCCTTTGGTAAACCCTTGTTTGTTGGCGATCTAGCTTCGGTAGCCAGAAGTGCGGTCCGTTGTTCTTCTTCAATGCAGGTCTCGGGGTCGAATCGAAACTGGAGAGTGATCATATCCACTGAAACAAGCCTCATCAAAATGAGAGTGAGGTTACTTATGTTCTCCATCAAGTTCCATTTTGGAAAAACAAAGACAACAGAGATGTGGCCGGTTTTGATGAAGAAGGTGGTAATGCGGAGGAGGGATAGTAAATCATAATCTTCCTCCCTGGTAATGTCAATGACACCAGTAGGAGAGACGTCGACGCCTCTGCGACTATAATAAATGCCCAGCGACACACGTTGGATGCGTTCCGAGATGCGAGCTAGGCAGAGCAGCTCCCAGGGTTTGAGGAGATTGAAGATATCATAGAGGATGTTGCTGGGCAAGCGAGCGAAAGCACCGTCGTCGGAACTGGATGATACACTCATACTGGTCGAAGGTTAAAAGACAATGATGGCCAACATGCGAGAGAAAAAAAATACAAGGACCTTAAGACGGCTATGGCCGTGCTGTACTCGCGGAAGACCGGTCATGGCAAACCCAGCAGAATTCCCAGGGTGTGTGTTGCTTCAACGTGGGAGCCACACGCCGACCAAAATGTGAAATAATATTCAAAATCCAATCTCCGATTGGGGGCGAAGAATATGATCACCTTTTTCATGAACATTCATCATCCAAGCCAATGAACAGGAACTGGCCCGGGCCCTGGCAGTCAATCATGTATTTTTATTGGACAATCGAAGGTGATTATAGGTATCGAAAAACAGCTCGGCAACACCCTACTTTATTGGCATGAAATCTCCTTAATATTTCTCTGTCAGAACTGAGGTACGATCGCACGGTTAGCGCTTTGTTTCTCCGAAAGCAAACCAATAAAAACATACTGAGTGTCGTCAGTGAAGTCCAACCAGTGAACGGATGGCTGAAATAAACTTTTACGACGAATCATTCATGCAATATTCAAACAACTCACCTTCGTCTACCCTCTCCAGTGCTTGCATCATACTGTTCCCAGACATAACCTGTCCGTTCATACTCCTATGTTGTTTAATCAGTGACTGTTTGAACTCAATCGGACAATCCAACTGACCTTGAAAACATTAGTCACTATGTTTTTACGCAGTTCATCGTAGATTCTCTTCGCCCTCTGTTGGTAGGGACCCTCCCGTGCGGCATAAGTCTAATGGAAGGGAGTGATGTATCGATTATTTATTATCAGTATCGATGACCTACATTGTGCAGAGCGCGCAGGGCGAGATAGTTCATCTGAACCCAAATTGGTCCTCTCCAGTAATTCTCGCCCTGTTCAAAATCGGGATGTGATTTAGATAGACTGCGCAAACCATATGGGGACCAAAGGTGGTCAGGATCATGAAGAATATCAAGGATAGCAGACAAATGAGGTGAGTCAACGGGAAGAAGCTCCAGTAGTAATGGAAAGAGCGAAAGATAGCCTCTGTGACAGACATGGTACGATTCCTCTGTGAGCAGCCAGCAATTAAAACACGAGAGAAACAGAGATCATCATTTCTTACCATCTTCATCAACGTCGGCATCGCAATACATTTGCTCTTCCTCATCCCAGTGCAAGTCTGGAAAGAAGACTGAATAAATTCGAAAGGATGACAGGGGTGTGCGTCCCACCTTCAATATTATTTATGATAGCTTTTTCAATCTCTGCAAATGTTATGGCGTCCTCTGTATCTCCAATGAACTCCGCGATCCCCTTCATAGTCCTGGTGAAAAATCCCATCCAAGAAATCAAGTCCAGATGTAACTCGCCCGCGTGGGGAGGGCCTCGAGGATAATCATCCATACCGCTCGTCAAAACATGCTGCTCGGACCTTCCACGCCACCGATAACCCTCGGTACGTGAATAGGCCTTCCTACCGTACTGCTTGATTTGACCACGTTGAGTGCGCCTGAACCAATCGTAGTGTCTCTTCAAGGGCACATAAATAGACCTCAGGAAAGAAAGGGCAAGATCCGGATTATTCAGGTATTGGCTCTCACCGCCCGCATTCGGGGCATCGGTGAAAAAAGGGGCTTGTATTGGACTCGTTCCAAAGTCCATTCCCAACTCCCGGTCAGAAGGTTCTTTCTTCGAAGAAACCTCCTTCAAACGCTCGATAAAAGCAGTGACAGCCATGGCGAGCGTGGGAGGATTCGCATAGTTTGGTACTTGAGTCAGGAACTCTTGGGGGACCTTGCTTCGTGCTTCTTCTCCTAAGATTTGTTCGCGAGCAACCCAGCCATCGTCGTCAATTAGGTCGATCCAGGATTTCAATATTTCAAGGCTTCCCAGTCAAATATTAAGCCCACGACCTAGTCAGGATATATTAAAGGTCACCTGAAGTCGTTATCCCACTGTCCGATATGGAGAAGATGAAATCCTTCATCCCTGCCAGGATATTATGATCTAGAATGGTGATCAGGAGCCAGCACGCACCAATAGAAACCCCTGGGAAAGAAACTCCTACTTGGTGTGGCAGTTAACAAAGCCTTTGGAGGAGTCAACCGTGCACCTTTTCCTTCATCCTCATCTTCGACCGTAATGTCATCATCCTCATCCCATTCATAAGAAAATTTCTTATTGACAACAGAGTTGCCATAAAAAAAACCAACACCTCCAAGAAGATTAGAAGTGATGGCTTTAGAGAAATCTTGTAATTTTTGTTTGTCCTGGACTGGGAAATCCAAAGGATATGGGAAGATTTGGTTGAAACGTTTGTCATATGCTTCAACGAGTGAAGGGATTCCTTGATCAAGTAATGCAGCTGAAATTCTCTGAGTATATCCCATCAATAACTTCTCCAAACGTACAATTCAATTCCTGTTTCGCACTTGTACTTTCATAGAAGACATCGAATTGGAAGGGACCGTCAAAGGACTTCTGGAACGCAAAGAGATTGCTACCAGTGTAGATGTCATCCGGCAATTGAAGAATCCACGATGGATGCGGAAGTCCGACTTCGGGTTCTCGGTAAGGTTCAATCGCCTCTCGAGCACGATCAATAATCTCTTTAAAAATATGCTCTTTATGCGGGCATGTTGATACAGACCAGGATATTCATTCATGATTCATACCTTTAGCTTGCCAAACCTCTTCCGCCCCCAATCGACGTCCGACAAAGTGCGTCTTTCCAATCCTATCCTCGAAATCGCCTGAATGACGACCTGTTGTGACAGCTTGGTTTCCAGGTCCTGACAATGTGTGTCAACATCATCTAAGAAAGTGGCTTCTGCGTGAATCACCATCTACGATACTAAGTGTGAAGTCTTCCAGGTCAGGAGTGTTTCCCTTAAGCTTTATGGGCCCCTCGACACCCTGGAGCGGACGTCAGTAATCAACCGAAAGCATTGAAAGTAAATGTACATTTTCATCTTCCTCTGTTTCCATTTCAAGGACCCCTATTCCTTCAAGACCAAAATAGAAGATAGTCGAAATTTGGGATAGTTTTTCTAAAATATCCATGAAGGATGTTCATGCCGGAAGAAAAGACTATACCAGAATCAATCGGTTCGCCCTTTATTCGAACAGCCCAGCTTCCACCATGGTCCCCACCAGCAAGGTTGAGGAATTCTGTCGTTATTTTGGCATTATTAAGGGTATCTTTGATTACTTGCACTCCTCCTCGCCGTGCGTCATACTCAGTCCAGGTGTATGTATCAAGTTTGTCGCTCTGTTCACAAACATGACGTGTATCTGATCATTGTAGCACATCAAAAGTCGTGTCCACGAAAGGGAAGCTCAGGTACCAACGTTGAAGAGAGGCGTAGTCATGTGTGCCAAACCACATCAAACCGGTCATGAGCGATTGCGGTAAACGAGGCCGCAAGCCAAAGTAGAGGTTGGGTCGGTAGGGACCCCAAGTAAGAGTGTCATTAACAGCGAATGCAGATGCAACAGATACGAACAACAGAAACACCCTAAGGTGCATTGTAATTAGTATTGCTGAGCTGGGATGTCAGACGTGGCGGGATAATGTCATCACGTGACATCGTCAACGGATCATTTGAGCGCTATAATTTGTCAGCACACTGATAATTGTCGAACTGAATTAGATTATGCGGGACTTGAGGCAGATACTGACTCGGCTCAGTGATGCTGTGTGACAAAAAAAGACAGATTCGTGGAGGAAGAAGGACAGTGACTTGGAAAGGCAACTGAGCAAGCGTCGCATTGTTGACGTCTGTTGTGCAGTCACACTTGCCGCCTGTGCGTGTCTAGCTTTCTGATTCTCGTCCACTACCACCAGCCACTTTCCACTTCACAATGAGATCCAAATTCAAGGATGAGCATCCCTTTGGTGAGCCTTGCATATGTTCGTCGTTCATCTCACTCATCTATCGCACGTTCACAGAGAAGCGCAAGGCTGAAGCAGAGCGTATCAGACAGAAGTACCCCGATCGTATCCCTGTTGGTGTCTTTGATGTCGGTATCGCATAGGTTTACTCAACAGCAGAGTCATTCAACAGGTCATCTGTGAAAAGGCGGACAGAACAGACATCCCCACCATCGACAAGAAGAAGTACCTGGTGCCCTCTGTGTGTTATCTCCATTCATGGAGCTTGGAATCGACTTCTGACAGGGGTTTTCAAGGATCTTACTGTTGGCCAATTCGTTTATGTCATTCGGAAGCGTATCAAGCTTGCACCTGAGAAGGCCATTTTCATTTTTGTAGACGAAGTTCTGCCGCCGACAGCGGCCCTAATGAGTGCTATATACGAAGAACACAAGTTAGTGTGGTCGCCCTTCCCTCCCGCTCCTTCGATTAAATCTGTGATTAGGGATGAAGATAACTTCCTTTATGTCAGCTACTCAGGAGAGAACACCTTTGGCCAGGCTGGCTGGATCGAGCTTCCATGAAACTCGTTGCACTGTTGAGCGATATTTGACTACAGACGGCATGACGGTCATCTCTGGCGCGGTACGAATTATAAGTGTCAGCCTCGGTACAGCTTTCGGTGGTGTTTTCTGTCCCATGACTCTTCTTCCTCTTCCGTCGTATATCCGTGTCCTTAATCTTGATCTCAATTGCCTTCTGTATCTTATTTCTCTTTCTTGATCGAGAGCCTCTTTTCACTTGTATGTATAATATGCCCTCTCTTTCCCTATGAACCTGATCTTTGCTATTCAAAAATCTGATGTCGTGCATGACAAAGTGTGTATCTGAAAATCATTTGTGTGACTGGTAGAGGATCTACTCGGCACTCGACCATGAGCTCAGATAATGCTTCTGATAGTGAACCCGAGGTATAAGAACCTCACCTCAGTAGTTGATGTAGACACGAGATTAAGGGGCAACTAAGGGGCTTGTACAAGAACTTCCCGAGTACTATAGAAGACAATGCAGGAAACGCAGCGCGCATGCCGCAGGAGCCTCGGTACGTACTTCGGTATTGTATCACCAGTGTTCACAGGTATGGTACACTTTATAGCATCAAGCAATGTTCATAG
>Ga0153993_100081_pt1 | contig 30993 bp, 32 predicted proteins | sample TSNC077MetaG_FD_104706 | JGI IMG/M metagenome (GOLD analysis project Ga0153993, IMG submission 104706) | Attine ant fungus gardens microbial communities from North Carolina, USA - TSNC077 MetaG | ecosystem: Host-associated > Fungi > Mycelium > Unclassified | place: USA: North Carolina, Lumber...
AACTATCCCTTAGTTTCAACTGTTCCTGCCTTCGACTTTCGACAACCAAAGTCCATCGGAAAGGATTTTCCTGCGTCAGGATACGGTAAGTTCCTTAACCCAATATATGTACATGGGGAAATTAATGTAGGTGAAGATAACTACTTTCGCTTCGCTGATTCCTTGGTCCACCCTTTGCCTAGACGCACAGCGCTCTCTGATATACAATCCATCAACATTTTAGATGAGGTTTTGAGTCAAAATCCCCTTTCTGGGCCTTCTTCGGCCCGATTAGAATCTATGAAGGCGGGAATTGTACTCCAATTTTTCTCGAACCGTATGTGGACGCATGTTTTCCAGAGTTTGATCCTTTCATGTATGTATTCATTGACAGAACGTGGTGTCATGTTTTATTCCAATAATGCAAATCCTAAAGAGGGTGCAAGAAAGATCATCCATGGAGGCTCAGGTGTCAGCGGCTTCGGCGATTCATATGGCCCTGGGAGTACGTCTCGCAATGACATATACATATAGTATTGGATGTCCCTGACTGACGTGATCACAAACAGCTGCGGCATTCCTTGAATTCCATGATGTGAGTCATTTGGTTGATACTACTCAGCCTTCTTGAATTTGATTTATTAGCCTTTGTCTGCCTTCTCGGCGCCCGAGAACAAGGATGCAGAGGACACGCTTCTTACTTCCGATGAATTGTACAACAACTTTGTCCGTCTGGAAATAAGTCTGAAAAATGAATAAGGGCCTTATTGACATTGAAAAGCATAGAACTGGAAATGTGATATTGTTACAGGTGCTTTGGGTATTGATATCAAGAGTATATCGTCTCTAGGCACTATTTACTGTATGTATGATCAGGAGTATGTAGTCCCATCTTGGATCCCACTTTGCAACTTGTGTTTATCACCGACTAAGTTAATGGCTGAGGAAATTTCAGTGCCGTTCATCCCGTCCCATGCAGCTTTCGTATAGCTTCCAAGGTTAAAGCAACATATTTTCACATGTCAAGTACCACTTGGAGCAAGTTGTCTCACACATACCTGGAGCGCCACTTTTGTTAGGTTTGAGTCCCATCCGTTGCCACTGGGAGCCTTGAAGTCCAGCATTCAATTTCTCAAATAAGATGGTATCGATAAAAACTGTTTCAGGCCAGATTTTTCTAGCTTAAAGAGTGGTTCAGGGAAGTCTCGTCAGCGAGCCACCGAAAAAATGTTACCCAGAGGATCGAGCGATTGTCCGTGGATGAGTACAGGTTTCCACTCATCGATTCATTTGATGGCTGATGATTGTTATCATCGACTTGAGAGTGGTCTACATGTATCGTACTCTCACTGATCACCGAATGCATTTAATTTGATTAAGTATTTACATCTGTGGGTTTTGACAAATAAGGATCAAGAAGCATTCCCAGCTCGGTGACATCAAGACTTACGCAGGACCTCCGCCAAAAATCCGTAACGTGAGTGTTTCATTCGATGGTATGGAACTTGGAATGCCTAGGTGTAGTTTTGCATGCCTGTTGGGCGGGAAACAGGGGTGGATTGGTTTGGGGCTCTTGCGATGATGATTATTGATCCCAAGTTTCTATCTTACAGCCGGATCTCACTGTAACCCAAAGTTTTCGCTGTATGTCTGAATAGTTTGAGGTGGAATTAGTACTCAGATGCGATTTACAGCTTCCTTGTGGTCAAGCATGATTATCTCAAAAAAGAACAGGCGTACCATCTATGAATACCTATTCAAGGGTATGGTTCATCCTGTAGGAAAAGGATCCTAATTGATTAGCTCGTTCTAGAGGGAGTTATGGTTGCGAAGAAGGATTACAATGCACCAAAACATGAAGAGCTCGATGTTCCTAATCTCGAAGTCATCAAGGCAATGCAAAGTCTGACTTCCAAGGGGCTCGTCAAGACCCAATTCTCGTGGCAATGGTATTATTACATATTGACTCCCGAGGGTGTTGAATTCCTCCGTGAATGGTAACAGCTGTCATTCTGTTCTGGTTTCATCCACCTGATTTTGGTCTCAAGGCTCCACTTGCCGGCTGAAATTGTTCCCACTACCTATAAGAAAACCCCTCGCCCTCCTCGTCCCGCCAATGTACGTTCTGGAGGAGAAGGCACTTATCGTCCTCCACGCGGCGACAGGGAAGATTATCGTAAGAAGGAAGGGGGCGCTCCGGAGGGATATGAGGCGCGATATGCTGGTGTTGGTCGGGGCGCTCCTCGAGAGTAAATATTGGCTTTGGATCTCTTCTGTCGACGTATCACACTGCACCGTAGTATGCTTTACCCTCCTACGGTTTCCACTTCTTAGTGGTATCCTGGGATTCGTGTAATTATCTGATTCATTGTGTCTCAGGGATATAACGATGCTCGGGCGAACATCCTTTTGTGGAGCGTTCTGACACATGTTTAATCTCTTACCATCAACTGTCGAACAATGTTTTGACAGGAAACAATCCAAATGACTTCCAGAAATTCCTCGAATCAAGAGCCCGTCCTAGCACACTGATTTCACGTGGAAGAGCACGAATTCCCTGCTCTATCATCAACTCCTTTACCCACTCACATTGTGGACCTCCTGTTGAAATTTTACAGTTGGATATTGTTGGGGAAATTTCATTTTCTTTGCTTTCTGTCGATGATGTGTTGGTTCCCCATGCAGATGCAAGATCCCACCAGTCATAGACACGAGCGTCCGTAAGTAACCAACGCTGGCCCTCAGAAACTGAGAAGTTGTCGTGAACAGCGACGATAGCACGAGCAACATCGATCCCATGAATGAAATGGACACTCCTCTAGTAATTATATTCAGGAAAACGAGGGACTACTTCCGATGGACAGAGAAAGCACCTTTTGGCAGAGGGCATCTTTTGTGGGCCCGATTCTCTCAACCCAGTTGCGAGGTGAACGTTGACTGCCCCAGAGTCCTGCAAGGTTCAAGACTGTAGTCGATATTTCCGGTGATAAAGCAAGCAATTCGTCCTCGCAAGATGCACGAGGCTCCTGATTGTGTGGCGTGTTTCGGTCACACCAGGGGCTGTTCCCCTCTTGGACTGTATTGCCCATCCGCTGACATAGGGTCGAAAACACTCAAAATGAGACAGAATGCATCAGCTCAAGACTCACATCCCAAATACTGGTGGCTCCCAGCTGAATGAAGCCAACTTTATCCTTCGCGCCTCTCCGAGTCGACAGATATCCTGTCACAAGCCGTTGTGATGCTCCGATTGTTTTGATAGGAAAGGAAATAAGAATTGTTTTTGCATTTGGAAGTGCCTCGTATGGCCTGGTATCATCTGATTCTGGGTTAAAGACGAATGGAATTGTGCCATCCCTCCCAGAACGGGATGTAGCAGCCACCTGGATACCGCGCTCATCGCAAAGTGGAATTAGAAAGGTTGAGGTCCAACCGGCACCTAAAATGAGTAGATCCACTGACATGGGGAATGGCTTACTACACACTTTTGAAAAGCAAGTAGGACGGGCAGCTGACAAATAATGATGCACGCTAGTCATACTTTGACAAAAGTCATTGGTCAACTGTTGCGTAATTCTTGAGTACATGAAAATCATCGACATGACGAATGAACATCTAGATTGCAGGTAGTCTCAGCTAGTCTCACCACCTGTCCAAGAGTTGCATCAGTCATGAAAAGTTGTTACCCGAATTAGGATCAAGCAACCAAAGAGGTCGATCTGACACCAATCACTGTCTCAGCAGAGTCAAGTGCTTTATTTGGGCAGCGACGAGCGTCGACACGCAGCAAGGCTCAGAAGTTGCGTCGCAGGCATCGGATATTTGAATACACTGGTAAGGAAAAATACTTGGTGACAGAGATCATCTGTTAACTTCGCAAGAGCACAAGGCAAGATTTGATGACCAAATCAATTCTGACGAGCTCACGTAGTGGTTTCTCAAACCATATGTGTAGTCGATATGGGACATTGTAGTCTCATGGAATAATGCAAAAGCAGTATCCGGGCGCTTAGATATAGAGCCTTGCAGTGGCGCCAACAGAGTCCCGGCAGTTTCGGGAAGCGAACCGTAAATCACACATGAACAAGAACTACGTACTCGAAGATCCAGATAATGAGAGACTGACCAAAGTTAGCTGCTGTTTTCCGAACAAGGTCATTGTGGCTTCTGTAGGTTCAAGTGGCTCGAGAACACGATTTGTGAAGGTATTCATCGCACGAATGCAGGGCATGCACCCGTAATTCCTTGCAGTAGTTATATGTCAGCTGGAGGAAGGTTTACAAGATCTCTGGCCTACCTCTACGTCTCGTCGTGAATTATATTTTGGTCAATCAATAGTGAGCACAGTCAGGTTTAGTTTCGTCATGCTGAGAGTGTTCAAACCATCGTGGTTCCAAATGTGTGAAGAAAACATCTGTCCTCATTGGGCAGGGTAGAGAACGCATTATGCCTCGTCAGGCCATAAAAACACACCCATCTAGGGAAGGGCCATCTGGAATATATGGGACCGAGTGTTTCCATCCAAGTATGTGCAATTGATTGTTGAATAATGAGCTCGAGGGAGACCTCTTAGAGTAGAGAATCTAGACATTATATGGTGGCATTTAAAGAGCACAACTGTATATTGACCTATTGCGCAGCGATTCTTCTAGAGGCACTGTATGTAGAATCTATAGATTTCTTTAGGTGAGCACCCCAGTGGCTGTTACTTCCGCATGTTACTCTGGCAACGTACCCCTTCATTGATGAGAACCAAAACCACTGAGACCGAGGATGTGGGTAGGGTAATACTTGAAGTTTTCATTCAATTTTCATTCAAGTACTATTCCATTCATAACAAATATCCTTGATAGATAGGTAGGGTATATAGATAGTGAGATAGGATTATCGTTACATAGTGGCAATCAAAGATACAAAGGCACGCAGAGAAAATTACAAACTAGCTGCAAGCTTCTCCTTTAACTACTGATTTCCCCATCACCTGTACCAGGAGTTGATGCCGCCAACGATGATGACGACGATGATAGCAGAGGCGAACTTTGTCTAGCACTGCCATTGAGTATCGGCGGAGATGTCGGGATCACATCTTGGTCCATCCGCTGTAATGGTTGTTGTCCATGCGTAGTAATGTCGTTATTCCTACTATACATCATCCAATCCTCCATCCTAGATACATACTTAGATCATAATCAGAAGTGAAAAGATGCACTCACGCAAAACCAGTTGATGGTGCAGAAGGCCACATCGACGTCTCACTACCAATGGTATCCATATATCCATGTTGTTGATGGCGGTGTTCACGATCCACCACCGAATCCGGTGCCAACCCACTACAACTTTGTGTAGAATTACCAACTCCATGCGTTCCGCCTCCATGATGTTGACTACCCGTCATCCCCATCCCCATCCCCATCCCACTCAAAATTTGTTGTTGCTGCTGTTGCAGAGATCCAGGAACTAGAAGTCCGGATTGCAATCCAGCCATATATAACGACAACGATGGTACAGCAGGATACCCCATCGCCAACTGATTAAATATAAAATCTGCTTCATCAACTTGAGATTGTTGTTGCTGATTTCCCATCCCACCAAATCCTGAGCCCAACCCCATTCCAGAACCAACAACACTCCCATTCGCCCCACTCAACTGTTCAGACTCAGGTCCAACAATCCCAAACCCTTCCAACCCCAACATTTGAGTCTGACCTTGTTCAAACGAATACCATAATCCACCCGGGTTTCCAGGCTGATAATAATTCGATATATATGGATGATATCCAGCAGACGACGGTGATAGAGGTGATGACAACATAGATGGAGGTGGAGGCGGTCGTAGAGGTGAAGATGACAGCGGCGATGACGATGTTGTGTGATTGACTAAAGGTACCCGACCAAGTTCATTGCTATACACTGGCAAAGTAGACATGTCCATCTGCGGTTGTGATTGCGATTGCAAAGGTGGCTGATTTGAATCAATAATCAACGTCGAATCCTGTTGAGGAAATATTACATCCGTCAACAATTCCTGCTGCTGCTGCTGCTGAAGACTAGGAGCTGAATGCTGCTTGTATTGAGGTTGACGATTGCTATGATCTTGTTCCTTGTTCTTATTCACACGTTTGGAACCAGCCACTGTTCTCTCCCTATCCATCAACCCCTTTTTCGGTGGTTTGTCCTCTCCCACTGAAATTGGACTATCCGAGTTTCTTTCACGTTTATTACTCGAACAGGGTGATCCTTGAGGAAGAGGTAGATCACCAACAGATGCCAGTTCATAAAGAATATCCCTAAACCAAAGGATGAACAGCACGACAGATGCATTATTAAAAGAATTATACCACAATCGTCCTGCAGAATGCCATCTCTCTTCACATCCTTTCAGCACAATCATAGATTTATGAACATCTTTCATTTCCTTACACGGATCCATTCCCAATCCCGATTTCTTCCCTCCCCAGATACTCAGCAATAGTACAATGCCAGATGTAAAAACTGCCATCTAAAAAAAATCAACAACACCAACACTCATCGTCACAGAAGACATACCTGGACTTGTGGGCTTGCCATTGGCGATCTTCGATATTGAACATCCACAACATGAATACACGATCTTGCAGCATTAGTACAAATCGCCAACGAAGGAAAGGATAAGGGTGATGGTTTACTAGGAGAAGGTATGAAAGGTCGATGAATCAAGATTTGAATATGATAATAGAGACTCCAAAGAACAACAGATTGCTTGAAAAATCGCTTATCTTCTCTATTGGGATCCCAACGAACTAACAAAAGAATTAAAATTTTCAAAAAGTGAATTTCAAAAACATAGGGAACAAATGATCGAAGAAAATGAACATACGATGATCTGGGACAGAATCCACAAAATGATTTAATGCAGAATCTAGCTCAGCAACAATGTGTTGTTCCCATTGATTGCCGACAAACCCAAGCAAAACCTTTGACTTGTTGATCGAGTACTAGACACAAAGATCAACGGAAGCTTAGATCAACAAATAACAGCTCACAATTGTCCTCAGAGAAAGTGCCAACACTTGATACAGTTTTAGAAAACACAAAAACGCTGCAACAAGGGAAGGTTTCCCTATGGGTTGCTTCCAACGTTTCTCTGGATCTGGATGTTCCCAATATTCATCATCACAGTCAATGGGTAAATCAAGGTCAAAACTAGAAGTCATGACTCGTCATATAGAATTTGATGTATGTATATGTCAACGTACTCTTCATCTTGAATCGCACATGGTCGACCTAATGCGGCACTCACATTTCGATCGATACATGCCAGCACCCTTAAAACAGTTGATATCACGGTCAATAACTGTTCAGCAGAAGACGTACCAAAATGCCCTTTTCCACAACTCATCTTCAACTGACATTGGTTCCGCTGTTTTGCGCTTGCGATGTGCTCCAACATCCTGTGCCAATCTGATGCCTACACCAACCATAGCCCAACAAGCCTGAGGTGCAGATGAGCCTTGCAAAAATAATACGGAAAGCTATAGAAATGTAAGTTGAAAATCACGTTTTCGAGTAATCGTACTTTCCGAGTAGAATTGCAAGTCATACAATTGTGGTGGCGCCAAAAAACTTTTCTTGACCATCTGAACTTGATCGAACCATTTCCAACCCGACGAATGTCGGCTTTTCTCACCATCCAATAACACTCTTGGATCGTCAGAGAAGCGTGAACCATTGGCGCATACCAATAGAACGTTGGCACCAAAGCGTTCATCGCGGAGGTGTAACTCTTGACGGATGGAGCGTTCAAAGGTCGGACGATGTAAGAGTGGAAGGAAGATATTGATATTCTCAAAGTAGAGATCAACAAGAGCAGCTAGAAGATCAGGTTCTGGAAAGGTATAGCGGGAGGGATATGAATCTTTGGAAAAAACGTCTTCCCACTGGACCAAATTAGAAAGAAAAGGATGAAATGAATGAAGTATCCAAACGTACAGGATGTCTTGACCAAAACTCTTTTCGCTTCAATCCTAATAAACCAGGTTTAGTGTCAGGAACCTTGCCAGCATACTCATTCTTCAAATCGATCGCTGTTTGTATTAACATTGCACCGCTTGATTTGCCGAAAAATCTATATTCTTTTGGCTCGAGTGAAAGTTGTTTAAGGTCATCGGCAATTAGAAGGTGGCCGTCGTCATCGGAGTGGTCATCATTGCGATTATCAGTAGTTCCATAACGACGTATAAAGGAAGTGGCAAGATCGACGATTGGCTGCACATTTTCATATTGGTCCTTCTTTGTTGAAGAAGAAACAAGTGGACTGGGATCGATAGGGAGTTGATCCAAGTCTTGTGTGTCAATGGCAATGTTTAATTCTCGAAGAACCTTTTCATCTGGACATAGCTTTTGCAAGAGGTGAATGAAGGAGGGTGATTTTAAGATAGACAGACGCACTCTCTTTAAGAGTTTCTCCAACTTCGCTAGACGAGTTTCCAGACCCTCGACATATCTGGATGGCGATTAAGCAGAGATGTAAGAACATAACCCACACATACCCTTTGGGTGGGGCCCGTTTCTGAAATTTGCTGGATGTCAGGGGGGATCTAGGGGGGCCAGACAGGGCGAACCTTGGCTGACTCGAGATAGGTACAATCCAGATTAAGGGACTGGCAGTTAGAACACTTGTTTGTAGACATCTTGATTCCATTGCCTGTGAGAAAGGGAAATATGGGGAGAGAGATTGGAAGCAAAGAGAGACTTACAGCGAACTAGAGTTGAGAATGAGAGAAGAAGGAACTAACTGTAGAGGGATACATACTCTTTTTGCGCCGGCATATATCACAGGCACGCTGTACTCTGCGTTTCTTGTGGTCGTTGTAGTCATCGTCGTTGGAGGACATGGCCGGTGGAGAAATTAAGAAATTGAGCGAACCTGATAAGGCAGGTGGTGATGCCGAAGAGTGACGCGGGCTGCGCAACATGACTCGGCTGCGGGTGTCTCCGACGGAAATAGATTCATGCGACCCAAACTGGTTCGCCCAGAATTGAATAAATTTTCAGGGGATCGCAACATTCGCCTCGACTGCCAACCAGGATGCAGCGGTGAGTGGACCGTACTGTGCCCAGCTATTACTGATATCTTCGCAGAGAATCAGACCTGGACCATATTTCGTCGCTGGAACGTGCTCTAGTGCGTACTAACAGCTATTTATATTCCGATCACTGAGGGCCACAGTGCTCTGACTTCAGCTGCTGCAATCTGCAGCTTGCTGACCTGCATGCCCTGGTTGAGCATGTCGAGGAACAGCATATCAATGGAATACGCATCCACCCAGATCCTGTTCCTAGTCGCCCTCCTCCACAAAATATTCCTCTTGTCTATACTCCCTTCAACCTTGCTGCTATGCTCAACTACATCGAACCGGAATTCAACCCGGACCCCTACCCCATTTTTATGCACGACGATGACTTGTCTGTTGACATCCCCCCATCCACTCCAGATAAAAAACCAAAGACTCGCATTTCCAAACGCAAAGAAAGGACTTACCGTTGCCCCGTAAGTTTTGCCATGCCCTTGGTTCTTCTCTTCTGACCATTCCATCAGACGCCTGGATGTACCAAGGTCTGTTATATTTCCTTTCCCAAACCCTTCTTTACCTGAACATAGACTCCAAGTCCTATCTCAACTCCAACGGTCTCAAATACCACCTCGAAAAGGGCACTTGTCGATTCGAGGCCACAACAGATTCGGACACATGCACTAGCCCATCACCACAATTGACAAAGACTATTTCTCGCCGACGAGGGCCCCGTGTAAATCCAACACCTTCAACCTCACCTTCTGTCCCACAAGAGTCTTGAAATGCGTGGCATAACTTTCGCCAAATCGCTTCCATTGGGCACATTCTTCCTCTTCGGTACCGTCTTCGAAACGAACACATCTGTATCCATATCTTTCTACATTCGTTCAAGTAATACCAGCAGAATTTAATAATAGCTCACTCAAGACCCGAAGGTTACCAAACTTTGATGGCGTATTCGGAAATGAAAAATGATACTGGCTAAATGTTGAGAGGAGGTCTTGAAACATATCGTTATCAGTTCCCACGAGATGTCTAGTCTAGGCACCATTTCTAATATGACATTCCCATTCTCAGATGATCTTGATATCGGGTATGAAGCAGTGCCGATTGCTTGCCTTGCCTTTCATATCAGAATCCTAACCAAAGATGAATCTGCTGAGTTTCATATGCTCATCAAGAACTAGTTGTGTCGCACATATACAAATCCGGTCGTCGATCCCCTGGCTGCTTAGGAATACAGAATTACAGCCAGACCGGAGGCAGTTGGCAGTTGATAACGCTCGGGAGGTGTGTGCCAAGGTAGTGACTATTGTTTTTTTCGTTCGAGAGGTGGGGTGCTACTTCATCCATGAATTCCTTACATATTCATATTTTGACAGAGTGTATGAACTTACCTACAGTTGTCCACCATATCGTCTACTATAAAGATAACTCACCGAGCGATCCAAGAGAAACGTGTGAATGCTTCTCACAATTCATAAAACTTCCAAGTTGTCTGCATCGAAGAAAACTAACTTTATACGTGCCATATCAAAAAGGGAGACTCCAGAGCTGGTAACTCAATTAGTGAACACTTCAGTTTCAAGCAATTCTTATATTCAAACCTCAAGCCAGAGCACTCGGCTTCCAGCATGGTAAGTACAAACCTGGAGATGGAGGGTCTGGTTGAAATTCCTTTAAATTAATGAATAGGTTTGTTGGTGGCGATTGCCAGGAAAAGTAAGGGGATCAGCTAAGCAACTGGCATGTGATAATGCCTGAGGTAAAAGGAAGATCGTGCAGGTTGAACATGTAGAGAGGGATACATGTTACTCGTAGCTCTATGACAGTCTTTGAAAAATGATGGATCATCATTTCTATTATAACTCACTGAAACTGTATATAAAATGTAGTGAAGTATATAATAAGTTATTCGTTCCTGACTCACCTACATAGTAGTTGAGTATCTAATCTCACTGCAAAGGTAAGACCTAGTCCCACTGCATTGCTTGGATGCTCAGGGGCATGCATGAAAGAAATTCGGAGAGATCGTACAAATGCAAGAGAGGAAAACTGCCATCCTGCATCTTGTTCCATGTTCAATGCCATCAACTGGCTAATTGCTTAGCTTTCACAAAAACAAAGTCGTTCACAAGTGGAAGCTGCGAGGAAGGCGGCAAAAGATCGTATCATTGAACACACCGCTTTAAGATCCAACTTTGTCATTGGTGACCAGCATCCATGAGAGCTTGACCGATAGGATAATTGGATTTTCACTATGGCTGTGATCAGAGTTCGAAAAGAAAGAAAGCAATGTGGAGGTATTTTCATCCAGAGCCCCATAATTCGCCATCACGACCACAACATGGTTAACTTGAGAACAAATTAACCAGCAAACCGCCATGAGATCTGGACAAGTTCTTTCCTAGGCTGAGACAAGCCAGTTTTTGTATGCCAGTTTTTGGAGCGAATACTACTGACTACCCGTACACTAGTAGGACCTGAGAGCAATTGTTGAGACGTAGTCATTGGCTATAAAAGACGAGAAGTCAGTTGGGTATCGTTCAAATTGATATGAACAGCCAAGTCAGGTCACCTAAGCTTCCAAAGAAACTAGGATACAAAACGCCGGACATAATTCATTCACCTCCCCAAGACATTACATCAAAACAAGAGTAAATGCAATGAGCTTCGAAGAGTCATATGGCCCCGGCAACATATCATCACATGTCCGTAGGGTGGCAAAGAAAAAGCAATATTTACCAAATCCAGGAGAAAGACTTCCGTATCCCTCGAGGGAATTAGCAGAAGCCTGCAAACGAATGAGAGGCCATTGCTCTACTATGAACCGTCGTTTTCATCGTCCTCCTCGTCGGTCAGCTCATCACCAGCTCTCACACCAGCATGCCGATCGTATCCCGGTTGCCGAGCCCAATGCCAACCGTCTGTATAAGGCATTATACGGAGCGGAATAAGGAGAGTATACCATGGACTACATGGCAAGGTCAATGCTGCCGATCGAGAGATAAGAAGAGCACTTACTACCCGTTTTCACCGATGTTGAAAAACAACTTGAGGTTTGTGCGTTTCCTGTTCATCGTTCATTACGTAATCTTTCTCAGTAGCCGGGACACTCACTCAAGATCATATGAATTAACGAATTTCTTTCAGAGAAATTAGCAAAGATGCACGAAAGAAGATCGATCGTAGATAAGCACACCTCACCACGGTTCTTTGCTTTCATCCTATATATCTCATAATCCTGTGCCTCGACGGATGTTTCGCCTTTCGCAACGCCTAACAAGTGATATCCTCCCATTATACTGACCGCGAAGAATAGGACAACTGCAAGAATATATATTATCGCAAAAGCAATTTCTGGAACGTGGTGTGGCCACTTGTATCATGAGATCAATCACATGAAGGGGGAAATAAGATACAACATACCTCGACCTGGAAGTTTAAACCTAGAGAGGCGAGGAGATATGGCCAGCCGAGAATACTATAACACAATGTGGATAATGCCAAATAAGAGCTGTATGAATTCCAGTAGTTGTCAAAGTAGATAAGTGAACTGGAGGGACGAACAGGAAGAGGACAAAATGACGTTCGTTATGCAGTCCAACACATTGGTTTATCCCTAGCTAGATCATTAGCCAAGAACATCCCTGCGCCGGAGCTCGAGCCGCTTACACTAAAAGGCAAGGAGATATTGCCATTTACAATGCAGAGAGAAAGAGAAAGACTTACAGGACAATGGTGGTCGTACTTCAATACACACCGATTACATATCCTACAATGATGCGCTCTCTCAAGTTCATTAAGAAGAAGAAATTGGGAAACAGTATGGGAAAGAGAGCTCACCTCAGGTCGTAGCTGGTGACATTTCCGGCATCTGGTCGTCTCTGCGACCGTGACGTTTACATCTCTCACTCCTGGCATCCCGACTGACAATCCACTCAACAAGCCGTTCCTTGATTGAGATTGAAAATCTCTTCGTATCGACCAAAGCAAGCCACGGCCGGCCTCTTTCGGTGGCTCGTCAATAAACCCAGGACGAACAGTACACACATAATAGTAGTGCGTATGTAAGTTGATGGCCAGGAGAGCACAGATTGGGAGTGTTATAAGAGGGAGACTGAGTGAGGGTGCAATGACATCAACTATGAAAAGACATGGAAGAACTTAACCATCCTCGTTGATGTAGAGCACGTACAGAAACAGATAGTTCCGGTACTTGTTAGTATCACAGCGAGTGCAACGAAATACGGTCCAGCTGCGCCGGTTACTCGATCTCCAAGCCTTTCAAGGGCTCTAAAACATCGGAAGATGCACCGAGTACATGTCATTGGTGGTAGAGGCTGAGGAAAAATCCCATGTGCATAGTACCCTCCAAGAACAAACACACACAAAGTACATCCCTCAGATATATAGTTTTTGAATTCAGCATCATTTTGCAAGTGCTACACTGAAATTAGCCTTTGTCTCATGTATTGATATACGAATGTTTCACTCTATTGTTTTAGGTAGAAATAGCCAAGACAAGACTCATTGTGTATTTGCAAATTTTCCACTTTCCTACATTCTTCTATATCCTCATTCAAGCTGGCTAGGGACTATAAGGCTTGAGCTAATCGACCTTGAAGATGGGCTAAATCTAGAGGTGTGCAGGTAGGTTGGATTTGTATGCATTGGAGTTGATTGTCTTAACAACTGTAAATGGTCCTATCTTTCTTTAATTTTACAAATTCGACTCACTAGTTAACACTGTGTATTGATGGCCGAGGTGGTTGGGACAGTGCAAGTAGTTAAATATGATACCACGAGTGTTGACTGGTGTGGTACCTTTGATCCAACCTTTGACTGCAAAGGTCCCTTACTGTGACAGTCCATTTCAATATTTGACTTAATTTTTGGCTTGGATAGTATGTGTGGATGCTATAAGGGGAACATTATCCATTAAGCTCTGGACATTTTGTTATTGTTGAACATAAAGTCATAGAACTATGAGGGTCTACAGTACATTATTCTGATCATATCAATATTTCTACTGCTTAGATATAATTAAATACATACAACGAGTATATAAGGAGGACATCTAATAAATTAGGTTCTTTATTCCATAGATACTCTAGCATGTTTCAGTGGCTACCCTGTACCTAAGGTAAGCCTAGGGCTACCCACTGTGTCTGCAGAAGGGCTGCTCAATGCGATAAAGAGCCCAATGTCTGGGACATATCTATGGGAGAAAGGGGTACGGTGTGGGCAAAGTTGACACATGTGACAGACTTCAAACAGATACCACCATACCTGTGACTCCCAGGCCAACAGCTAAATGGCCGCTGTATGAGTAGATTTGTTTCCAGTGTATGAACGGAGATGCAGTGTATGGGATTGTGTATTAAAAGGATGAACCTTCTCTAACTCTGGGCTGGCACTTTTGTCCATGATGAATGCTTAGAAGGACTGGCTCGAACGAATTATCTGCTTTGTTTCTGCACTGTTACTACTAATGAAGTATATTCTGTTGAAAATCAAGCTATTTCATCTAACTACGTTAGATTAGGGGAGCAGATCCTTTTGATTGCCGATCCTGTACATTGATGAGCCGATATAAATTAGGATTATGAATATTCGAACATCTGGATTACATGTCGCAAAGTGCAAATTCATTGGCCAGAGATAGTTCTACAGACGTGATATCTACAAGCTGATTGCCCTAGCATGGACTATCAAAACCGCGTAGGTGAAACGTCTGAACTCACAACGGATACTGTTGACGGTCAAAAGTAGTAACGACAATTTGATTTATATAGCTCCAGAGCTCTGCACCAGGAATAGGAATGCCTTTTTGGCGCCTAGAAAATATTACTGAGGGACCCTCCAAGGCAAATTGATCTGACTCACAATTCTCTCACTAAATCACGAACGTGGGCATGGACAAGTCCCGATAAGGAATGAGTATGTATGCCAAGGATCGAACGTTTCACGCACCTCGGATGACAAAATTGGCTAGAATAGCGATAAACAGAACGATGCTTAGAAGGACAGGTCCCAAGAGGTTGTCAAAATTGCCAGGATCTCTTCGCCGAATGAGGCTGACACGGTATTGATAGAGAGCCCAACCATAGATCTAAGCAGCACGAATAGTCAATGTCAAGGGGCTGAAAATTTTTTTGGAACGTACAAGAACACATATGCTGATAACAGCGTAGGCGTATGCAAAGTAGGTTGCAATGTCGTCCTTTGAGGCATTATATAAAGCCAGAGACAAAGTTGTGAGTAGAATGCCGACGTTCAACCAAGACACCCAAGCTGTATTTCAACAATGAAAATTCATGGTCATTCAAAATTGAGGAAAGACTTACTTCGCTCGTTGGCAAACCAGACCTTGCCCTCTACATGGACTGGGGTGGGGACTTTTTTGGGAACACGGACTTGTGGAGGAAGATTTATTGCATGATAGTCGCGAACAGCCGACTGCTGGCTGTCGGGAATAGCGTCAGCACGAAGATAACGCTTGGGCTTGGAGATTTTGGGCAAAAGTGCAAGTGCCTTTGGTGAAAACAGCGCAAAGCGTGACTGGCCTGTTTGTGCTGAATCCATTCTGTATGGTTCTGGAAAAACTGGCACTGCTGTGGCGGTGCCCTCCAGTTGGCTCCCGGCCCATGTGACATCATTGCTAGAACCGTCTAGTGGTGCCGGCAGTCCTGCAATATAATACAACCCGCTAGTGTTTTCTCCTTTTCCAACCATGGGCACAGACTATTACAAGCTCCTCGGCATCGACAAGACTGCAACCGATGACGAGATTAAGAAAGCATACAAGAAAATGGTGCGTCTCACATCTACGAGTCAGGACACCGTGACACTCATCCATCCCGCCAGGCCTTGAAATGGCATCCCGACAGGAACAAAGGTTCAGATGAAGCCACAAAAATGTTTAAACAAGTGCGTTAAGATATGCGTCTCTTACGTTCAACCTGACTCTCGATCCTCTAGATTTCTGAGGCTTTCGAAGTGCTCAGTGATAAACAAAAGCGAACAATTTACGACCAGTTTGGAGAGGAAGGTCTCAAAGGTGGAGGAGGCTCAGCTCCAGGTGCTGGTGCTGGTCCAAGTGCTTTCCCTGGAGGCGCAAACTTTGGCGGATTTCCAGGTGGTTCCTTTACTTTCAGTACAAGTGGTCCTGGCAATGGTTTTGCAGGATCTCACGGCTTCCAGCCTACAGATCCACAGAAAATATTTGAGTTCGTACTTTTTCTCCCTCATTATGCTTTGGTTCACGGTCGTTACTAGAAAAATGTTTTCTGGGAGTGGTATCTTTGGCAACACGAATATGTTTGGCAATACTCAGAGCTCGTTCTTCGATAACGGCGACGACGGTATGGATGGCGGGATTCATTTCAGCTCATCTGGTGGCATACCCAGACGTGGAGGGTTTGCTTCATCAGGCAGCCGAATGCATTCACGCCCTCAAGCAAAACCCGAAAAGCCCTCCGAGATTGTCCGACCCCTCAAACTCTCCCTTGAAGAGCTCTATTCTGGTACTGTCAAACATCTGAAGATTGGTCGACGATTGATGGGCGGTAAAACTGAAGACAAAGTCCTTGAAATCAACATCTTGCCTGGATGGAAGGATGGTACAAAGATTCGATTTCCAAACGCCGGCAATGAGGTAGGACCTCACGGTGACTCACAAGATCTTGTGTTTATGGTTGAAACCAAACCACATGAGACATTTGAGAGGAATAACAATGACTTGATATGTCACATCAAGATACCGCTCGTCGAAGCACTTGCAGGACCAGAATCACCCGGTGCTGCCAGGAAAGTGCTCCAACTTCTTGACGCTCGAAAAATTCAGGTTCCTTTGCCAATAGGAATCATCAGACCTGGTCAACAGACGACGTTGAACGGAGAGGGGATGCCGATAAGGAAGGACGGCTTGGTGAAGAAAAAAGGTGATCTGATTGTCAAGTGGGATGTGATATTCCCAACTGCACTATCAACTTCACAGAAGGATGCTCTAAGGAGGGCGCTTCCCTGATAAAGAGCAGCTCAAGTTCTTGTTTTTGGTTCCCTATTGAATCGTCATTGGACATTCATTGTATCTATACCCCTTCCTTGCATCTTTTGCATTATCATTGCTTTGATGTATCACTGTATTTGTAATTAATAGTTTTTCTCACTATCCAGAGCGATCCTATCCCGTCATTATAATAGGGTACTACAATTAATATAACTTGTCTGCGCCAAAGCACGTCGCATGAGAAATAATAACTGCTATGATCCTCCTCGTTTAATATTAACAAGTAATCCAAAATCTCTCGAACACTTGGATATCAAGATAGAAAAGGTAAGGATATTTCATCTACTTCGAGTTACTGCACAAGATGTAATTTTCTTGATAAAACTCTCAATTGCAGGCCAATAATTTGGCTGAGTGCATGTATCCACTAGAATAATAAGCGCTCAAGACAATGGTGAGAAAAAGAAAACGCTCACCATGCCCTCCTCTCGGATACGATGTGAACACGTCTGCACTAGGAGGGCACCATTTTTCCACCGACAGCCTTCCTTCTGCACCCCCTTTACGCAATCTGAGTAAGCCAAGTGAGGAGCCACAGCAGACTGGTCCCGCGCGGCCATGGTGTGAAGGAGCTATCCGTCCACGTTCCTTTGCGATTTTCCACAAGTTGTCCATATGTTCACAGGGTACTATGGTATCGCTTCTCCCTGAGCAGAATAAGATGGGAAGAGATGGAGGAATTTTGGGTAACTTCGATGCGGAGTTCCAGCGTTGTGTACAGAAAAAAGAGAAAGGGCCGATTATCGGCCAGTCATGCACAATATCAGGGATCGAGGTGAACGTGTTTTCGAGAATAAGCGCCGAGACCTGTCAGAATATCAGCAACGGTGGAGTAGTCAAGTGATCATAAAACGGTGGCAGGGAATATTGTTGCAATGCGTATAGATATGTCAATGCTCGATGAAGAAGACAAGCAGGGAGGAGTCAGGATACTGAGGAGCATTGTGTAGAGAGGTTTGACGATTACGGTTTTAAGATTTCGTTCAAAACCTACCTTGTCCGGATTCCTGCTCGTTACATCAATTGCTACTGCACCTCCCAACGACAAGCCATAAACAATCTACGTGTCTCAGAATCAGCACTTAATCAAAGACAGTTTAGACACTCAACGCATACAATAGGAATACTCGATAACTCAGAATCATTCCAGACAAAATCTAACACAGCTTGTGCGTCCCTCTGCAGTCCTACGAGAATACCGCGTGAGACGTTCTCCCGAAACAAAGAGAACATAGGTACAATTTGCCACGCACCTTTCTCACTTGGCATGCCTTCACTCTGTCCATATCCTCGATACGATACTGTCAAAACATTACACCCGTATCGGAAGTAATATTTTGCATGATACAGAAAATCACTGTGATCCATTCCATTACCATGGAACATCAGTACCGTCGCTCTAGGTTTGAGATCAACATCCCATGGATGACGAGGACTCTTTGTATTTCTCATGGCGGTTGTAGTACCATTAGGTGTACCTGACATGGCAGAGGTGACAAAGGAAGTGGATGTAGGTGAAGGAGTAGTGGTAGGTGAAGAAGTGTGTTCAATGAGGTAACACCGCAGACGAACATTGTCAGAAGTTGTTACTTCAATGTTGCGATATGGGAGGCCCAGATAAGAGGGCTGCTGAAGGCCTGTTCACGCGTCGAATTATGACATGGCGTTCAAGTGCGATCACAGCCCAACAGGGAGCAGTTGAGCAAAAAATAGTATCCAGAGAAGACGCGGAATAGGGTATCCATGATTCAAGGATAAGCAGGAGTAACATGACAGTAAGAAAGGACCACGCACACCTGGGTCTGGGAAGGTGGGCGGCGGGATAAACGAGAAAAGACTGGCCGTGGTATATCAGCTGTCCAGCGTGTACAATTTGTGCATGTAAACAGAGCAGCAGGAATCGACATAAATTAAATGAATTATCAAGACAAGAAACTGGAGACGCACGCTTTTGAGAAACGCAATCAACGTCAATGGTTCTTCTATAGACATTATTAGGGAGTCAGTGTCAGGATTCGGTCGTGAAAGGTTAAACACGAGAGTCAGAGGAGCATGAGCATGAGCGTACACTTGAGTTTCCAGGCTGTGTTACCTAAAAGTTGCTGGCGGGCATGAATTACAAGTATTCTCAGGTGCAGCAACACGTGCAAGGACTATTACTTAGGGCAATGTTTACGGGACATTCTGATAGTCATATCACATTTGTCACACAATGTTGGGATCTACTAGGGCCATGGTTTGAATCCCATGATAAATCAGTATGATATGACCCCTGCGATTAACAATCAACAAATAATATCTGTCTTAATTTCATATTAACAATATTGCGATGTCAGACTCGGGCATTTATAGTCTGGTGGATAGACAATAGTTGTCCTCTTGTCAGTGAAGCTACTGACATCGAAGCCTCCATAGCCAGAATTTCCACTGTTCAGAAAAAAGGAAGCAGTCAAGAACACATAGACCTTCTGGATTTATTTACGTACGTTAGACCGATCAAACCGTCCGTAGGTTCTAAGTGCACCGTCATTCCATTGATGTTGACGGTCCCTACAAACATACGTATGAGTGTATTCGGATGAAGATTTCTTTTTACGAACCATATCGAAGGTGCGATGCAATTTCATGAGCGTTTGATATATTAGCAGACCATATAGAGGAAGTAAGAGAGAAAGACGAGGCATTCGCTAGTTCAATTGCCTCGTCAGTCGTTTTGAATGTCGCGATGACCATAACTAGAGCGTGGTCAGAAATTAAATGAGATAATTAACAGTAGCCACACCCGGCCCAAAAGATTCTTCTTCCCATAACGGCATACCCGGTTTGACGCCAGTGAGGATATGAGGTTGGACGATAGCCTTGTCTCTTGTTAGATTGCCCAAGATGACTTGGGCTCCATGCTCCTGAGATTTCTTGAGTGCATCAATAACACGTTGAGCGGAAGTTTCAGAAACGAGAGGGCCTAATTGACAGCTCGAATCTGTGGGTATATCACCTGCTTTGAGAGTAGAAGCAATATCTTTGATTGAGGATATCATTTTGTCCGCAATAGATTCATGCACGATCACGCGATCTGTAGACATGCAGACCTAGTCACGAGGTGTGAAGTCTTTTCAACCCTGAAATCTTTTCATTCATCCTTACCTGGCCAGAATTAGCCAGTGCACCGAATACGATCGCCTGGGCTGCTTCCTTGATATTGGCATCTTCCAGAACCTGATTATCACAACTTAGCAAACTGCAAGGATGCGAGAAGTACTTTATCTTGACATACGACTGTTGGCGCATTTCCTCCGAGCTCTAAAACACAAGGTTTCAATGCTTGGGCAGCTTCCACCCCAATGATCCTCCCAACTCGGCTACTTCCAGTGAACTAGGATATGAACATATTATCATCAGAAGGGTATGGGGGTAGAAGCACCCACATTGACATGGCGGATCTGAGGGTGAGCAATGATGTCTGAAACTAAGGTCGGTGTGTTGGAAGAGGAAGTGGAGATGAGGTTAAGAACGCCATTAGGTAAACCTGCCTCGTGGAAGGCCTTAACAATGAGATAGTGGATTCGTGGAGTTAACTCAGAGCCTTTCAGGACAACAGTGTTGCCACACAAGAGGCCGACAGCGATGGACCGAACTGTCAAGGAAGCTGGTGCATTCCACGGAGACATAGCGAATCTGATAAATGAACGCACTTGAAAAGGTATTTTGAAGAAAAGGAAAGAGCTTACGTTGCACCCTTCGCTCTGCGGTGAACAAACACTTTGGCTCCCGAGATGGTGGGTGATGGGAAAAATTCTCCTTTGAGTTCATCCATACAGCCCAATTGTGCGAGAATAATGCTTATCGCAGCTTTTAAGTCTATTTGACACCAATAGGGTGCAATAGCCACTTCGTCATTGAAAGCTTCTTCGAAAAGTTCGGCATATTTCGTGCTCTTGAGTAACTCTGCTGTTCCGAGGAAGATATCGCGTCTGTCAACAAGAGGACTAGCCTCCCAGGTCTCGAAGGCCTGTAAAGCGGCATTAATGGCATCGTGACAATCCTCAGTCGTTGCGGAGGCAGCTGTTCCAATCAGGGTACCGGAATGTGACCTGTGGACCTCGAAGATCTCGCCGTTGTTGGCTGGCCGTTCCTGGCCATTCACAATGAGAGGTGTGAACACTGGCCTGGAAGAGTATGATCTCGGAGATGATACACATTCAGGATGCTGACCGTTCCGTGTCAAATTCTGTTTCACAGAGGCAAATAGAGACTGCGTTGCCCTCCTATAAGGGATCGTAGCAGCACGTAAACACGGGACGTAGGCCATAGTGAAAGACAAAGGAATATTGGAAAGAAATCAGGATTACTACCACACTTAAAAGGCCTGGAATCCGGCTCCAGCTTGTTTGTCTCACCGCAGATAATTTAAGACGCAGAAAGAAATAGACTGACTTGGTTTAGACTCCGGGATTTTAGACTCTGGGAAATTTGGTACTGTACCCCATTTTTGCAAGCGAACAAGATGGCCTCCGCTCAAATGGAAAGGGCTCTGGTCAAAGTTATTAACTAGGAGAATCTGAAGTCCCATTTCCACTAAGACAAAGAACATACGACAACAACATCATGGCACGAAGTCAAGTATCCCCATCAACTTGAGATCGGTGATTCGGGGTCCTCGCCAGGTTTCAGATGACACCGCAATATAAGATTCCATTGTCACATCTCTTATTTATTCAATGTGTGCTCCCCTTTACACGAGCCTTGTCAAAATTTGCCCTTACTTGAAGGTTCCAATTGTTTAAATTTCATGCTCAACGATACTTCCGACGAAAAAAATAGTCTTAATTAAGATAGGGTTCTGATGAAAATCATATAAACAGTATCAGTAGAGGTCTTATTTTGGTAGACTGGGCGGCAGCAAGGCTACTTGAAGAAGTGAACGTCGTATACAGTTGTGACAGCGTGACCGACAGAAAAGAAATTCATTGGGTTTGTTGCGGATCGCATCCACCATGCATGCTTCATGTCCCCTCCACTCTCCCTCCAAATTGTTTTGAAATTTTTCTAAAAATGCAAAGAAAACACACAAATGAATCGGCAGAATCACAGCTTCAGTTGAAGATTGAGGAGGAACTACATGATGCGCAGAGGGTTCAGACGTACGGACAAGAGGAGGATCTCAGGCTAACATTGAAAATAGTGATGAAGAGAGTCACAGAACTGGTATAGGATGATGCCTTGTCTCCTCACCTTTTCTGATCAATGTGGTATTTTTCAAATAGTTATCTATGCTGACCGAGGCGCACAAAAATGGCGCTGATCTCGAAGTTCAGCTCAACGTCGCCAAGTCAAATCTTGCACTCGTCATTGCGAACAACGAGATGCTTGAAGATGCTTTAAAACACGACAACTCGGTCAACTCTCGAGACCTAGGTTGGCGAAGGCGAAGGGGAAAAGACAGCGATGTGTCGGGTGAGAGGCCAAGCTTGGAGGAATGGCAGCAATTTCCTGCCCCAGAGGTTAGGTTCAGTGAAAGTTTGCCAAACACCCCTGTCAATTCGCCTCAAATCCCCAACCATCTCGCATCATCAGGCAGTCTGGATGTCAACCCGGCCCAAGTAAATCGATTTTTTAGGTTCCGATTTGCCTCTGGCTCATCAAGCTCCAATCGACCGCTGACACCATTAAGCGCTACTATGTTACCACAAACCATCCCATCACCTGGCGTCGCTTTCAATCCTCCACATATATCCAAAGAATTAGAAGAGCTGGGCTCAGAACTTGAGAAGGAACGCTCTGCACGGAAGGCTGCTGAAAGAGACAAGGCAAATTTGGAAGCAGAGCTAGAGGCCTTATCGCAAGCTTTGTTTGAAGAGGTGTGTCTTCTTCGATAGTACTGATGATTTATGTTCTCATAGCCCCAGGCCAATAAAATGGTTGTAGTGGAGCGTATCAGGCTTGCCGAAACAGGAGAAGAGCTCAAACAACTTCAGGCCGAGAAGGATGCTTTACAGCGAGCTCTCCGTCTCGTCGAAGGTGAAAATACTATCCTACGGGAAGGTAGGGTGCGCACCAAGTCTTTTTTGATACCCAAATTGCGTAATCTGGAGCAGTCGCATGATCAACCTGTTGACAAACCCGACCAAGGTTCTGTGCCCGAAAATGACCACGACATACATTCACTGAAAGATAGCTGGTTGCGATCCTCTCCTGATGTGACCATCAAATCCCGACCGAATTCTGTTGGCCCAGAATCTGCTGTTTCGCCTCCTTCTGAATCTGAACACTTTCACGTTCGTGAAAGCGACGAAATCGTCTCTACCGACAGTCCATTGCCTCCGTTAGTTCAGCATGACTATAATAGTGCGTCCAACCTTTTGTAGATGCACCCGCAAGGGCTCTGATTGCAATTCTTGATTCGGGCAGATCAAGTATTACCTGTGGGACAGAACCCTAGTTCTCCATCAATTGATTTTTCGAATGCGATACATGGCATCGCAAGTGTTATGCCGTAAAATCATTGTTCCCGGCCTTCTGCTTTATCTCCGCTTTCGATATACTTTGTTTTTGATACCTGTCTGTCATATTTGACCCCTTTGTGCAATTGGTGGCAGGTGTCGGATACTTTACAGAATTCCCAAACAAGCACATAGGATATTTGTGTCCATAATTGTGAAGTTGTGACACATCACAGGACTCAAAAGGGCCATTCAAACACTGCACATGAGATATGCAGGGTTTAACATACAGAAGCTATCCTGTTTTTTTAAAGGAATCATAAATCTGTAATTCGGTGCTCGCAAACCACGGCAGAACACTAGTACCCTACATGAGTGTTTCAGGGGATTGAAGGTCCCCTTCATCAGCTTAGCTATGAAGGAAAACTATCTAGAAGGCCAGATAAGAGTGACTCGAAACAATACTAATCGGTGATCAAGGAAATACCAGAACACGCTACTCGTATACTCCTAATTACCGCTACCAGAGCATGAGATGCCAGCGACAGCGGTATGTATTCTATTAGGCTGATTTATGGAGGATCGGTGTAAGAGGGAAGGCGAATGCCCCTGAGTTGTAATTATCCTGTTAATTTTCCTTCTTCTTTGTAACATTCAATGATTACTCTTGGATAATGTTCACAGGATGAATTCATAAGTCTATGGCATTATCAAATACTTCATGCTGAGAGGCAGGGTGAATGAAGACGACTAGATATAGTCAATGGTAATGTGGATGGAGCAAAACTCCGAGGTTTTGATGACGTTAGGTCATTATTCAAAATCTAAAAATGACAATGACCAAGTAAGATATTAGAGGTAGCCCAATAGAGCGACTATTGCTGAAAACAAAAAGCATGACAAGAGTGGGACTTGAACCCACGCCTCCATTCGGAGATGAGAACCCGCGAAAGCAGGCAAGCTACGCTTGAGTCACACGCCTTAACCGCTCGGCCATCTTGCCTTATCAACCCATTTTCGTAGAATTCTCATAGCAAATAGATGAGAATCGTTGGATTTTTACCTATACCTTTTCGATAATCGCTGCTTTAGTCCGTAACCTTGTGTCCTTGAGAAATTTAACCAAGTATGTTCCACCAGTACCTTTCAGAGTACTGTCGTTCAATATATCGTCGGTCGCTGGATCTTTCGTACTGACGTCGGGACCAATTTCCTCCTTCTCCCTCTGTAGGGAGGCTCGTACCGCTCGTCTGGCAGGACCAATAACGTACAGGGCGGTGATTATCATGTGAGCATCTCTAAACTCTTTCAATGCCAGAACAGCCTGGTTATAGGCTTGCTTGATCTCCTCGTCCTGACTGGCTAGCACAAACCCTCTTAGCGGACGAGGATTCGCTATTAGATGGTTCAACAATGATCTATGACTCCTCGGCATGTAAATCTTCATCCTGTCCATGAATGACGGAATTTGTGATGTTGCAGACGTCTGATGGTCAACACCCAGATGAATATCAAGCACATGTATCAAAGTGCTTTGACCAGCACTGGGACCGGATAGTTCTGTTGGATGATGAGACTTGGGATCTTCATCTACTCCCTCATATATCCATTTACGTTTCCCTCGATCAGAGTCTTCCCCCCTGAGCCAGGGACGCACTACGTTATAATACAAGTCAGGTCTACAAAACTTCTTCACTTGGAGAAGAAGAATTTGTAGGTCTTTGATGACAGTTGTCATTCGCCTCAGATAGTCGGATATACGGTGAATGGCACTTGTATCGCCTACAAAAATGTCGTCCATCATCATTCGCATGAGTTCTAATGCCTCTACCCCTTTCAACTCTATTCGAGAAGAGCAGAGATAGAACTCCTCTTCATCCACCGTGTTTGTAAACATTGTATTTGTTCGAATATTTTCTGGGGTCGGTAATCCTCGGTTTTTGTGATCAGCCGGAACGTCTGGAACAGGATGTATGTGCCAGTTATACAGCACAGTATCGCTGTACGTCAGAATCGGTGGTAAATCGAGGGATTGGGAGACACGGAGAATGGGAATGGCTATAGATCGAGGGATCATGATAGGAGATACATGGGGAGGAAGAGACTGAACGTAAAATTGTTGAAGGAAAGCTAGAACTAGGTGCGCACGTCTAAGTAGATCGGAGCTTGTCAAGTCGTCTGTGGAAAGTATGGGAATCTAGAACGACGAGATTAGCAATATGGAATATGAAACTGTCCCAATTCGGTGCTAAGATATCAGAGCTCCGTAGGTGTACAAGGAGGTTGCAGTTGAAAGCTAAGACTTACGGATCTGACACACGACCTCCAATGCTCTGCACGTACTGTGTCTTCGTTTGTGGTACTGATGTTGTCGCCTACTTGCAATTTGGCAGCGACGGCATCGTCCAACAGCACTTCCCATGGCTCCCATTTTAAAGGTAAGCGTGATAATGGAACACTAGGCGGCATGAAGCCGGTGTATGCGTCCATATCGAACAGCTTGACATCGCTTCTGACATTGAAAATGGGAGACAGGTTTGGAACAGTTGACTCTGTGAATAACCCGAGCTCGTCGCCCACTGAATTTGTATCCTCGTGAGTGTCCAACATCCAGCTGATATCAGAGGTGAATTTGATGATGGATGAATGTAGTAGAGACTGAGTTTTCCCTGAGACACGCCCCTATAAACGAATTAACGGATACTTAAACGAAGGAGGAAAACGTACGAGAAGCTTAAGGATAAACATTATCCTTCGGGTCTTATCCGTGTATAAGGCTCGAATGACGGCATAAATGCGGTTCTTTGATAGTCGGCAACGCAGAGCTCGGAACAATATGAACGTGGTAGCAGAATGGTCCGAATGGAGTACGGACTATCAGTCCATAATTAAATGTTGTCAGAGATCCTGACGGCCGAGATAAAGCTCATGTCACAGTCGATGCGATTTGATATAGCAGCATTCATCTCAGAGTTTCGAGCTGTTTCAAGTGAGTACATCCATCTGTGATATAACTTGTTGAAGAAGCACTTGATGTATACTTTGTAAGAAACAATTTACTAGATTTGCTCTTCGGATCAAACATGTGTAATAGTTATCTATCATTACTTATGACCAATACGGTTTAGTACGGTGACAAAACTACTGTTGCAGATAGGTATCAGCTGTTTGATCTCTAACACCCTTCAAGAATTTAACTAGATCGGTACCCCCAGTACCTTTCAACCCTTGTATTCCATCATCGGTATGGAAAGCCTCGGTTATTTTCCCCTCTCGTGCTTCTCGTCCACTGACAGACGAGGTCCTTCCAGCATGGCGTGCAGGACCAATAATGTACAGCCCCACAATAATCATATGAGCATCTCTGAATTCTTTCATAGATCTGACTGCAGCATTGTATGCCTCCAAGATAGATATATCACCCTCTTCAAGTGCACGGTCAACGAACGCTCGGAGCGGCCTTGGATTAGTCCTGAGGTGGTTGAGGAAAGCCCGATGATGCCTCGGCATATAAGCGCGCATTCGTTCCTGAAATGTTTTGTTGGATGGATGGGACATGTATGACGATTCCCGGGCTTCTACGTCGATACCAAAATATATGTCTAGTGCCTGGACCAGGGAGCTCTGTCCTGCACTCGCGCCTGATGCTTCTGGTATTTCTTCCCAACCCTCCACTTCACCCTGTCCCTCGAAAACCCACTGACGGCCAAAGGGATCACTATCAATACCTCTGAACCAAGGTCGAATCTTATCATAGAACACCTGAGGATCAACTCCTTGTCGGACGTTCATCAAGAGGTTTTTTAGCTCCTGAATCACAACAGCCATACGTTGAAGGTATCTGGTGATCCGGCCTATAGAGATATCATCTCCCACAAAAATTTCGTTCATGCTCAGGCGCATGAGTTCAAGTGCCTCATTTCCCTTAAGTTCAATTCGTGCAGAGGTGAGATAAAACTCTTCCTCGTCTGATGTTCCGGTAAATGTAGTCACACACTGGAGATTATCGATGGTCGGAAGATCATTATGATAGCGATCTCCATCCCGTGCTTGCCTGTGAGCCCAGTTGTAGAGAACGTCATCAGAATAGGTAATGACAGGTGGAAGTTGTAGTTGAGAGGAAACTTGCAACAAAGGAATCGACAGAGATCGGGGAATGACTATGGGTTCATGAGAAGGGATCGTGTGGACGAAGAAGTGTAAGAGCCAGGCAAGGACATGATGCGCCCTTCGGAGTACCCGCTCACAAATTTTTAGCTCTTCTGTCGGAAGAATTGGCATCTTGAAAAGTAGGTTAGAACTCCAGAACAGTCTGAGACCTTGGGTATACCTGAGTAACATTATAACGCCAACTTTTTGACTTATTCATCTCCAACAACATATGCGAATGATCCAATACTTCTACGCACTCAGCTAACTGTAGCCTCTGGGAGATAGCCTGCTCTAGACTGGTTTCCCAATTATCCCATGTAGAAGGCAAACGCCGGAGAGGTGGCTGGGGAGGCATGAAACCCGTTCTGTTGTCGACATCAAAATCATGAGCGGCAAGTGTAGTTGTATCAACAAAGCCTGGTGGAAGAGGTTGAGAGGAATCCGGTCGAGGTTGTGCAAGGAAGTGATTCGAGGGGACGGTTGTCCCATTCATTGGAGGAACACAGATGGCATCAATCGATAATTACTTCTTGACCTCATGTGGTCGAGTATTTCCCACAGTTCTGTGCCTTGAGCTCTCACATTTGCTTCCCTTCACCAGGTCGACCTTGCCTTGATAGATTTGAGATAGAAAATGGTTTTGAGCAAAAGAGCTTATTCAACAATGTTGTTTAGTCTGAAGCCACCAGTCCTCAGACCTACCTGATATACAGGAATGGGTATTATTAAACCAGCTCACTTGGTATAGTGTAACGTCTTCTATGACTTTCTTTTGTTTTCTTTCCTCATCATGCATTGTCTTATGTTATTGCTTTGGTATAAGTGGCCTACTCTCAGTTGTCTACCACACCAGGTGATACTTGAGCCTATATTATTTTAAATTGTGGGCTTTGACCCTTAAAGCTATTAATAGACACTGACGCAGAAATTTTGCACTTTTTGATGCGAGAGAGAGAGAGAGAGAGAGAGAATTCTGTATTTGTATACTGCAACAAGCAAGCAGGTGCTAAGACGCGGTGGGTGAGATACATAGCGGTGCACTACTGACTACACCCAAGCTTCGGGGGTCGGCTGGTGTTGTTCCGAGTTGGGTGTGAATGTTGGTGGTGAAGTAGTTGGGTTCTCCATGGGGTGATGTAAGTTGGGGTTGTATGAATGTATTAATACATAAGGTTAAGTGATTCAAGGGTGTTTATCAGTAGAATGAAATGGTTCTCGAGGCTTGAGTTAGCTAGGAGTTTGAGGCTCGGTCTCTATGAAGTCCGTGAGAGGCCTGTCTGTCATGTGGGGTGTGGATTGTGATGGAGGGGACTGGCCGTTCTTTGTGAAGGCCCCCACTTTTTGATGCACACGCACTGAAACTGCTGCAAATATTTGCAAAAAACTGTCACATACATTTGGCACAAAAATCATCCAACAAGAGACTCTTTCTTTCTTTCACAGCTAAGAAGAGTGATACAAATCATTGCTCTTTGTTTTTGTCACCTAAAAGAATAGAGCTTAGACTAGCCTAGTCTAGTCATAAGGCCCTAGTCAAGAATATAACATCAGGTAACAGTAAGCAGCCCACAGATTCCTCTACAGCCACTACAACATCAGGTAAAAGCCTTGTAATTGAGAATCCTAGACCAGTCTCCAGAAAAATTAAGTCTTACAAAACGGCACTCCATACGCTGAGTACTACATCTTAACGTCGTTGCAGAAACCTTTCCCAAACACACTATTGCTCTCTCCAGTCAGTGAGCAACTATCATTAGCACCTGCAGAATGGAGTGTAATGATGGCTTTCCGAAGGCTGTATTAATTGAGCAATCCAACATGCCCAGAACTTTGGAATATTCTTCAACTTACCTAATCTGTTCCAGGTAATATTCTCGAAGTTCTCTGAACCTTAGATACCTATGATGTCTATGTATGAGAATAAGGGTAACCATTGTCGTAATGAGTGCTAATCATTGTTCAGCGATCTACTTTAAAATAGGTTCAGAAACGTACCGATGAGGATAACTGAGATGAGAATTGCCCATTTTCTTGGTGCAAGTTCATAAGGTAAGCTATTTATGCAAGTATCTTGATTGCAGGTCTTCTGAAAACAATGTCCAGACCATAAATAGTGAAGTTTACAAAGGGAATCCCACTAACGGTGATGCATTCAAAGTCTGCATTACATGGTTGTCCAATCGCTTTAGCCCTGCCGCATGTGAGACTCTCCGGTTCACAATAAAATCCGGTAATGCAATTATGCCTGATTACGGAGATACTATACAAGGAATGCGAGTTCCCAGATGGAAAGGTGTAGGTCGTGTTCTCCACAAGACAAGGATTTGCAAGCGTTGCGTTCACATATCTAATCAATCAAGTGCCTCAGTCAAGATCAAAACAACTTAATTTATCCACGTACGTGCATACCCGATTCAAGCACAAAGCACCTTTGTTCATACCTAATTGTCTGATTGGCTCTGCCGCACACTGTTCATCACGCGCGAGTTCACAGGTTGATCCAGGTGGCAATACTGCTCGACAGCCACTACCGTTATCTGGGCAGAAATATCCAGCAGTTGAAGTCGAAGGCAAAAGAGATGAGAAAAAACAAAGTGGTGGTAGTGTTGAATTCGATGGAAAGCCAAATGGATACTCGTCGCGCCTACAAGCCCTAGGCACACAAACCCCACCAATGTTGTGTCCGTTCTCACCTGAGTTTTGATTGTCATGGTCGAGTATCGGTATAGGATGCTGTTTCAAATCTTGATCTTGTGCGGAATGATTTTCAACGAAAATGTCTGACTGTTCCTTCATCAAGCTCGTGTTGTGGTTAGTGTTGATCTGAATTTGGATAGGTGAACAGTACATCTCGTCGGGGCAGGATGAAATAAATCGATGAGAAGAAGGATCAAGATGATCATGGGATGGATTGCAGTTCTCAGTTGTTGGTGGAGCATTCTGGCCAAATGCGATGGACGCAATTATGAGTGGCAGTAAGATTGCTCTCTGAAGCAGGTACGAAGTTTTCATTTGTAGATATCAGGAGAGTGAATGAGATATTGAGGTGCCAAAGGCATGGTCAGCCATTACAACTTCATTGTGATAATGACTGAGCACATTTACTTCCACGACCTACCATCAAGTTCGATTTCATTTCCAGATAGATTGGCGCCTGGGGTGGCTGGCATCTGTTCTCTATCAAAACGGTTCCTCAGTGTGAAGGTTCAAATTTCGCCTACGCGACCAAAGACGATTGATTGTTGATCAATGCAAGAACGTTCAAAATTTGCCATATGGGTAATTCATTTTGAAT
>Ga0153993_100083_pt1 | contig 30584 bp, 39 predicted proteins | sample TSNC077MetaG_FD_104706 | JGI IMG/M metagenome (GOLD analysis project Ga0153993, IMG submission 104706) | Attine ant fungus gardens microbial communities from North Carolina, USA - TSNC077 MetaG | ecosystem: Host-associated > Fungi > Mycelium > Unclassified | place: USA: North Carolina, Lumber...
CCCCGAAACGAGACCAGGGTCCACCGCGAAACTCTTCCCGATCCCCGAAACGAGACCAGGGTCCACCGCGAAACTCTTCCCGATCCCCGAAACGAGACCAGGGTCCACCGCGAAACTCTTCCCTGTACCCCAGACGACAGATTCAGCGAGGCGGCGTTCGGCGCGATTAGTCCTTCGCTCTGTACGTTCCTGAACTTCGTCCCCGGGTAGTGCGACCGCAGAGAGGATTGCCAGCGATATAGGTGAACCATCCGTGTCGATCGTGACAACCCCTGCGATATTCAGCGTCTTCGTGTACTCATTCGTAGCGCCCGGTGACTCGATGGTGGCGATATCGACTTCGACCGGAACGACAAATTTGGCAGTCCATCTTCCTTCGCCACGGCCCGCTGCTTCGTCGAATTTCCATCCTTCGTCTTCGGTGGCGGCGCCGATTATATGCGCGCGAATTACGTTGTCGGGCATCCCTGTCTGGTTGGGATCGAGAGGGAATCCGATCACAGTCCGACTTAAAAACTCTGTGAAAAGCGACATGCGGAGCGTCGCCTTCCGCGCTGAAAGGTCAGCAGTCTCGATTGGGGCCCATTGACTGGCGAAATGCTGTTCCAGAGCGTCGAGATCAGAGGCGTATCGGACTCGGCCCTTGAGACGGCGATCGGCGAGTTCACGGAGTAACCCTGGACTGAAACGATCGATTCCATTCGAACGCTCAGTTTTGTTTCCGAAATCCTTGTGGTTATTACTGAGGAACCACACGATGTCGTCCGGTTTTTTCTTCGCGATGTCGAGCACTGTCAGCCAAATCAGCGTGTCGCGATAGTTCTCCTTGGTGGAGTTCGCTAGGTAGGGTGCAGTCGATTCTGACGCACGACGTGCAATCTCCATGTGAGAGATATTCGGAACGGGCACCACATCGAATCCGAGCACGTCCAAGCGTGCGAGAAGGTCGCCCTCGTAGCTTGCAATTCTCGCAGCTCCGGCGGAAGCAATCCGCTCGAGCTCATCTCGGACACCAAAGGAATTTATGCGGAGAATCGACAATTTCCGCAGTTCTTCCTGCCAATTTCGTCGAACTACGTTGACCGTCTCCATTATGACAACTTCCGGAACAACAACCTTGATTCGACGCTCAACGGCGTTCTCCGAGAAAGACTGAAGAGCTGCATCTTGAAAAAGAGGTGTGTTGCACAGGATGTTGGTGTCAACCACGACGATATTCTGATTCTCAGGCACAGATGAAGTGTGACGGACCACGCCGACACGGCGCTATCCAGCCCTAGCTCGACGGCCTCCAAACTCACTCACACTAGGAGCCGTAGAAGTCCACTGATCCCGAGTACGACTCCCACGATAAGGATCGGTGTTCCTGTTTTTGCTCCCTTTTCTTCTTTGATGGGGTGACTCACGAGGGCGATGGCGCCACCGATGGACATCAGCAGGAGTGCATTCCAGTTCATCGCCGTATGGGATCAGGATCTTCGTCCGAACCGCAACGGGGTCCCCACCCGAAAATCTCGATTCTGCGAGGACTGGCGTTCTTCGGCGCTTCACTCGGCTATCCGTTTCTCGGCAGGTAGGAATGTCCGGACGCGTTGTTACGTTCGCGAAGATCAGTCGTCCATCGTCCGCGTTCCGTCAGCCCTTCTCGTTTATGCTCTCCTGGCCGGAACGCAGAGGGCTCTAGCCGCGAAGGTCCACCGCCGGACGACCAGCACCAAAGTCGATAGGAAAGACATGAATGCGCACTGGCCGGCGGTCGGATGCGTGCGGAATGAAGCTACATTATTGGCGGTTGTACCGCGTTCCTTTTTGCGTAGTAACGATGCCACGCGGCCGCGCTGGGAGTCAGAAGCGTAACCCGTCCGGCGCGTGACGCCCGCTTGTTGATTCGGTACAAAAGCGTGGTCATCGCGACTACCGCCACGGTATTCAAAACGATTAAGCGGACATCCTCGTACTGCAGCAGAGCCGAAATTACCGTGAGGTGGTAGATCAATGCGACAAAGAAGTACAAGATGCCGCTGAGCACATAGTCGGTGGTCTCGGACCAGTCTCGCAAGTATCTGACGAACCGAATGCACTGTGCCACATAGAGGTAAGCAATCGTTGGGAAGGATGCCATCCCAACCGCAACTAGAAGCATCCGCGTAAGCGAGCCCTCCCCGAATGCAGGCTTCATCAGCTTCAGCAATGTGAGAGTACCTACTGAAACCAGAACGTAAAACACCCACCCCGCCGGAGCCGTCCACCAGCGGACTTCGACGGGTGCCGCACCCTCGATCAACTTTGCCGCCTGGATGCAGTCCTTTTGGGATTGTCGATAGTCGCGTTGTTGATACTGCCGACGGGAGGCTGCGGCAAGATCTCGATTATCGACTTTGAGGTGCACTGCTGACAGGGCGACGAAACTCACGAGCCCCGCCGCCATCGCTACAACGCCCGTCTCGATCGGAGTGATGAGCGCAATAGAGAATCCGATGACAAGGGGGAATCGCGTTGCAGCACTCCGGAAGTTGTAAATCCAGATCTCACGCTGACGCTCTGGACCACTGAGCGATGTGTGACCGATAGTGGGGATATTCAGGGCAAGATTCAAAGCGGCGAGCGACAAAGTGAGCATCAACATAAATGTTGGCAAAGGCTCGAGGCCGGCGAAAATCACTGGCTGACCTGCGAGATGTATCGCGATCACCGACGCCGCCAAGAGCGCCGTTATCACCCCACCCGGAACCATATACTCTCTGTAAAATACGGAAATCTGATTGCTCGACGCGTCTCCTGGCATAACGGAAGCTCCTCAAACTCGCAGTGACCCACTTGCAGCTACACAGCAACTCATTCATAGAGGAGATGGGTTTCGCTGTGGCCGTATCTTGTTGCCGTGCAATGCATTTAATCGACAGAATGAACACACATGTGTTACCGGCAAGACATTCTAGTGTTCCACTAAGCCGCAACAGATCTGACTCTGGGTGACTCGGCACGAACGGTCAGCTGTGGCGGATCGGACCGTCGCACAAAGTTAGAAAGCCCGTCCCAAATCAACTGCTAACTCCCGATTACGCTTTCGCTGCCGTGATGGGCAGATTCTCGGCGCCGAGCGGAAAATAGCAGCCCGAGTTCGTCGTTACCGCTCGCAATCTGGTCAAAACACTGCATCACTGTCACCGATGACGCGTTGAGCACCCGACGGCCCTTGCGGGTCAAGTTGATTTGGTAGGCGCGGCCGTCACCGTGAAGCTTTGACCGCACGACCATCCCTCGCGTCTGCATTTCCGATACGAGGCGTGAAATTCGCGGTTGTGAGCGCATGACCCCCTTGCTGATGTCCGCGAGCGGCGTCCAACCGCGACGATCAGCCAGGTACGTCAGGATCTCGTATGCCGAGAGGCAAATGGCATGGCGCTCACTCAATGTGGTTTCCAGCTGATGTGTAGCTGCCTCGACAGGCTGCGATATCGACAACCAAGCAGTCAACGCCGCGGTAACGCCCTCCGCGGGCGCCTCGGAATCGATGGTCTCGCTCACGGATCAACGTCCTTTCGGATCCAAACTATTTGCAATATATGCCCTGCGATGTACTCTAGCACCGTCATTTATATGCGCGCGAATATAACTTCAAGCCTTCCGGAGGATCGCTCCCATGACCGAAATTACGAACCCCGAGGCAGCTGAGGCTGCGACTTCTCCGCCACGAGCCCCCGTGGGGTGGGCGGCGCTCGCCATTGCGGGAATCGCTCAGATGCTGGTCATGCTGGACTCGACGGTTGTCAACGTCGCGCTTCCCTCGATCGGGGCGGATTTGCATGCGTCCTCGATCGCACTGCAGTGGACGGTGAGCGGTTACGTCCTCACGTACGGTGCGCTGCTCCTGTTCGGTGGCCGTCTTGCCGACTCGATTGGCCGGCGCACGGCATTTCTCGCAGGCCTTGTCCTCTTTGCCGCTGCGTCGCTGGCGTGCGGGCTTGCACAGAACGGTTCGTTTCTCGTGACGGGCCGTGTAGTCCAGGGAATCGGCGCTGCACTTCTGTCGGCCGCTGCGCTTTCGATCATCATCTCGACGTACGGGCCGATCGAATCTCAGCTGAAGATCGCCTTGACGGCGTGGAGCGCTCTCGGCGTGGTGGGAGCTACCGTCGGCGTCATTCTCGGCGGCGCCATTGTCCAAGCGCTCTCGTGGCGGTGGGCGTTCCTGATCAATTTGCCGATCGTCGTGGTTGTGGCCGTTGCAGCAGTAATGCGGCTGGCACCAATGCGGGCGGCCGGCGGTCCGACGTCACTGAAGATACCCAGCGCGATCGTCGCGACTACGGGTATCGGCGCGCTCTGCTACGGGCTCAGTCGATTTGAGGACGGAATTTCCAGTGCCGCGCCGTGGATCATCATCGCCGTAGGAGCGGCGTTGATGATCGGATTGTTCCTCGTCGAAGACCGCTCGGATGACCCATTGCTCCCCGTGTCTCTTCTTCGCACACCTGTTTACGCTCTGTCGGGTGTTGGACTCGTCCTTGCGGCGACATTGATGCTCGGCGCTCTTTACGTCACCAGCAACTACTTCCAGTCAGCGCATGGAATGAGCCCTCTGGCCACCGGTTTCGCCTTGTTGCCGCTGTGCCTCGCGTCGCTCGTCGCGGCGTTCGCAACGCCGGCAATAGCCACCAAGATCGGTATGGCAAAACTGTACTTTGCCGGCACCGTGCTACAGATCGCCTCACTGGCAACCATAATTGCCGTCACGGCGAGCGGCACCGGCAACGCCACGATCGTGATAGTTGCACTGACCGTGTTCGGGGCCGGACTTCCGACCATGTTCGTGCCCCTGTACACCTTCGGTTCCGCTCCGATCCCTCCCGAACAGGCCGGTGTCGGATCAGGCCTGCTCAACACGTTCAACGAAGCAGGCGCGGGCGTCGGGTTAGCAGTCGTTGCGCCCATCACCGCGGCAATCATCGCCTCACAGCTCCAGGACGGTGCGGCCAGCGCCATTGCCGCAACCGCAGGTGCCCACGCGGGCTTTCTCGCCCTCGGCGGTGTCGCCGTACTGGCGGCGGGCATCGCGCTCGTCCTCGGACGCCTCGCGAACCGATCACAGACGTAGAGACACCCCACCTGGCCTTCTACCTGTACATTCCGCCACCACAGATGGCCCGACGCGCATGCGTCGGGCCATTTCTTTTGCCTTCGACTCCGTTTAGGTGTCGAGGCGGCTCGGATCGAACTCGTGGTCCACCGACCACTTCCTCACCGGGTCCAACGATCCGATCAGGGTGTGTCCGAGACCGGTCATTTTATAGAGAACTCCAGGTGGTCGACTGTCGATGACTTGCCGATCGACCAGCCCGGCTTCTTCTAGCGAGCGCAGCGTCACGGTCATCGTTTTCACATTCCCGCAACCTATCTCTCGCTGGAGTTGCGCAAATCTGAGTGGTCGTGGGCGCAAGGTGAGCAGCACGGCGACTGCCCACTTCTTGGACATCAAACTCAAGAGCTCATGGAGCCCTCGCCACTCAGATCCGCCGCTCCATTCGTCCAGGTCTTGACTTCGCTGTTCGGACATTGGCAGGCCCCCCCAGGGCTAATAGACGTGGACGACGACACAAGGTGTCGCCGAGAACAGTACGTACCAATGCAGGGTATGTACGGCGTTGCATGGACCACCTTTGCAAGGAGAACATTACCGGGCATGTACTTTGCATCACTGATCAAGGAGACTGCACGTGACCAATTCCACCCTCGCTGTTGCCACAGCACGGCTTGGCGCCCTCACTGGTGAAACCCCCCAAGCTGAGGGGTTTCGAGCATTGGGTATCGCGGTGCGCCTGGTGATCGACGATTCTGCCCATGTCGTGTCCCTCCCACCTGAGCGTTCCGAGGCTCCGGATGTGACTGTGGCACTGAGCAGCTCAGACATCGTCGCCCTCGCCGACGGCGATCTCGGTGTAGTGCAGGCCCTGACGCAAGGACGGCTCGGTGCGCAGGGGCCGATCTTTGCTGCCATCGGATTCGCTCATGTGCTGACCACGCTCTGATCCCAGTGCCCGCCGTAACCCGCCGAACCGCGAGATTGAAAGCATCGAAATGACCACTGCACGTCAGCTCCATTCCCCGCTTGCCGACCTCGATTCCCTGACATCCCAGCACCGCAAGGCCATAGGTCAACTGCGCGAATTTGCCCGCGATGTCATCGCACCTACTGCAGCGCGCCGAGACGGCGCCCCGCTCGGCACAGTCGAATGGGACCTGGTCGAAGAAGCCCAAGCTCTGGGTGGCCTTCGTATGGGACTACCGGAAGCGCTCGGCGGCTTGGGGTTTACCGCCGAAGGCCTTGGCTACACCCTCGAAGAATTCGCCGCCGCAGACCCGGGTTTCGCACTGATACTCGGAGCAACAGGGCTTTTCCAGACCCCGGTCATGCTTTCGAACGACGACCGACTCACCTCTGAATATCTGCTCCCATTTCTCGGTGACCAGCCAATTCTCGGCTGCAACGCAGTTGCCGAGGAGCTCAACGGGACAGACCTGGTCTTGGCGACCAATGCAGAACATGCCGTGGACATGACGACTGCCGTCCCGGACGGCGACGTCTATCGACTGACCGGAAAAAAGAAGTACATCACCAATGCCCCGGTTGCACGATATGCAACCGTCATGGCGAATATCGAAGGCCACCCCGGCTCAACAGGCCTGACGTGCTTTGTCGTCGACCTGCAGTGGGCCGGCGTCGAGCGCGGAACCACACACGACAAGCTCGGATACCGCACGGCACCCGCCGGAGAACTCATCTTCAACAATGTCGAAGTACCGGCAGAGAACATCATCGGCGGCCCATCCGGGGGATGGGACCTGAATACCACCATCGGAAACATCACCCGCGTGACCTGCGCGGCGATCGCTACCGGCATCGCCCGGCACTCGCTGGACCATGCACTTGCATGGGCCACCTCGCGGCGGCAGGGCGGGAAGTTTCTCTTCGAGCATCAGATGTCGGCACGGAAGATCGCCGACATGGCGGCATCTGTCGAGGCTTCGCGGGCTTTGTGGACGAAGGCAGCCCGTCTGGTGGACAACTCGCTACCTGTTCCCGAATTCGAGCCGGCGATCGCGAAGATGGTTGCCGACAAAGCTGCCATCGACAACGCAAACGCAGCAATGTCGCTGATCGGTGCTCAGGCCTTTCAGCGAGACGACGAGATGGAACGCATCATGCGCGACAGCTTCGGGCCTCGGATCTACGAAGGCTCACCCGAAGCGCTCGCGATGACCATCACCGCCCACTTGTGCAAATGAATGTCCCTCATGTGCTCGACCGCGTGGCAGCGGCCGGCAGCGCGCTGAACTTCGCGCGGATTGAATCTGCGATATCTGGAGATCCGTGGTTTCACGCTGCCGGGATGGACGGCAGCCTGACCGTCGCGGTTCGCGGCGATCAATTACCAGAGCGCTACCTGCACGCTCTACGGGCATTTCGCTTCGCCCAGTACGTCGACTTCGGATGGGTGGACCGCGACGCCGCGAAGCGTGCGGGGCGTTTCACCGATGCCAGCAGTTGCGCACCACACCGCGAGTTCCACCATTTGGTCATCGATCGTACGAGCGGTCGGCTTGCTGCATACCTCGCATTGAGTAGTCCTGATGTGTTTGGTCTCGAAGTGGACTATCCGATCGATGTCACTGTCGACATGGCAGGCACGATTCCCCGCGAAAAAATCTGGGAAGGAAAACGTCTCGTCCGCCGAGCCGACCTCGGAAGATCCCAACTCGGGCGAAACGCTCCTTGGTGGACGCTCGTCGCAATCACGCAGGTGCTCGAAAGCTTGGAGAGTGCTGGCCAGTTCCAACTTCTCATCGCTGACGGGGCCACGTCGGGATCCGCCGCGATGCTGCGCTCTTTGAGGTATGCGGTCACCACGTTGCCAACGCTGCCGCATCCTCAGAACCGCGACGGGGTGTTGGGTCCGATGTGGCGACAACCTGAGACAGCGGTCGCCTACTCGGCCCAGCTCACGCAGGAGACTCCGCCCGTCATCGAGGACCTTACGAAGTTCCTGAGGTCCAGCCGTCCTGGATCAGTACGGGACTACCTGGCCTTGCGGACGCAGGGCCCATCATCGGCAGAAGGAAACCTCATCCATGCATGACATCGAGAGCGAAGCTGAAGCCCGCTCGCTGAGCGACGGCGATTTTTACCGCCACCTCGTCGCACGCAACCGTGGACTTGTCTCCGAAGAATCCCAGCAAGCGATCGCATCCACGAAGCTCCTGGTGGCTGGCTGCGGGTCCATCGGCGGCGCCTCCGTGGAGCCTCTGGCCCGAATCGGATTCCGCGACTTTCATTTGGCCGACATCGGCGTCTTTGAGCTGAACAATCTCAATCGGCAGCGAGCGCACCTGAACGATCTCGGGAGAAACAAGGCTTCCGTGGCCGGCCGAACCATCGAGGCGATCAACCCGCACGCCACGGTAGCGGTAACCACGGAGGGGATCACAAAGGAGAACGTTGACGCTCTGGTTCGATATGCCGACATCATCGTCGACGGTGTCGACGTCACGACTCCATCGGGTTTGGCGGCAAAGGTTGCGCTCCACGAGGCCGCACTGGCCCATCGCCGACCGCTGGTGACCGGGTGGGACCTGGCTGGGGTGCTCTGCGCGGAGTACATCGACTATCGCGTCGTTGATCGAATCTTCAACGGTGCAATCACTTCTGGCGATCTTGAAACCTTGTCGGTGTGGGAGGCAATCGTCCGCATCGCGCCCATGTCGAAGATGCCTGGCGAGATGCTTGACGAGCTGGCCCGGAATCTTCGCGACCCGCTGTACAGCGTTCCTCAACTTCCTGAAGCTGCATGGCAATTCGGTTCCTTGGCGTGCCATATCGTTGCCCAAGTCGCCGCTGGGAATTCTGTGCCGACCCGCACATGCGTCGATGTTCATGCTTTGACACAGCCACGCTGGCAGCGTGCTCGCAATCAGCTCCAGCTGCCTCTCCAGTTCGTCCGGTTCGGCCTTGCTTTGGGTCTTAGGAGCACGCTGCGCGCAACCGCCCCTCGTCCTCTACTGGCATTTCTCTAGTTAGGAAGTCGCTCATGACCGCAATGAACCTCCTCCCACAGCAGGTGCCTTTCACCCCGCCCAGCGAAACAATTTCGCTGACGCAGTACGAAACCGCGGCGGTCGCCTCTGCAGCGCTGTCCCTCTGGGATCGCCACCATGGCCGCCCCTTGCATGACGATCAGCTGCTCTACGACGTCGAGTCTGCGGCCGGCAACCTCCCTTCCCGCCTCCAATCTGCTCTGCGGAGGTTCCGTGACAAGGGAAATCTCGATGGCGTTCTACTCATCGATGGGCTTCCGGTCGAGGACCAGGCAGCCACTCCTAGCGCCGGCGGAATCGACCCGGACTGGGCTGAAGTTCCGGTCTCCACGTTCAGTCAATTGATGGTCATGAGCACTCTCGGTTCCGTAATCAGTTACAGCGACGAGAAGGAGGGACGCCTCATCCAAGACGTATTCCCCAAGCGCGGACAGGAACTTCGACAGGAGAACAGCGGGTGCGTGCTTCTCGAGCTCCACACCGAGGACGGATTCCTTGCGTACCCGCCGCACTTCCTGTCCCTGCTGTGCATCCGAGCTGACCATGACAAAGTGGCCGCAACTGTGGCCTGCAGCGTACGGCGGGTGCTCCCGCTGCTGACCGATGAACTCGTCTCCGTCCTGTACCAGCAACGATTCCGCATCGCCTACTCGTCGTCATTCACCGGGGGACAGGAGAGCGAAGTCTGGAGTCGTCCGATGTCTATCCTGTCTGGCCCCTCCACCGATCCGGACCTCGTCGTCGACTTCCACGGCATGGAAGGTCTGGATAGCGGAGCGCAGGACGCTCTTGATGCCCTGCGTGACGTCTTCGTTGCCAACTTGACCGGCGCGGTGCTGCTCCCAGGTCAGCTCGTGGTCGTTGACAACCGCGTAGCCGTTCACGGCCGCACCGCATTCTTGGCACGGTTCGACGACAAGGACCGTTGGCTGCGGCGCTGCTTCGCAGTTAGCGACCTCCGGGAGGTTCGGGACAGCTTCGAGCACGGCCGCGCCCTGAGGATCACACCCAGCTGATATGACGTGGAAGCTGGTCAAGAACGAGCTGAACTTGATAGGCCGATCGTGTCCGATCTGCATCGAATAGTGCTTGGTGCCCTCTGACGGAAAGTGGCGACCGCCGAACAGCCTCGGCAGCAGAGTCTGACGCTGCTCTCGCCGAATGGATCCGCAAAGCGTTCGGTGCTTCCGATGCGCCTTATTCTGCGGGCGTCAGGTCGTCGTCGCTCGCGAAGACCAGGCGCCCGTCATCGAGTGCGATCGCCCACCGCTGCACCGGAGCCCAGTCCCGCCCCACCGAACCGCGGTCGATGACCATGTCCTCGTAGTCCTCGATCACCACACCCGTGCATGCCACGCTGCCACCGGCATCGGAGTCTGACACCGTGATTCGCACGCGGGAACCTACCGTAGTCACATCTTTGCTTCTGCCGCTTTTGTCGGTCATCCTCCTAATTCTGGCAGAGCAACTTCGCGGCAACCGCATTCGGGGCCCAGCGTTGCCCGCTCAGACAGAGCAGGTGGGCTAAGGGTGCTCGATGCCGCCATCACTCGCTGGAGCTGTTACCCAAGTCCGTCCGAGGCCGGCGCAGGGAATGGTCCTGTCGGTGCACGCTCCTACAGTCAGCTCGGGTAACAGTCCGGATCGAGTGCCAGGAGCAGGCGATGACGTTCGTGAGCGATGCCTCATTGCCGCTGCCCGGCATGCCCGACAGCACTCCCGCGCCACCGGCGTTCCAGATGACGTTGATCGGGCAGCCCCAGCCTGTACGCATTGCCGAACGTCTGTGGCGTTCCTGGCTCGATGACCCTGCCGTCGTTTCTCGCTTCGAATCCAAGCGTTACCGCCGCCGGAATCAGTGCTGGCCCTGGATCGGCGGGGTGTCCTCGACCGGGCATGGTTCCTTCCGGGCGGCGAGCCTGCCCGGGCCGTCGCGGCGCGGAACCGTGCCGGCGCATTTGTTCGCCTACCAGCTCGAATACGGCGTCATCTCGAGGTTGGGCTGGTCCAACACCGACGATGCGGTGCTGTGCCATCAATGCGACTTCGCCGGCTGCACCAACCCGGCACACATGCGGTTGGGAACCAATCGCAGCAACCGCAGCGAATACGAGCTCCGGCGACGCAACATCGCCAGCCCCCTCGCCGATGTTCGAGGACCCGCGGGTCGCACTCGTGCCATCGCCGCCGCGATCCGTATCGGGATCGAGCAGAACTTGGACGTCGCCACGGTCGAAGAGCGCATCGCTGCGGCCGAGGCTGCGGGACGTCCGCTCTCACTCTGGTAGCGACGCTGCCGCGATATCGTCGATGCACATTCACGGAGAACGTATTTTGTTGCAGTGCAGCGTCTTTCGATGAAAAAATGACATAATATAAGTTATCGGCAGGGAAACAGACATCGATACTCGTTTACTGAGGATGTCGAACGCTGGGCTCTTCGGCATAGCGCAGACAACACAAGCATGCTTCGACCCGCGGACCCTGCTGCCGATTTACAGCGGCATGGCGTCTTGATCGAATTGTCCACTGACGCAGCAGCTCACAGGGTAGAAAGTCCTCGCATAACGCGGATGAAACACCACCGAAAGTACGAGCACGTCCCCGAAAAGGTTGAACTTTCTCCGGTTTGTGTGACTTCGAGTACTACTGGTCGGTAGCCTTCGCTCCGAGTACATAAATGTGACTCGCGACACACCAAAAACGAGTGATGTTCGGTACGTCGATTCCATGCCTGAGGAGCCCAATGTCCAAGAATGCCTTGAGAACCCGAGTTGTCCCCACGATGGCGATCGCCGCAGCCCTTGCATTGATTGGAGGAGGCGTTGCCACCGCAGAGGAGAATTCCTCGCTCGGTTCGTCCGGTACACCCACCGCTACTCCTTTGACGTTCGACGGGTGGTCTTCATGCCCCGTCGAAGACCTCGATGTCGCGACCTGCGCAACCGTCGTGGTGCGCGGCGGTTCGATGAAAATTGGGGGACTGACCGTGCCCGTCCCCGACGGCGGACTCAAGATCGCCGGCGGAGTCAAGTACGCCACCCAACCCGACGGCAGCTTCGTCGAAACCTTCGTCCCCAAGCCGGACGGCCGCAACGGGGTGTACTCGAACCCAATCTCCGTCCCGGGTGGGGCCATCGGAATCGACACTCCACTGAATCTGACCCAGATCACCGCAACAGTCGAAGCTGTTGGGCTACCGAACATCAAGGTGCTCGATCAAGAGCTGACGATGCCGGTACGACTGAAACTGTCGAACTCGTTGTTGGGTAACAACTGCTATCTCGGCTCCACAGCGAACCCGATCAACCTCCACCTCACGACCACCGGCAACCCGCCTTCGGAGCCCATCGGCGAATATCCCGGAGCAGTGTTCCCTGCCGTTCAGCACACCGACAATCTCTTCGCAGCTCCCGCCGCTAGCGGATGCGGGGTCTTCGGTGCACTCAACTGGGCGGTGAACCTGCGAGCAGGAACCCCCTCGGCCAGCGGAAAGAACTCTCTGACCACTTCCAGCGACGTCTACACCGTCGCCGCACGCAAGGTACGACCGCCGGCAGCTTCCGCTGCACAGGCAGCCGAACCCGCAGCTGTGGCGCAGATGGGAGCCGCCGGGTAGAGATCACGCCCGCCTGAATTTCTTTCGACTGACGGTTCACCCCAAAGGTATTCGACAGAAAGGCACATCACATGTCATCACGCACAATGCTCGGCAAGGCCTCCGCACTCGTCGGGGCAGCAGCCGCATTGACCATCGCTGCATCCGGGATCGCAGCAGCGTCCACCACGATCAGCCCCGCCACAGCCACTCCGGTGACGGCCACCAGCAGTGGGCTCAGTTTCGTGACAACCGGCGGTCTCGAGTTGTACTGCACCAGCGTCAGCGGAACCGGAACCACCCCTGCAGCGCCCGGTAACGTGAACTCCGGAACAGGCGGCATCAACATCAACATCGCGAGCGTGGCACTGTCCGGATGTGACCTCGAAGGTGTGCCGGCAACGATCACCACGTCCGGTTCCTGGGCTCTGAACGTCAACGCCGACAGCGGATCACCAATGGGAAGTATCAAAATCCCCAACGGCGGAGCCCACGTAGTCGCGGGTAGCTGCGTCATCGACGTCACCACCAGCACCGCCGGCCCCGTGCCCTACAACAACACAACCCACACCGTCACCGCCAACAACACCGGAACAGTGAACTTCACCTCCAACGGCGGAAGCGCATCCTGCCCCGCCGCAGGCGCCGGAACAGCGAAAATGACCGGAGCGCTCAAGTTCAACTCCACTCCCGGAATCACCGTCACTCCCTGACCCGGAATACAAATTTAGCGGCGTTATAGTCACACCCACCTTTCGGTAACACTGCAGGTGGGTGTGACTGCTGTCTAGTGAATCGCTAATTCATGTGCGCACCGGTTGCACGATCCCCATTCTCACATTCGACCGTTTCTGAGACACCGGGCACTGAGACACTGCCACTCCCCCCTCCTCGGCCCTTTGACGAAAGACGGCGCGAGTGCTCCCGCCGTTCCGCATAGGTGTCGGACCTGAAAACTTCACTTCCGTTACCTAACTGTGATGTGTCTCAGAAACCCGTCTCACCTTCTGTGGCGCCCACTGGAGCGTGTCTGACGTTTCTGAGACAGTCATCCTCTGTGAGCGCCGTTTATGGATATCTGAGGGTTAGTGGCACCGATCAGGTGTTGGATTTGCAAAGAGACGCTCTGGCGAAGGCCGGCTGCGATCGAGTCTGGGAGGAAGTCGCAAGCGGCGCGAAGAATGATCGTCCCGAACTGCTCGACCTGCTGGATCATCTTCGGGCTGGCGACACCCTGGTCGTGTGGCGTCTCGATCGGCTCGGTCGGTCGTTGGCGCATCTGATCGAGACGGTCGAAGATCTCCAGTCTCGTGGGGTGTCGTTCAAATCGTTGACGGAAACGATCGACACGTCATCTCCCGGTGGGATGCTCATCTTTCAAATATTCGGCGCCCTAGCACAATTCGAGCGCGCCCTCATCCAGGAACGCACAGTCGCCGGCCTTGCTGCTGCTCGCGCACGCGGTCGTATCGGCGGCCAGCCAAAGCGAATCGACGCAGCGAAGGCACGTCAAATTCAGCGCATGATCGAAGACGAACCCCCAAGAGCGAGATCGCGGCCGTACTCGGGATAGGACGGGCCACCTTGTACCGCCATCTCGCCTCGCCCAGCAGCTGACCAAATGTGAGATCAAGAACCTCACATGAGCAGATCAATCGAATGACCGAAAAAGGTTTGCTCGACCGTTTCGGTCGATTTGGTTTCGGTCATGAGTTTCGGTCGACGTTTCGCGTGGCCGCTCGATCGCGCTGATTCGGTTCGATTCGTGGGCCGAATACGTTCGTTTGCGGTCCACCCGCTTTGCAACCGCCGCTTCCCGACGATGAGTGTCGGAATCGACCACCGTCAGTTTCTGTGCAAGACATAGGTGGGGTCATGCCTGAGTTCGTCAGAAGTGAAGATCTCCCGGGCAAAGCCATTGCCCAGAGAGACGTCGTAGCTCTTCTGGTTCGCAGGGATGGCATCAAAGTTGGCGGTGTACGTGCAGGTACCTGTGCCGTCAGGTTTCTGATCGATGGTGTTGGTCTCTAGAATCGAACTAGTGGATCCGACGCCGACGCCACTATCGCCGAAGATATCTATTCGGTCGTTGGGAGCAACACGGATCCCTCCGATGGTGCATTCTCCGGATTCGGCTGATGTTTGGTCCGCTTCGCCTCTGACGGTCAGTGCGGCGGCGAAAGTGCTTGGCACGTCAGTGTTGGTTACACAACTAGTCAGGGTCAGCATTCCCGCAGACACCACTGCTGCTACCGCGATCTGTCCAGTTCTTGGCCTCATATCCAGCAGGTTATCCAGCTTTTGCCCGTGGGCCCGAGAATCGGTCGTTTGCGGTCCGTACCCTCCAACCGAACTTGCCGACACGTCATGGCTCCTTCGAACAAAATCTGGCTAGCCGACGGGCGGGCCGGAAATTTGTCCTCCCGCTTGCCGCCGGTAGTACAGAGCAATTCCAAAACAGATCGACGACGCGACGAGGAGGCCCCAGAGATATGGGTGAAGACAGCATCTTGAGTGATCAGTAGCGCTACCCCGATCGTGCCTAGTGCCATTCGCACTCACTTGGCCAAACAACCGGCGTCATGATCCATGGCCATTCCGCATAGATCTCGACTTGCCCTTGTCACGCCCGGCACCGGGGTTTCTCCCGAGCTTCGACCCCGCAGTTTCGGATCCCGCTCGAAACCAGAAGTGACCTGTTGTCCGTTACGTCGGATACGGGACCAATTACTCAATACCCCCAAAAAGTATGATTCCAGTTTCTCCAACGCCTTTGCCTGCGATAACTCAGTAGATCGGGCCGGATCGGTCGCGAATCACGCCAGCAGATACCGCCGCACAGGTAACTCGCCCACTCCGAGACAGAGGAAAGGCCACCCTTACATGAACAACTATCACCTACTCTGTAGAGGTGTCGGAACCCAACGAGAAATCTCCCAAACCGGAACCCGAAGAAAGTGCTGGAGGTACTCCGTCAACAGGGGGAGAGCCCCCCAACCACACGGTGAGGGACATACCTAGTTCCAACTTAGGAACCTCGAAGTCTAAAAAGCGATCCTTTTGGCGCGAATTGCCAGTTCTAATCATTGTCGCAATAATTTTAAGTATTCTACTGCAGAATTTCGTTGCAAGGGTATTTCTAATACCGTCCGAATCGATGGAGTCGACACTCCATGGATGCACGGGGTGCACAGGGGATAGAATAGTCGTCGATCGAATAAGTTACCGTCTCGATAATCCTCAACCCGGCGATGTTGTTGTCTTCAAGGGCCCGGAGTCTTGGAATGAGGAATACCAATCGACACGTTCAGACAACGTAGTAATTCGGAGCTTGCAGGTGCTCGGATCGGTCGTCGGGTTGGTGCCACCGGACGAAAATGATCTTGTGAAGCGGGTTATCGCCGTGGGTGGACAAACCGTAGAGTGCCAGACAAATGATGGGGGATTGAAAGTAGACGGTAAGGCATTGACCGAACCCTACATCGATCGCGCTCTTCCAGGAAATGCAACTCCCTGCCAAGGGAACGATTTCGGTCCAGTTATAATCCCGGAAGGCAATCTTTGGGTCATGGGAGATAACCGAACGAACTCCAAAGATTCAAGATATCACATGGATGACGAGCTTCAAGGAACAATTCCAATCGACAACGTCATCGGCAAGGTGCGAATGATCGTACTCCCACCGTCACGATGGGGGGTCGTTAATTCAATGAATCCCCAGACCTGATATTAATCAAATACCATGCGGGCGCAATCAAATACACTATTATGATCTGATGGTAAAGATTGCTAATACAGTAGGTAAGTGTGAGACTAAATTAGTTTCGAGAACAAAGCAGGAGGGGAAAGGGAAATGGATTCTATCGATGAATCTTCTTTCATGATGGGCCATTCACACTCGATCTCCACCGCATATGGCCACCACGGCAACGAAAGTGGACGCTTCGGTTTCCCGATCACCGACGAATACCCCACCCCCGACGTCCGGAGAAACGATTTTCAAGGCGGCTGGATCAAATGGATCGCAGCGACAAGCCAAACAATAACCTCATAGGAAACCTGCAAATGTGTTGACAAATTACCAAGAGTGCTGCGTCGATGAAATTTTTCGTATTTTCAAAATAGGAAGCGGGTGCAAATTGATATGAATAAAACACCTCACTCAAAGGGACTGACTCGATACACTGTTCCTATTTTAATTTTCTGTGCTGCCATATTTTTCATTCTTGCCGCAACTAGCGACGGCAGAACGGAAATAGTAGGGGTCATCGCCGGCATTGCATCAATATTGGCAGCATTGATCCAGTGGAGGGTAGACGTCGCTAGACGCCGTTAGTTTCAACTTCGCACACCCCTATGCAGGATATGCACTCATCGACTGCAAATAGTTACTATTGTTTCTCTTACTATCCAGCTTTTGCCCGTGCGCACGAGAATCGATCGCTTGCAGTCAGTAACTTCTGGCCGTCATCCCAGGTGAGCATGTTGCCGGGGGCAGGAAAGTCCCGGAAAGGAACCCCGACCTCTTGAAATGGTTCTACAGGTGACCCAAGTTGTTTAAGGTCAGTGATCGCGGTTGCGTCGTGCGTTCTTTTCGCGGATTGCTGCGGCGCGCTCTTCGGAATCGACGCGCAAGGGGTGTCTACACCATCCGCAAAAGTTGGCCAGCGGCAACGGAATACGGGCCTGACACTGCGGGCAGTGCAGTGCTGCGCTCGTGCTGTCGTGCGCTTTCTCGAGTATCGGAGTCGCGACCACCATCGCGGTGACGAGCGCGAAGACGAGGCCCACGTAGAACGGGTTCACCGGGGTTCCTTGGTCGTCTTGGCTGTTTCCTGCGACGAGCACCCATCCGGCGAGTATGCCGAGGTAGAACATGGCGACGACATAGATCCCGGCGACCCTGAGTGTTGTTCGGGTCTGCTCGTTCATCGGTTCATCTCCGTGTGATTGCTCGGCCATACAGCGGTGCGCTGCGCCTGTTGGGGGGTGTGGTTGGTGGGGATCGGTGCGAGGTGATGGAGTCCGGGGAGGCTGTAGGCGGCAAGGGCGAGTCGGGTGCGCCAGGCTTTGTGTTTGAACGCCCAGATCCAGTGTCCGGTCATCCAGATTGCGAGGCCGGCGGCGAGGATTGCGTAGGCGGTGGGTGTGCTTCCGGTGAAACCGATGCGGAGCAGTCCTTCGAAGACTGCGATCGCTCCTGCGAGTCGGGCGATGATTGATCCGAATCCCCAGATCAAGAGTGCTGCTACGGCGATGATCGCGACGATAGCCATGTTGTCCTCCGTCTCGTGGGTGATTCGGGTGTGGTTCGTAGTGGTCGAGCGTCGAATAGTGCGTTGCTAGCTTTGTCCGCTGTACCGGCGCCATACGTAGGGGGTGGCGGCGAGGAGAACCAGCAACAGCGTGACCAGGGCGAAGATCATGCCGAATTGCCACGGCTTCATTGCGTCGGGAAAGAACAGCCAGCCGATCAGTGTTCCGAGTACGAATCCGGCTACTGCTGACGCGCCTCCTGCTTTTGCGACTGGGGCAACGATGGTGGTGATCTCGTTGTTCATGGCGTTCCTTTCTGTCGTTGCTGGTGAGTGTGCCGTGTAGGTCCGACAGGGATTGCGGTGTCGAGGGGTCAGAACAGGGTGTTTTGCGCGGTGTGGGCGGCTGCGTCGGTGCGTTTCTCGTAGGCGGCTGCGAGGGTTTGCGCGATGGTGGGGCTGCATCCCATTTCGGTGCCGATGTCTTCCCAGCTGGCTCCGTGATGGTGGTGTAGCTGCCAGGCGTCGTGTTCGTCGTCGCTCATGGCCGCTCTTTCTCTTCGGTGGGTGTGTTGAGTTCTCGGCGGAGGCGTAGGGCTAGGACGTAGTGGTAGACGGCGAGTCCGAGGAGGCTTGTTCCGGCGATAAGGGAAATGGTTGTTCCGCCGGTGAGGAAGATGATGCCTACGGCGAGGCTGATCAGCGCGACGACGGTGTGCGCTTTCCAGCCGGGTTTGCTGGTGTCTTTTTCGGTCGTCATGGTCGATTCTCCCTGTCGCTTAGAGCTTTTCGGAGGCTGGCGGCTTTGGCGAAGCTGTAAACGGAGGCGGTGAGGGCGATGATTCCGGCGGTGATCACGTGTTTGGTGCCGATCGTGAAGTCCAGGGCAGCGACGGCGAGCGCGAGGACTCCGAAGATGCTGTGTTTCACCACACCTGGCTTGTTGGTCATGCTCGGCCTTCGCGGATGGCTGCGAGGCGCTGGGAGGCAGCGCGGCGTTCACGGCCGATGCCGAGCAGGTGTTCGAACAGTTGGTCTTCGGGGAGCTCTTCGGCGGCTTGGGCGAGGGATCGTGCTGCTTCGCGGAATCCGCGCCGGTAGGCCTGGGTGAGGACTGCGGCGATGTTGTGCTCGAGTTCAGCGGACGGGACGCCGATGGTGGTGATGTCGGTGAGTGCTTTGGTGAGCTGTTTCCCGAGGTGCCCGCTGGTGCGGCCTTCCTGCTGCAAGGTAGTGAAGACGTGGGCACTGTTGTGTGGTTTGCCGGCAGTGACTAACTCCTCGATGGCGGTGAACAGTGCCGCGTTCACGGGCCGGTAGAAGTCTGCGCTGGTCAGAGCTGCGACGGCACGCTTCGCGCTCTCGGCCGGCGCCCAGAGCAGCGAGCACAGTAGTTGAGCTTCGACGTCGAGGGCGGTGCTGTATTCGTCGATCTCGCCTTCGTTGTCGGTGAGGTCGTCGAAATCGGGGACGGTGGCCAGTGAGAGTGTCACGTCGGAGTCCTTGCTGTCGCCGGTGGGCATGGGAGGTCAGGGTCGCGGTGAGGTGAGTTGCCGGTGACTGCGCAGGATCTCGGCGGCCGCACGGAGGTTGCGGGCAGCCTCGGCGAGATGAGTGGCGACGTCCTGGTCATGGCCGGCAACAACTTCGGCGGTGTCCGTGCCGGGGGCGGTGTAGAGGGTGTGCAGTTCTTCGCGTGCATCACTGATTCCGGCGAGGGAGTCGTCGAGGGCGGCGAGCATGGTGCGGAGTTTGCGGTCGACGGATTCGCTGTCGCGGCGGAGCTCGGCGTCGAGTGCGCGGTCGACGAAGTCTGCATCGGGAGTGAAGGTGAATGCTGCTGCGGTCATGGTGTCCTCGCTTCGCTGGTGAAAGTGTGTGGTCAGGCGGCCGGGGTGAGCTTGGAGATTTCGTCGGGTCGGAATCCACTCCAGTGGTTTTCTCCTGCGACGACGACGGGGGCTTGCAGGTATCCCAGGCTCATGACGTAATCGCGGGCCTGTGCGTTTTCGATGACGTCGTATTCGATTCCCGCTTTCTCGAGTGCGCGGTACGTGGCATTGCATTGCACACATGCGGGCTTGGTATATACGGTGATCGCCATTTTCATGCCCCCTTGTCGATGATTCTCTATTGATTTCATTCTATCGAAAAATGCAATATGAACCAATACTTTCGCGGGTATTTCTTCGATTAATTTCCGCTTTCGTTAATGGCTGATTAAATCATTCTCCACATTCTTTCTCTAATGCCGAACCGTGACATACGCAGCCACTTTCATGCGTTCTACCTGCACTTTCTCCCTCCCCCCCGGTATGTGCCGATATTCTGGTCTCGGTGGGAGTGGGTCAAGGTGAGCGTAGGCAAAAATATCGCAGCGCCTTTGTTCGAGCGTGCGAGTGGCGCGTGTGGATATTATTTCTGGAGCGGCCTTGATGCGCGAGTGTCGGGATAGAAGAATGTTCACACCGGGGCGGGTCGGTTCCCTTTCCTTGCACTTTCATCGCGGTTCGTGGCCGGCGGCCGGGCGGCTTCTCGTGTGTCTGTGGTGGTGTCCGCATTCCGCCCTTCCGGTCCGCCGGTGGCTCTGACCGCCGGCCGGAGGTGGAAGGTGCGGGGCGGAAGGGCGGACGATCCCCAACCCTTTCGGGCCGGGGATCGCCGCAACATCGGGTCAGTCGATCGCGACCTCGTCGAATGTGAGCTGTCCGGTGATGATTTCCTCGACGGCGGCGAGGGTGTAGCCCTGTTCCATCAGGAAACTGAGGTACTGGTCGGCGTTCTTGGGCTTGGATCGCCATGCGTCTTTGACCATGCGGGACTCTTGTGCGGCGATCACCAACGCGAGAAGCAGCACCTGAGCGCGAGCCTCGGACACCTTCGCCACGTGCTCGGCCAACTCTCGGCCGGGGTAGTAGCCCTTGAATCCGAGCAGCTCACCGAGTGATTCCGCTGCCTTGTATTCCGAGATCAGTCCGGGATCGCGGGCGAGGGTGGTCGCGACGTAGGCCGCTGCCGTTTTCGGTGGGGTCTTGCGGGCGAGCAAGGTTGTGCGCAGGAACTCGCGGCGGACGGTGGTTGCGGCCTCGGCCTGCTTGTTCAGCTCGCGGACTCGTCGGCGTTCCTGCTTGTCTTTCGCTTCCTGCTCGCGCACTGCCCGAGCTGCTTCGGCGGGGTCGTTTCCGCTGCCACCTGCGGCGGCGGGAACGGCGTCGATGATCGGTCGCGGCTCGAGTCCTGTGCCTTCCTGGTCGATGCACCAGTAGTCCGGTAGGTATTCGGGCCGGTAGTCGACGGTGTTGGCGTGCCGTAGCCCTTCGTCGGGTACGGCGGAATCGTCGTCCTCGGTGTCCCAATCGACATCGTCGAAATCGACGCGCTCGCCTGTGGCTTTGTCGAAAAACGCGTCGTTCAATCCCAGGAACACTGCCCAGAACTGCGGGGCTGTGTCGATCGCCTCTTGGGTGACCTCGTCGCCGTCTGTGGTGACCAGCTCGGCCGGGGAGACCTCGTCACGGAAACTGCGCCGATCGAAGGGAAAGATCGTAAATCCCTTCTCCGCGAACGGGGCTGCGGCGAGGGCGTATGCCTCCCGTTCTTCGCGCAGCCCGCGCAGTCGCTCCGCTGTGTGGTCGAAGTTGTGATACCTGGTGGCCAGGAGCTTTTCGACGGCTTCGGTGTCTCCGGCTTCCTCGAACTCGGCCACTACTGCGGCGTGCGCGAGGTCGAGCTGTCCGGCATCAAGCGCGGTGCTGGTCAGGCCGGTTTCGCGGGCGGCGAGGGTGCGGCGCTGGCCGTCGCGGACGACGATCGTTCCGTCTGCGGTCCGGACTGAGCGGATCGCTTCGAGTACTCCGTTTTCGCGGATGGATTCGACAAAGTCGGGGGTCTGCGCCAGATCGACGCTGTCGCGGACGTTCTCGCCGATGTCGAGGGCGTCGGGGTGCAGCTGCGCGACCTCGATCGCTGCGGCGGGGGGCAGTGTGTGTTGCGGTCATCGCGATTCCTCTCGTAGACTTCGGAACACGACACCGGGCAGGTAACAGCTGCCCGGTGTTGTGTTGTTTCCGTGGGGTTTTCAATCTCAAACGGTGGCCGGTTCCAAGATCACTCGAGCTGCCGTGGGGTGACGGTCTCGGCAGCTATCGGCCTCGATGTGTGCGTCCATCAGCTCGGAGGCGTGGCCGTGGTAGTCGAGCGCGATGAGCAACTCGACGAACACGTCGATTTCCGAACAGCAGTTGTGCTCGACGACGCTGCCCCGATACTCGGCTGCCTCGAACAACTTCGCCCACGCATCCGCTTTCTCGCAGATGTTGTGCAAGTCGTAGCCGTACATCCTTTTCCCCTTCGGTTAGATGGTTGTGGTCGGCCATGGTGTGTGTCCTTGCTGGTGACGGGCCTGCCTTGCTAGCTGGTGGGTGTTGCGGCGGCGTCGATGTCCTCCTCGGTGTGTCCGGCCTCGCGGGCTTCGGCGCGGGCTGCGGCGAAGGCGTCGACCAGGTCGGTGATGTCGGTAAACCCTTCGCGGTCGGGGTCGAACATCGCTGCATCGAGGGCGGCGGTTGCCTCGACAACTGCAACCAGTTCGGGCGCGAGGGTGGGGGTGTCGGTGCTCATCGGTGACCTTTCGTTCGTGGCTGGGGACCAATCCCGTGCCCCGCCAATTTTTTTGCCCTTCTGGCATAGGAGAGTTGGACCGGCATGAGGGGGCCGGAGTGCAACTGGTGAGCGGAAGAGTTTTTCTGCGAGCCCGCGAGTGCTGGTTGAAAAAGTCTTTCGAGCCGAAGGCCGGAGCGAAGCGAAGTCAGCGGTTGCTCGCAGGCCACCGCCGGTCAAAATCGGAAGGCCAGAAGGGAAAACAAATAGAACGCTTCTCCAGAACGGAGCGAAGCGAAGTTCTCATCGGGGGACACCGCGGGTGGCCGGGCCGCCGGGCAGGCGGATGCAGTACGTGATCTGACCGCCCATGGCGCTCGACAGCGTGACCTGCAACAGATCCCATTGATTGCACACAGCGACCGTGCTCGACGTCGTTCGGCATCCATTTAGTGACAATTTATGAAAACGTGAAGGTGTGGCTACCTATCACGACTATGTGTGGATTCAGCAGTACCTCAACACGAGCCTCTCTCTCGGGTACTGCGCTGCACTCATCCCTGACTCCACTCCCGCACAGGTGTTGAGTGCCCTCGGCGCCGACGAGAACACACAATCGGAGGCTATCGGGATAGCCGAACTCGGCGAGGTGATGTCGGATCTCACTGAACAGCCCGAGACAGCCGGGCTTGGACAGGTAGTCGCACTCGCCGCGGTGGGTGACGACAGCACACTGTTGATGCAGCTCAACGGCGGTTTCTTCACCATCACCGAAGAATTGATGCGGCCACTTCTATCCGATCGCGAGGTGGCTTCGCACCATCTCAGCGTTAATGCCGACAGTCAGTTCATCTGGTGGTCGAACGGCACACGCGTGGCTGAATTCGAACTCTTCGGATCCAGCCCGGTGGTCGGGGACGATCGGATAGTGGATCTCATTCTCGATGTCGGCGGAATCGGAATCGACGATGACGCCCAAGGCTATCCAGGTGAGCATGCACTGGAGGGTGCCTTTGCTCTCGCCGAACAGATCACCGGCGTCGCAGTCCCCGCCTCACTATTCGAGACAGGTCACTTTGTGGTGGCCGTTGTCCCCAAGACAGGACAGTCCCCCTCGACAGATATGCCACCTGAGGCTTCTCCGCGAAAGTCGCCCGCTGCGTGGAGCGAGGTAGCGCGACGTTACAAAGCGGCGGAACGGATTCCGCTGCACGGGGTGATGTTCCGCGGGCGCCCCTCGGGCGGTGTTCCCTCCGCGCGTCTCGAATTCTGGTTCAAACCCCGCACTTGCATCCGTCTCGCAGATGAGCAGGGCGTGCTGTTTCTGCAGAACCGGCAAAAGCAGACGTGGTTCCGCACCGACGGGGTTCTCGAACGACGAAGCACCGGATACAGTCTCGACATCTATATCGAACAACTCTTCCAGATACACAGGACCTGGCCGTACACACCTTTTGCCGACCTACTCCCACCCGACACGACAGGGCGGGAAGTAGAGGTCGACGGGCGGCCGGCGTGGGAATTCGAGATGCCACCGGATTGGGCCGGCCGTGATGCCACGGTAGCGTTCGATGCGGAAACCGGGATCCCTTTGCGGTGGGCGGACCGAACTGGCAGCCATGAGGTATCGGCGCTCGAGACCGGCATCGACGTCGACGACGACTTCTTCACGGGTCCGTGACGGCACCACGGGGGGCGGGAGGCTGCCACAACTGCCGATGCGGGGCCCTCGCGTCGTGGAGGTACGGCCAGCACATCCACTCGAAGAACCTCTACGCAATTATGTGACGCCCGCTGTCGCACAACGCTTTCGTCCGCTCATCAGGGCTTTCTCAGCTTGGTTTTGCGGTCCTTCGGACCCACTTCTTCCGTTGACAACCAACTGGTCTGTTCATTTCCCTCGCCTTGTGGTGAGATGCAACTGTTAGTTCAAGCACCTAAGAACTTAGGAGTTGAATGAAGCATCGAAAGCTCAATGCGCACAGCACCATTCCAGTTCTGCTCGTAGTCGTTCTGCTCTCCCTGATCGGCGCACAGGTGGCGAACGCAGACCCGGCGCCAGAAGGGCCGACTACCGAAGAACCGAGTCAACCGCCGCCCGGTCAGCTAACCCAGACGATGACGGTCGACTCCCCCGCTGATCAAGCAGGCGTGGACGAGATCATCAATCAGATACGGGAGTCGAAGGCCAACTCCCTCGCCCGCGTAGAACCGTACGAATGCTACGACGATCGGTTCAACTCATGTGATGCTTTCAAAGCCTCCGTCGTTCAGGAAGCCAAAGAACCTGGCGGTCCGGTCGTCCAGTTCGGCCGGTGGGACGTGTACGTCACCATGATGATGCGCGTGCAGGCACGCGAACGCACCGGGACTATCTACGTTGATGCCCAGGTGGTGAAGGTCCTGCCTGAGTCCATTCCCGGCACACTGGTCGTCAACGTCTCCCAGATCAAGCCGGGAATTGCGCCGACAACGCAGGTCGGAAGCTTGCACATACCCGTCACGACTGGTTATCAAGGAGCCGAGGATCAAATCGTTATCGACTCCCCGCTGGCAACCTACTTTCAAGAGGTATCCGATTTCGCGACAGACTGGACTCTCGACACACCAGTCCCTGGTATGTCGCAGTCTTACGGTACTGAAATGACCGATATTTCGGTTCGTTGCGATAACCAAGTCGGCACGCGTGCTGGTTGCGTAAACCCTGATTACACACCGACGCTCAAGTTCAGCGGAATTCCCAACATCAACATCAACATCGGGAACCATCAGGCACTCAACGGCGTTGGGGCACCAGACGGGACACCACTGCACCGAGGAGAATCCCCCCTCACCACGGTCGCGAACAGGGACGCCGCATGCCGAACCGACCGAGAAACGTCACTCGGCACCAAGCCGACAAACATGACCAATCCGTCCTGTGACGAGTATCCGTTCGCCTCGTCCAAAGAGGGCGGCGGAAATGCAAGCGTTCGATGGGTTCCGCTGGCAGAGAACAACTCCCAGGGAGGACAGACGAGCACCTTCTATCAGAACAACAGAGTCATGCCCGGAGATGCGTTCTACGTGACCTACTAGATCGCAACAAAGTCCCGAAACAACAACGCAGGACAAGAGAAACAACCAGAGGAGCTATTCGCACATGAAACGCCTCACAAGAAGCATGTCCACTGCCGCCGTAGCTGTCGCCGCATTCGGACTCATCGGAGCAGGCACAGCACAGGCTGAGTCGCTTACCGGGTGGGTCGGCCCCGCCGGATCCGCTTCAGGAGTGATTTTCCTCAACACCTCGACGATCGTCAACGCCCCGGATCTGAAAGCGGAGTCGAAGATCTATTCCGCATTCGGACAAACCGTTCCCAGCGGCGAGATCGGCGTGCGAGCCCGACTATTCAGCAGCGGCGCACTGTGCGAGGCCACGAACTACCGCTACAACTCCAGCCCCGCTGCACAATTCACGCACAAGACGACCAATACCTGCGGTGCTGGTTGGTACAACAGCCACGGCTATACGGCGGTCTGGGACGGAACGAGTGCATACAAGGAAGCACTCACACTCCCGACCAATCCGCTCTGGTGGGAGCCAGCAGTCGCTCGCAGCGCTTCACCGGCACCTGAACTGACACCCGAGTCGATCCCGACGGGCACGAACTCGGACGGACAAACCTACGGCTCCGGCGCTTCGGCCACAACCGACGCAGACCTCCCAGATCTCGTTGCGGCAATCGGAGACGACGGCACGACAGTTGGCTTCGTCCGAAGTGCAGACCTGACCGAAGCACCCGCTGCAAATCCCGCGGAAGCAAGCAAACAGTCCAGCGCCGAGCGGACCATTCCGCTTTTTAATGAGGACGGACAGACGCAGGTAGGTACCTTCACCCTGACCTGATCACCGGCGGTTAAAGGGTTGAAGCCGTCCGCGGTGGCGAGAATGGTCGCCGTCACCGCGGACGGTTTGGTCTTTACGTCACCCCTCCAGATGAGCTAGGTGACCGGCACTTCCGTGATGGCGTCGGCGGTCACGAGCGTGTCGATGTCGACGCTGTTGGCACCGCCGGCATCGGTGACGCGCACGGTTACTCCGGCCAGCCATTGTCCGTCGTGCATCTTGACCCAAAACTGTTGGGTTGCATCAATACCCGGACATGTAGCTATGTCTCGCGCGAAGGCAGTGCGATGTCCTGTACGCGATGTTGATCAGTGGAAACCCCTACCAACCTCCGACAGAGAACACTCACCCACCCGTCAATGCCGGACCAGACATTCCAGAAAACGTACTCACGTAGACGGACGCATCCGGGCATTCCTGCCCACCCACGGGGTGTCACCCGTTGGTGTGGTGCTCAACCGACGCACGCGCACGGACATTGTTACTGTCATTGACCATGGTCACGATTCAAATGTGCACAGCAGCGCCGGATACCCGGCGCGCCCTTTTCAGCTGACAACCCAGCGAGGCCCGGGATCATTCCTGCCCGGGCTCCTAGTGTCAGTGCAGATTGGTCTCGTTCTCGCGCAAGCGATATCGGATCAGAGATGCCCAGGCCCTCGCCACTCGTGACGTGGAAACAACGACACCGCCCTCGAAGCACTCCGGCGCGGCGACCCTCACCGCTGACGTCGTCGCCAATGTTTCGCAAGCTCTGGACGAGCACCACGCTCACTGCGATCGCGGCCCAGGTTGCATCCTTCGCTGCCGTCGTCGCGATATGGGACGCCACCGGCAGTGTGCTGTGGATGGGGATGCTCGGTCTCGCGAAATCAGTACCGATCATCGTGTTCGCACTTGTCGGCGGCATGCTCGCCGACCGAATCGATCGCCGCACCATCGCTCTCACCAGCACATTCGGACAGGCAATCGCCTTGGGTGCCATGACAGCGACAGCACTGGGCCCAGACATTTCACCGGCGGTGACCTTCTGCCTCCTCGCCCAACTCTCCGCCGCCTCATCCGTGGGTTCTCCAGCCCGCAAAGCCTTGGTCGTCACCCTCCTACCAGCCGACACATGGGGTAGAGGGTTGGCGCTGACCGCAACCTCCTTTCAACTCAGCGTGCTGCTCGGACCGGCAATCGGCGGAATCGTCGCCGCCACACACGGGGTCGCGGGGTCCTTCGCGCTCGCGACAGCACTGGCAGCCTCGGCCGTTTACGGAATCGCCCGCCTACCGCGCACGCCTCCACAGCCCCGCACCCCGCGACCACGACGCACCTCTGACGGCCTGCTGAGCGGCCTACGCATCGGATGGCGAACACCGGCCTTACGCAGGGCGTTCTTGGTCGATCTCAATGCCACGGTCCTCGCCATGCCCACCGCCCTGTTCCCGGCCCTGAACTCCGAACATTTCGGCGGCCAGACGTACACGCTGAGCCTGATGTTCGCCGCGCTGGCGCTCGGCGGCATCCTCGCGGGCGCAGCGTCCAAATACTTCGCGCACTCCCACCGGCCGGCGGCACTGATGTTCGGAGCCGCTTTGATCTGGGCGATCTCCTTGTTGGCACTCGCCGCCGCCCCGCACCTGGCTGCGGCCCTCGGTGTTCTGGCCATCGCCGGCGCGGCAGATACCGTCAGCGTGGTCGCCCGAGGAGTGATTGTTCAGCGAGAAATAGCCGACACCCACCGGGGGCGGATCAGCGCACTCGACCACATCGTCGAGATCGCCGGCCCCGAACTCGGCAACGCCCGAGCTGGATTGATCGCTCAATTCACCACCGCGACAATAAGCCTCGCAGCCGGATCGGCTCTATCCGCGCTCGGCGTTCTCGCACTAGCGATCTCTACGCTCCGCCGACAGCACCATCGAACTACTAGGACTGAAACTCAGACCGTCACCGGCCCGCGGGAGTGATTGCAGAAAAGATCGAAGCACCGGCATGGTGTTCTGGGGCGACTTGTACGACGACTTTCTTGACAACTCGGGGCTGCGTAGCGGCAACGGCGCCGGAGGTGTCGTTCGGTTCTTGTGTGTGGCCGGCGGTGGGTGTGTGCGGTGGTGGGCACCTCCCGCTCGGTGCGCTGGCGGGGCGATTGTGCGGGAGCGACGGAGCTGGACCACGGGTGGTGTCGCGGTAGCTCTGGTTTGTGGTGGTGAATGAGTATCAGGTCGCCACGTGTGACCGATCTGCACGGGTTGGTGCAGGTCAGGACTTCGGCTTTCGCTTCGGTCTGGTCAGTGTGGCGACCTGGTGCTCGTCGCTGTGTTGATGGTAGGTCGGGGTTCTGACATTTTTGGTTGTGTCCGGGTGTTTGTCAGTTGATGTCGGGGTTTGTGTTCCAGAATTCGGTGACTCTCGCCTCGATTGCGGCGGCGACGCCGGCGGCGGGTGCAGTTGATCGACACGCATTAGGGATTACACGCATATGTGAGGCCGACGGCCCCCTGACGACGCCCGGGGTCTGTTGCTCTAGGGTTCCGGCTCGTGCAGAAATTGTTTCGTTTCACCTTCCAACTTCGGTCTCCTCTCACTATGCAGCAGGCCAATTTGGTAGTGCCCGCAGTCCGTGCGCTGATGGAGCGAGAGGGGCTGGAGCCGAATTACGGACAGCTCAACCCCGAGGGCGAGGATCAGTGGATGATATCCAGCTGGACTGCCGATCTCGACTACGACGTATTCCTGGATCGCTATCCGGGAGGGTCGTTCGAGGTTTGGGTAAAGTCGGTGGAGGAAGCCAAAAAGCAGTACGGCTCGACTGCCGATCTTGACTACAGCGTATTCCTGGATCGCTATAAGGGAAGGTCGTTCAAGGATTGGCAAGAGTCGGTGGAGCAAGCCATAAAGCAGATAGTGGCGGAAGCGAATCCGGCGGCGTGGGTGTCCTGTGAGTGGCGTAACTCGGATGACGAGGACTTTGAAGTCCTCGTCTATGAGGACGCTGACGACGAGTGATGCGCTCGGTCTTTGGGTTGTAGTCGTCGTCGGTCGGGACCACAGCCAGTCGCCCTAGGCAGGAGGTGGCCGCCGAGCCCTGACACCGGGATCGAGCTGTAGCCGAGGGCGCCGTGGCAGCCCGGGCAGAGTCGTTCGTCCATCAATCGATCGTTTTGGCGCCACTCTGCGACTTTGGGCCTTCGTCAACGACGATCAACAAGGAATTAGCATCCACACATGCACGTCGACATCGAAGGCGCCACCCGGATCGCCCGCCTCGCCGCAGAATTCGACTGGACCTGGGCCGTCGACGACCTCGAACCCTTCTGCGCACAAGCTGGATGGGCGCTCGTCGAACTCAGGCATGCTGGCGCCTCGTTGCGGACGAACTTTCATGTCAGCCGGCCGACTGCGAACATGTTCGGGCGGCAACACAGAATGGATTGGATCTCGATCTTCGTCACGGATCTGGCAGATGATGCTACGCCCATGACAGTGGTGCGTCCGTTGCTGGTCGAGGGGTTCACGAACCTCGATGTGGCATTGACCGCGCTCCTGGGGACAGCCACGAGCGCCGAACCCGGACCTGAGGCAACTATCCGGTGGGATCTGCCGAAAGCGGTCATCACACTGCACCGGGGTGTCAGTGCGATCCACCTGCGTCTGACGAGTCCGGGATATCAGGCATGGGTGGATGAGCCCGAACCGGAGGACGAGGACGAGGACTAGCGATCGAGGTCGGCGAGATCGCATCCGGTGCGGGAACAGGTTTTTCCAGCGGCCGGTATAGCGGCTGCAGGTCAGTTGCGACGAAAACCCTGCCAAATTGTTCAGCGAGTCACGAACGCGCCAGATAACGTCAAAGCTGTTTTCTCACTGCAAGTTCCGGTACAGAGCGCTGCGGGCGACGTTCAACACTTCCGCAATTTCGGTCATGGATACGCCGTCACCCTTCATCTTGGTCGCCAGCCGCTTCTTCGCGGGCGTCAGCGAGGATGGCCGGCCCCCGACCCTGCCACGATCACGCGCCGCCGACTATCCAGCCATCGTGCGTTCACGGATGAGGTTGCGCTCGAATTCCGCTAGGGCGCCGAAGATGTGGAAGATCAGCTTGCCGCCCGGCGTGGTCGTGTTGATCTCTTCTGTCAACGATTTGAACGCGACCCCTCGC
>Ga0153993_100085_pt1 | contig 30435 bp, 35 predicted proteins | sample TSNC077MetaG_FD_104706 | JGI IMG/M metagenome (GOLD analysis project Ga0153993, IMG submission 104706) | Attine ant fungus gardens microbial communities from North Carolina, USA - TSNC077 MetaG | ecosystem: Host-associated > Fungi > Mycelium > Unclassified | place: USA: North Carolina, Lumber...
AAAGAAGAATGCCGTTCACTTGGTTGGTCGAATGCACCATGTGCTTTGTGCCCTTCTTTCGAATTTTGCAAGGATGGAGGGCCAGTAAATCCGAAGGATTGTGTTTACTACGGGCAATGGATCACAATGGATACGGTTGAGGGACAATTTTGAGGTTGTGTAAAAATGAGTCTGATTTCCAGCATTTATTCAATGGTCAGATAGACGTAGGATAGCTTGCTCTACGAAAGGCACGGCGTCATATCGTTTGAGCCACTCACTAGATTCAACCTCATGTATGATTTCGGTCTGACCATATCCGAGAAACTCCGCGACGACTCCCTCATAAGTGTCTTCACCGTGCTGCAATATAAACATCCTGAACTTCCAACCATTTGGGATCACCCCATCAACCCGAAGTACATTTTCTTCTACATCAAACTCAACCCGTTTGAAGTCAAATCCAAGACCGATTCCCAAAGCTTTGGTATAAGCTTCTTTCATTGTCCATATCCAAAAAAACCTCCGTAAGTTCTCTTCTGGTGATCCACCAGTGAATATGAGGTGATGCTCCCGAGAAGTCAACTGCACAAGCATAAGTGATCTGAAAATGTTTCGACCTTGTCGTTCACAGCTAACTCACTTGATCACCCACTGTACGAACGAATGACGGAAATGACTCCTTCCCGGGTACTCGCAACTTCATGACGTCAATGCCAACACTGAATTCCGGAGGGTTCTGGCTCCCCGAAGAGAACGCTAACGCAACTAGTGCGTTGTCATGAGTGATATTGAACCCCAATGGGGGATTCAAGTTTGGTGAAACCTGGTAGTTGTCTTGAGTTATGCTTTTGATTTCTCATCTTCCTTTTACGAACGATATAGGGTTTCCCAGCCTCTGTAACAGAGAATTGCATCGCGCCAGGGTCTGTTCCCTTTTCAAGTAGCATAATTCGCCTAAGGAGATGACCGATCAATGTTCCTTATTATCGTTGTAGCTAAGAGGTATTCGAGTGAATAGATATGGACCTTACGACATGCATCCTCGCGTCGATAAAATTTCCGAATTCGTTCCCCAGCCTGTGGATCCAGGTTATCCAGAACCTTGAGAGCACGCTGATATAGCTAAATTCGAGGATTGGAAGTAAGATAGATCCGACTGCGATTACAACCAGAACCTACTTCTTCTGGGAATAAGGCAGACTCGTATAAGACCGCCCGAACTTGTGATGAGGGTCCCGTCGACATGGGTATCTGATACTTCCAAAAAGATGGATGGAGAGCACAGGGCTTAATCCGAATGACTTAGATTTCCCACCGTAATGAAGGGACGTCCAATTTCAGATATCCGTTCACTGACAATGTCCGTGAACGAGGGGCCTAGATTTGTAACTCTCGGAATGTTTATAATTGATGAATTTGAATTCAGTGATGAGGACGGGAAACCCATCAGAAGAGCAGCGGAGTCACAGGCGGGTAACTTTGCGTTATTATTAACAGAACTCGCGGGGCTGACTAGTTCTTAGATCGGTGGAGGAGGTACTTATGCAGCTATAGGGGCTCGAACGTGGTCAGAACCCTTGTGATCCCAATGGCCAGACGTGATATTGAATAGAATCCCCAGGTTGCCTCCCAACGAAATTGGGATGATAGTGGATAGAGGTCATGATTTTCCTGCAGATATTCGAAGGAGGTTATTGGAATACGGAGAGGCGATGTGGATGTTCAGAGAACAGCCTCACCGTCCGACGACAAGAGCGCTCAACCTCTACTATGGTGAACACAGGGAGTGTGTATCACTGTTCGTTTCATGAAACCACTTTTGACCAAGGTCTGTAGTTTTAGGTACCTGACGGATCGTGTACAGATCACGCCCCGGGACCTCAACGATACAAAATTAAGCCGACCACATTCACTACATTTCATCTGTTCGCCTGTAAGAGCGAAACAGATCTTGTCTGAAGTCCAGGAGGTCACTGACTGGAATCCGATCGTTATTTACGAGCCAATCCCAGTAGGATGTGCTTTCCTTCTCTTATAGTATCTCGATCTGACTGGTTGCAATAGGACAGTTGTACTCCTGGTCATCTACCTGCCCTCAAAGAAGTCTTACAATCTTTGAATGTACTCAGGTTTGTGACTTGCTTTGCGTGGTCATCAGAAATTGAGGAAACATTCTAAGTCCCAACGCGGAGGAGGCACTGAAATTACTCTCTCTTCCTTTCCCTCCAACAAAATCAAACATTGAACAGGCAGCGCGAATTTTCTTGGAGTATGGAGTTGGCTTAAACGGAAAAGGGGCAGTAATCATTCGTAGTGGCCAACTTGGCGCCTTCGTGAAGACTCAATGCAAACGCGGTGCATGGATTGACGCCTACTGGACGGAAAGTGAGGCGAACGCCCATGTTGTCGACGTGACAGGTATGTCTTTTACTGGGTGTTGGGTCATCTATCATATTACTTCTGAACACAGGTGCCGGAAACAGTTTTCTAGGAGGTCTTGTAGCTGGCCTTTTCGAAACGGAGGGTGATGTGTATGAAGGCAAGCCGCATCGAACCTTGGAAGAGGACTCACGTCCCAACAGGATAGTAGCAACGCTCTACGGCACAATTTCAGCTTCTTTCGCCATTGAACAAGAAGGTCTGCCGCTTATGACATTAGATCCCAAAAATCCCGACTGGCCGATGTGGAACGGTGATTCTCCTCGGAAGCGGCTTGCTGACTTGCGAACAAGACTCGGCAAGTGGAATGAAAATATGGGTACAGACGATGCCTGAAAAGTACATGACTCGAAATGGTTGTGCACTGCAATTAATCATTGTTGAGTAGATTGAAATTTGGCCCGACTCGCAGCAAACAGCTCCTCCTGTTTTGCAAGGAGCTCTTCTTCTGTCAATCCGGATTGTTCAAATTTAGAGACCTTCTTCTCGCGGTCCTGGCGAAAGGGATGAGCCAACATACAATTTAACCCGAACTGCACAAACTTTTTGTTGTTGCTTGTGATCTTTGAGCACGTCCTTGACCTCAGCAGTAAAAGATTCAAAGCCCAGTCGCTGATGGGGCGTGACACTGAGTGTAGTCCTAGGGTGAGATAGGTAAATTCGCACCTTGAGAGCACTAATGATGTGCTCTGGCGCAATCGTTTTCTTTGATTCCTGCTCACAGATTTCGTTCGCTTCTGACGAGATCAGGTGAATAAATTCTAAAGATGGAGGTCAGATATGATGGAGTTGGAAAAGGTGGAATTTAATTCACCTACGCAACACTCTATGACGAGATCCCGTGTTTCCTTGGCACAGACGATATCGTTCGGTAGTAGTTCTGGATAAACCAAGCAGATGAGTAGTACAACTGTTGAGCTCGAGGCAAATACCAGATATCATTTTTGCAACCGTGGCCTTAGGAAGGGAGAGATCATCGTCTCCTGGAGGGCCTGAATGGCCTTCACGGTCGGACATAGTAGAAAGGTATGTAAAGATGAGACAATAAAGGATAAAAAAGCATGAGTTCAGTTCCAAACTTTGTATAAACTTCGCACGTGCTCTTCTGACTACCATGTCTGTATGTCCCGTTTCCCCGTCTCTTAACTGTTCTGTCCTCACAGTACACAGCAAGTCAACCCAGTCAATCCAAAACCTTTCCTCCAAGAACTTACTGGAAAGCCTGTCTTTGTCCGACTGAAATGGGGTCTCGAATACAAGGGCTTTCTGGTCAGCACTGATGGTTATATGAACCTACAGGTCTGTGCGGTTCCTGTTCGAAAGTCATTCTAGCTGACACTGTTCCAGCTTGCGAATACCGAGGAATTCCAGGATGGAAAATCAAATGGCGCATTGGGTGAAGTGTTCATTCGGTATGTAGGCTACTGGGTCGCGTTCCTATACGACTGTTCATTCATGAGCTTTGATTAAGGTGTAATAATGTTCTTTATATCATAAGTATCTTTTATCACACCCAATCTTCCTTATCTGACACTATTGTGTTTCCACAGAGAAGCATCGCAAGAATAGTCATCAGTGCACGTCAGTCCTCAGTCATTCATCAAATCGATTGGACCAGGGTTGAGATTTTCCGCAAGGCATCCGTTCTGTTGTGGATCACAATTCTTCTTCACTTGGTCTACTGTACCAAAAATCTTGTAATGCGTTCAAAACTGGGTGCCTTGTCTTGTACCTGTGTCCAAATCTATAATGATAGCGAACCCACATTGTCTTGTGAAGTGCAATTCTCTGAGGCGGTTCCTGTCCCTGTCTTATTGTTGGTACCTCTCTACCCCTCAAGTCTGTTCAACCAGGTTTAGAGCCCAACCTTCGTTTGAAAATTCTAGGATGGTTAATGTTAGGTAATCACATTCATTGTTGTCTGCTAGATCATCAACTGTCGCATAACATGGATCGACCTGATTCCTCAAATATCACTTCAGTTTCTATGCGTCCTCGGACTGCCCAATCACGACCTATGACGGCAAGGCCGACGACAGCAGCTTCAGCACATGAGGCAAGTTATGTCGTAGCTTTACTTGAGGGACGTGGTGTATCTCGGGAAGTGGGCTTGGCTGCTTTAAATAAGGACACTGGAAGCTGTGTACTTGTACAGGTGTGCCCGTGTGCTCTTGTTGCCCGAGATTTTACGAATAATATTCCACTCGAAAAAGATTGCTGATTGTCAGACATATGTGAAGACGCTTCATCAATTACACTTGCACCCGCCCTTGATCATTCTCGTGCCGGATACCTTTTTGTCACCACAAGACTCGGCTTTTGTGAATTCTGCTTCTGGGGCTTCTATGGGAAGGAGGGCAAAAGGCAGTGGGTCAACCTTGACCGCAACATCACTATTAGTGGACTACGTGAGAGAAGAGTTTCCTTGTGCAGCTATTGAGCCGGTTGGGAGGAAGTACTGGAATGATGCTGGCGGTCCGTTTTTCACGCGTCTTTGGGTATGGTCCGTATTTAATTTTTGATATTTAGGACTTGAATTCGTCATGCAACTCTGTCTGGAAGATGACGAACGTCCAGCCACTATCTTGGCTGCCTCAAATAAGTGCGCATACACTCTTTTGATCACTTCTTTAGTCTGCGCATCTAAATGTCTGACAACTCTGAGTGCAGATATTATGCCCTTTCCTCTGCATGTGCTTTATTCAAATACGCTGAAAGTCAGATGAATGTGCGATTCGCGCCAGGGTCGTTGAAAATTTGTTATAGAGCTGTAGAAGGTACAATGATGATTGATCCAGATACTGTGAAGAATCTGGAATTGGTGAAGAATATTACTAGTCACAAGTCAAATCATACACTTTTTGGGCACGTAACTCTCATTCTCATTTTGACTATGTGGTTGACGAAAATAGAACTCTGAATTTCACGTTCACAGCCATGGGTTCGAGGTTGCTCAGGATCAACATTTTATCACCCATCACTCGTGGGTTGCATGAACTTGACCTTGTTAGCGCAATTGATTGGAGCATAGATTATAAAGCAGTTGAAGCCCGACTTGATGTCGTTGCAGGCAAGTCTTTGTTTCACAAATGCCTCAGTAGGACCAATCAGCAGCAGAATTTGTTCAGCACGAAGATAGATTCACCGATGTCCGCGAAGCTCTTAAGTTGCTGAACAAGATGGACTTTGATAAATTGATTATCTCGGTCGGACGGCTGCAAGTTCGTTGAAGTAAGCTAGCTAATATGCCCGGATTGATAGCTTGCGTCCTCCGAAACTCGTCCGACTACGACGGCAAAAGGTGCATCTGTGAGGGTATCCCAAATGCTCAGCCTACGCAATCTAGTCAGAAATTTGCCCAGTTTAAAGAGGGTTTTGTCTGGGAGTCATTCCCAGCTTTTGCAAATTGTACACGAAGTAGGCCTTTTTTTAGCACCATATAGGATCTGCTGATGGTCTGAAGATGATTTCCGATGAGAGGCTTGCTAAGATTGAGGAACTCGTTTGTGCGAATTTGAATGAAGAAACTATCGCAGCTAAAGTGAGTTCTTCCGCATCTAAGGCTTTTCTGACACTTCTCCAGGGTGGCATTGCTGCTGTCAATGCTCGTGTGTATGCTGTCCGGGTGAGTTTCAACTCCATGTTTAATTTCTCGTTGGTTCAAGCTACCTTTGCAGGCCAACCGCAACAAGCTTCTGGATGTTGCTCGCGAAACGTATAAGGAGAACGTGGGGGATATTTATCAACTGAACAAGACCTTGGCAGACCAATATGAACTTCCTTTGACGTTGATGTATCAAGACAGTGGTTTTGTTTTTGTTCTGAAGAAAACGACCTCGGATAGGGAATTGCCAAGAGGGTTTATCAATGTCTCCTCACGGAAGGGGAAATGGTTGTTTTCTAGCATTGAGTTGGTGAGAATCCTTTCAGAGTCGTCGGCAGGTCTTCACAATTAACGATCTTGGCAGAAGAAATTGAATGCCAGGATGAAAGATGCTCTGGATGAAGCATTGATTTTGAGTGAAAAGTGAGTATTTCCATTCCCATCTTCTCTGGGTTAGATGTCGAGCTTATTGCCAGAATCATTCAAGGACTCGTGGCCGCAATAGTTGCAGACATAGGAGCTCTATATAAGGCTTCGGAAGCCGTTAGTGTGGTCTAGAAAATGTTGATGTATTTGACTGATCTCAGATATCCAGGTTGCGCTTGTGGATATGTTGTGGTCATTTTCTCATGCATCAATCAGTTAGTCTGGTCTTATTAAAAGTGGAGTCAAATATCACTTGCTACCCTCTAGTGCGATCATATGGTATACTTGTTCCAATTTTGCTAGCTACAAGTTTTAATCGAAATAGTGCGACCTGAATTCACGGGAACCTTGGCCATCAAATCAGGACGTCACCCGATCCTAGAAACTGTACAGGTTGCAGGGACCCTAGTACCCAATGACGTCTATTGCGATGATACATCCTCATTCCAGGCTATCCAGGGTCCAAAGTAAGTGTTTCAAACACACTTGATTATTATTCAAATTGTGATCAGCATGTCGGGGAAGAGTACATACCTCAGACAAGTCGGCCTATTGACTATTATGTCCATGTGCGGATGTTTTGTTCCAGCTGAATATGCAAGTTTTCGGTATGTTCTCTCTCATATCTCCTAAGATGCTGCTTACAAAATGTCAAGATTGCATGATGCTATCTTAACGCGCCTCTCCAACGACGATGACTTGGAAAAAAGTCTGAGCACATTTGCGAATGAGATGACGACCTCCGCAATGATTCTTGGTTTGGTCACTCCGATGTCATTGGTACTAGTGGATGAGTTAGGCCGGGGGACTTCGCCTCGGGATGGTATTGGAATATCTCATGCCATTGCTGAAGCTCTGATCGGCGCCAAGGTTCGTCCGGCTTGTTGATTCACCCAATAGTGGATTCACTGATTCACTGATTATGCTAGTCATTTGTGTTTTTCGCGACGTGATCCTTCTTGACACTGGATGTAATATTGCTTCTGAAACCTCCACGCAGGCATTACAAAGAGCTCATGACAACCCTTTCGCGCCAGCCTACTGTTGTCAAGTAAGCGATCAGATGAATACATCTCGAGTTCTCTTGACTTTTTTACGCCCCTCTAGCCTTCACCTCTCTGTTCACGTAAACACTTTGCTTTCGCCGTAAGAGTTCAGCTGAAATGGAATTGCAGAAAACTCGTAGAACAACTTCTAATTTTGGGCTGACGTTTCGGTACAAGTATGGAAGTTACACAAGATCGTAACCCGACTGATCAACTCTATCAGAATCGTCGACGGCGTCTCAGAGAATTACGGTCATTATGGTATATGACGCCTGCTTTTGCTCGAACAATGATAGATGATTTCATTTTATGCGTCAGGTCTTGATCTGGCCAATCTTGCAGATTTACCCGAAGACGTTATCCTGGAAGCAAGAAGGGTAGCTAATCACTTGGCTCAGGTTGAAGCTCAGAACGACGAAGAGAGTGAAAGTAGCATAATTGCAAAGCGCAGAAAGGCGTTACTGAGGGTGACTTCGTTGCCAGAACAAACATTCATTGTCTGATGATTATTGAAGCTTCGAACGCAGCTTTCACAGGCATACGAATATTCGGCGCTTCCTGATGAAGACCTTCGAAAGTACGTCGGAACATTTAAGAATGATATCATTCAAGCATTTATGCATTGAAAATAAATGTCATGACGTAGCAACTACTGCACTGTAGTCAGTGCATCAATGACCTTCTCGTTGAGGATACACGGCATTGCAGAGAGATTTTCGAGCCTTTGAGCCGACGTCAAGCCGAAACGCCGTCTAACACTTGAATCCCAGCCCTCAGGAAGGCATTCAAGAAAGTGCTTAGTCATCCATCAGTAATGGGATAAGTTTGATTAGGAAATTGCGAAATTCGCGTTTAATTCACTAATGAATTTGACTCAAATAACGCGACCATGGCCATGGCCTTCCCACTCAACTGTCTCCCTCCTATAATTTTAAGGGGTTTCCAGCATATAGAAAAAAGATTCTTCTCGAGGATTTCTTTGAGTTGCGAGAGGCCCTATTCATGCCAATTAATGCATGGGCTAAATAAAGAGGCTACACATTTACAACTCAGAGGTCAATACGAGAGAAAAACGGCTTCTTAACCGTTTTCTATGCATGTGATTGAAGCTGCCAGCCTCCCAATACCCTGGACAAGTGCCAGATTAAGAACAACTATGCAAGCAACTAGCTATCCCTTTTCAGTGATAGCTAAGGAGTTGTCTAAGGGTTGGACTCTAAATCATTGTCTCAATGAACACCATGCCCATCATAATGTGGAATTTCGCATTGAATTTGGCCTGATAGCCAGACTTATCCCATTACTGATGGATGACTAAGTGGCACAGACCTGTGCACCTAGTGGGAGCCGTGGTGTGATGACCAATCGAGTCAGAAAAATTTACTTATAAGATTCTGGTCCTGATTCTTCACTCAACAATCTCATCATGGCCAAATCAACCCGCTCAAAAGTCAAGCGGTCGTTTCGCTCGAAAAAGCGCGATTCTGGTGTCTATGCAGCGACAGAGGCAGCTCGATTGCAAAGACTAAATCAGAAGCTTCAACATGTAATAGGAAAAGATCAGGATGGAGACATGAAGGTTGACTTAATACAGGAAAATCCAGGGGATCTAGGTTGGTGTTGGTTCGCGCGCTTTGGTTTGCTGGATCCCGACGACATCACCCTGGATAACCTTTCTTCCCTCCAATACGATCCTAATATTTGGAAGGGGTCTACACTTCTAAATTCCATGTTTTCTACTCAGAATGCATAGCTTTACTTTTTTATGGATTTCAGTCATTGACAACTCTCACCACTGCTAGTACATGTCGCTTCCACGTCCGACGAGCACACACCTGACGCAGGTTCGATTCTATCTAATCCTTTTTTGCAATTGTTTACCCTTGCATCAGATTCTATGCAAGTAGACTCTGAACCACGATCAGAGCGCATGTCAACGCATGGACCCCGTAATTCAAGGAAAGAGGAATGGAGGAAGTCAAAGAGGATGGCACCTCGTTCTGCCAGGCATGGGATGAACCGACAGGGTGGTGTAGCTGCTAGACAGAAAGCTGGTCGTCCAAGCAGGAGACGATAAGGACCGTCATAATCTTTGAATTTTATATCTGATCATCATCATTGCATTTGCTATACATCAATAATAAAACGAAGAGTTTTGAACAGCTCAGCGTTCTATGCGAGAGTTCCGAAATGAACAAGCTATATCTTTATCAGAGATATCCTCCACAGGTGTCGAGTCTTGTTCGTACGATCCTAGACTGAAGCCGCTCTTTGAAGCCGGAGAGTCATAATCTGGCGGTGTTCTAGAAGAGAATTATTGAGCTGATGCGTCATGTATGGACAGCAACCCACTGGTATTCGGTCATTGTGATGTGCTCGGTCGTGACGTGGACCTCTGGACGAGCGCCCTGAGATTTTTCCCGCCTTGACAAGAGGCCGGGAACAGCACCAGCCACGCATTTGGTGATCTTTCCGGTTTGCGGGACGACATTGGTCATATCATGAACATATGCTTCGGTCGCGCTGAATTCCATCAGACGAACGACTGCACGACACGAAGCGATTGCACTAAACGAAAAAACTGGTTAGATCTCCTAAGTAGAAAAATTCATTCTCCACGCACGTTATCATTGCAGCTGGAACCTGATAATGTAGACATTCCAGTTCTAAGTCGGAAGAGAGCGCGATCAATCTCACCGTTGCGACTCTGTTTCAATAGATCAGACATGATTCCTCATCAATGAGATGATGGCAACTTACACATTCATAATCGCTTAATATCAAAGATCGACAAAGATCAGAGAAAGTGCAAAGTGCGAAGAAATGGGCTCACTGTTCAGGTTTAAAACATTGAGGACCTGTATGAGTCGTTTGGTCAATTTTCTGTAATACAGAGTACTCAAACCCACCGCTGGGATACAATTCATCGTAAATGAGATCAGGAAGTACACGAGTCCATCATGGAATAGCAATTTCCACAAATCTGTGCGAGCTGTATGTTTCCTGTGCAATGCTGCGGCAGTGAATGACAAAATTATGAAGTCGAAGACCATTGCTTCAGAAGCAGCGTTAGTCTTTCTTACTCAACATCAAAATCAGAAGATAACGGTTTACTGAAGAAGAAAACAGTGTTGAGTAGCTTTGGGCTCGTTTGTACAACAACACATGCAAGGGCTTCCGAGTTCCATTCCGCGACGACGATGACCATTGTCCTGTAAAGAAGGGTCCAATGTGCTAGACAAAGCGCGCCAAGGACAGCCACAACTTCTTTTTTGCGATTCCAGAGAGCAATACTTATGGAGTTGCGAATTAGTTGATCAATCTCCGTTGGATTGATGGTTAAGGTACAGCTGCAGAAGCAGTACTCACGTTCTTAGCATGAGTGAAGTAGATGCGCATCCAATTGTCATATTCCCTGCCCACTGATAAGAGGCGTGGCTCAGATGAGAGCATAGAGAGATGCAATGTCACTTACTGAGTTGAAAGTGAATAAGGCCTGGAATGGGAAAAGCACAAGTTGAGCAGGAACGTGTTTTATGACATGCACTACCTACACGGCAGTTGATCTTTGACCCCTCAGGAATTGGTATATAATGAAGAGCGAGCACTCACTTGAGTAGTGACGGCCAATGAAATTATCCTGGTAGTTGACAGTCAGAAGGCTCCTCGGAGAAGGGGTCCAGGCTTAGCTTACAATCCAATGAACGAAAATAGCATGCAATAACGACAGAGGAAGTAGAACACTCAACACAGGTTTAGAACGCATAGCATAGAAGGACGCCAACGAACTCACCCTGTCAATTTCAGTATTAGCTGTTTCAAGAAATACTTAAGAATTGTTGACTTGCTCACCAAAGGCCAGTGGAAAGAACGACGACCGGTAATAAATGACCACTCGAAAGTCATCTGGATGGTTAGTTCCCAAAGGTAGACGCCAAAGAGAACGAAAAGTAATTTCTCAAAGACAACTTAATGCAAGACGAAGCAGTGAGTGACATTGTCTGATATCGCTGAGTGAACGGGGTTCATGTACCTCCATCTTTCACAATCTCCTGTGGATATGACCAGTTGACCATTGGGATTGTGATTCGTCGCCTACAACGACAGACACAGGCAGAGAAACCCTTTGAGTGTCAGAGTGGGTACAAAAGAACATCTGATGGTGGTCTCCTCACTTTAAGGTCCGGCGGTGTGGGGAGTCTTCTCTACATTCACACCTGAAGATGGTCTCCTTCTGGCCAATCAATCATGCTTTGGGCGTATGATGTAAATGTTTACATGTTGGGTAAATTGGTCATTTTGTTGATTCCGGCCGAGTGATTCATCATGGGTGATGAATCCATTTAGCAAGGGCTCATCAATTACTGCGAAGAGGCCAATGAAGCTGTTGATTGACATTCGAGAGACGTCTAGTGGCGAAATAGGATTATCAGACGTGACACTGATGTAAAGAAGATTAAGAGCAAGAATATCGGGATATGATCTATGCTTACAAAAGTAAAAGTAAAGTGCACGGACTTAGGTCGAGGGCTTCGTGCAATAGATATGAAGGATGAGCGCACACTAAATTCGCCATAGGGGCAATAGAAGTCGTATATGCAACAGTGATGCCTTGGTAACAGATGCTGAACCTAAAATAGAACTGCAATGCCTAACTGTGCAGATAGAGGTGCTGAGTACCACGTACTGCAATCGAGCACTGTGTAATGAATTGTTGATCCAAAAAAAAGAGGTGCTGAGTCACACGACAAACATCTTAGTGAGAGATATGACCATAAAATTCATAAAGAACCCGCCAGAGGGATCCAGAGAGGGATCAAATGAAATTGGCGGTCTTCCGGGGGTTTCAGGGGGTTTGTTTGATTGGACTTCTCGAATTGAACAATAATTAATGAATCACTAGAAACATCTTAGCGCGATTAATATGGGATGAAAGAACTAGAAAACAGGAGATTAACTACACCACACAACTACATTACCATCAGCTCCTCCGCTCAAAAGCCATGGCTGCTTATTGCACCATCTAACCTGCAATACACCCAAGCCTTCGGAGACTTGATGTCCTCGTAGAATTTTTAGTGGAACAATGAGAGGATCGGTGAGAAGATCGTTATAAACTCTTGCATGAAATATTTGGATTGATCCATCATCCGAGGAGGACGCAAATAGTGGATATGTCGGGTGGAAGTGGACAGAACGAATTGCACGTGTGTGATATCTGACAAGCATGTGAGGGTCCATTCAAAATAGAATGACATGCCATACCTCAAGATTTTGTACGGTTTCTCGCTCAGGTCTAGATCGAACCAACACAGTTTCCGATCGTAACCTCCTACAATAAGGTGATCCCCTGAGGTGTGAACGTCCATGGATGAGATCCATTTAATGCCTGGAATCAAAGTTTTGAGGAGTTGTTGTTCAGCTAAGTTGTAGATACGGATATACTGCTGAGTCTATCCGAAAATGTTAAGTCAACTGGAGGAGGAATTGCGATTTACTCACAGCGACAAAGAAGTGTGGTTTAGTTGGGTGGAATAATACTGCTTGGATAGAACCCTTAACTTTCTTGAAGGGTGCCTGAGAATGTCTTCGAGAGACCTGGTGTATCCAGACACCACTATTGAAACCACCAGCAGCTGGTCAGAAATTAGCTAGGAACTGATAGGATTCTATACTCGAACTCTCACAAACTGAGGCTAGGTAATCCCCGCGGCGATGCCAAGCAATCTGAGATGGTGATCTTGAAGCTGGCGGTAGATGGATAGAGAGAAGAGGCCCATTAACTGACCGATCAAGTGACGATGCTGATTCCCATTTGACTGGAGATGGTGCTGTCGGAGGAGGAGGGAGTCTTGTAGGCGCAAGAAGAGACTCCGTTAGAGAATAGACAGGTTCAGGTAGGTTCGGAGGAACAAGGAAATGTAGGTCTTCGCCACTGGATAATCTGATATAAGAGACCAGGCTGACACAGATCAAAATGACTTACACTCCGACGACGAAGTAAGAAACGTCTGTCCTTGGACACCAATCAATGACGTTAATTTTGCCATCAAATGTCCATCGCTTCACTTCGTGCCCAACATTGACTTCCCATAAACTAACTACCCCTCCCTCATCGCCACTTACTGCCCAGGTTCCCTCTGGACTCACTCCCAGGCAACGAGCCTGTCCTTTTGCATGACTGAAGGTTAAACTTTGATAGTTGGGGAAGGGTTTGAGGGTATTGGGACTTGGCAGCTTGGGGATCAACGATTGGGGATCGATGTTAAGCTTTACCCTTTGCACACGAGGGGCAAGATATAGGTCTAGCTGGCGGCTGAATCGCTCTTTGATGAAGTTATCATACGCAGGAACAAGACGAAGAGAAGAGTATTTTTGAGGAAGATAGTCGCGTTCTCGATCTTCTGGATCCTTGTCTTCCCATTCTTTCCGTTCTTCTTCCGTCGGAAGGTATTCCTCAGGAGGGTTATAGGACTCGTAGTTGGTAGGAAGGCGTAATTTTGGAGGAGGTAGCGGAGGTTGTTGGAGACTAGAGGGTTGGTCAGACCAGATGGCGTACACGTCGACTTTGTTCGTCGTTTTGGGCTTGTGTGGCAAAATTTTGCCTTGTCTAATGGCACGTACGATTTTCATGACCTTATAGAATGTCAAGTAATAAGAAAGAGCAGCAATTGATAGACAGACTTTTTGTTTCTCCCATTTACTCGGAATGAATCGACGCTTCGGTTCTGGGGCAGCAGACAGAGGCATGATTTCCTCCTTACCCTTGCCGGTGAACCATTCTACCATGGGTTCATATGGATCGTAATTGGCGTCGGGATTTTCGTTTTGATAAAGTCGTCTGATAATGTCCAGCTCTTCATCAGTAAGCGGCTTGTCTGTCTGGAGATTTTTGTCGAAGGCTGATGTCCTGTGAATAGATACAAATTTCAATTCTCATTTGACATGAATATGACCACTAGAGCGCACCAAGAATCAGGGTTTTCTACCGTAGACAAGAATTTGTCCAGCTCATCTCCTTGTGCAGGTCTGAGTACTTTCTTGCCATTAATATCGTAGCCGATATGCGGCAAGTCGTCATACCAATGCATCGGAATATTGCCGACACGGTTTGGATCCTACATGGGGCTAGACAAGCTGGTTTGAGAGTAGACTAGGGAAAGGCGTACATCTTCCGTTGAGGAGTCGGAATCATATTCCGGGTCTATGTCAGGGTATACAACTTTTTTTTGGCCTGTGATGTTGGAGATGACCGTCTTTGCTATCGGAAAGATGTGCAACGAAGTGTCAGAGTCTGAAGAGCCTGAATCAACTGCCGACTCCTCTGTATCTTCATTATTTTTGTCTTCGGTACTGAGCTCATCCTCGTTATAGTCCTCGTCTTCGTCTGGGTCACTGTCCACATCAATCTCAGGAAACTCGTCAGCTTCGCCGCCGTCTGAGCTGATCTCGTCAGCATCCTCTTCATCCGTCAGCATTTCAAGTTGGACGGGAGCTGGAGCAGGGAAGACGTCTTGTTCCTGGTCCGCTTGTTTCCGCTTTTTGTTGTTGCTCTGAGCACCATCCATCTTCGGTCACAGAAGTCTGAAAAAGTTGATCGCGTCTGAAAGTGGTATGCACGTGATCGAGTATTTGGCGCTCACTGAACCTTCCACACAAGCAAATTGCTTTTCATACGTGAATCTCATGGTTAATTACGGAGGAGGTACGTCTTTTTGTGATTGGATGTATATTCAAGAGCACTGAAAATCCGACAGACGAGGTGTCTGCTTTGGTTGTTGATATTGGCACTTCTTCAGTGCGTGCAGGTTATGCTGGAGATGACACTCCAAGAGCTATCATCCCAACCTCCTATGGCTTTCTGCCTACAGAAACTGAGCTTCTCATGAGCAACGAGAATGACACCTCTACGAGACCAAGACCCGCGGAGCTTTACATTGGTCAGTCAGGTCCTTCGTTATGGAGACCCAACATGGAAGTAGGAAACCCCTTCCAGGACGGTTTAAGTGAGTTGGAAGTGGTTTAAAATAATATTGACTGTGGTATCGATTTTAGAGTTTAGTAAACGACTTCAGTCCTATCAAACCTCTGGTTGATCACGCTATTTCGCATGTCATGCGCTGTAATCCCTCTGAACATCCCATCCTCGTAACTGAACCGACATGGAACACGCAACCGTGCCGAGAAAGGATGGCTGAAATCATGTTCGAAGAATTCGACGTTCCAGCTTTCTACATTGCCAACACTGGCGTGCTCAACGCGTATATACTTCCAAGTCCTCTCTTCCACGTATTTCAAATCAATATGGCATTTTAGGTTTGCCGCCGGGAAAGGTACTGCATTCGTCATCGACGTTGGTCAATCAACGGCTAGCGTCACACCTGTCGTAGATGGGTTTGTTCTGCGAAAAGGCAAGCATTGCAGTGGTTCAAGATACCAGTCTACCTAACATTATGTAGGTTTGGTCTATTCTTCCTTACCAAAGCTTGTTCGCGCCAATGCTCGCCATATCCTCGTGAATCCTACACAGCATCGACAGGGAATTGAGCTTTTGCCACACCAATTGATTGAATCAAAAGTTGTAAGTGGAGCATGCACAAGAATCTTATGTCTTGTAACTCCGGATTTAGGCGGTAGACCCAAATATGCCGCCCCGATTTACAGTTCGGAAAAATCGACTAGCAAACACTACGGCAACTTGGGAAAATTGGGCAGAGGAAAGGGAGATAGACGAATGGATTCAGAATTGTGCCGCTGTGTTGGATCAAGGATGGAATGACAAGTAGGTATCAACTCCGGTGGCGTTCATAATCTTCCCAATATTTTCTGCAGTGCCGCTCAGGCCCGTCCTCCACGTCAGTACGAATTTCCTACGGGTTTCAACAGCTACTTTGGCATGGAGCGGTACCAAGTCGGAGAACAGCTCTTCTGGTACACACCAGCTCTTGTTGTATGTGTACCTCCTGCTTTATTGTATTCAATTCATGCGAAGCTCACTAATGTTCCCAGGCTTCGAATTCGAACCTACCGAAACACATACCAGCATTGATCACTGATTCTCTTCGCGCTTGTGATCCTGAACTTCGCCAAGTTTTGATGGGCAATGTTGTTCTCACGGGTGGTGGAAGTCAATTTTCTGGTTTTGCAGATCGACTAAACAACGAACTCACAAGATCGTTTCCCCACGTAAGAGTGATAAATTCGTGCTTGTTCCATCTTGCAAGTGACGTGAATTTAGGTCAAAATCAACGCCCCCGGTAATCCTATTGAGAGGAGATATGGTGCTTGGCTCGGTGGTAGTATTCTAGCCAGCTTGGGTACTTTTCATCAATTGTGGATCAGCAAAGAAGAATGGCAGGTATGCGCATCTTTTATCCGCCGAAACCTAGAACATCATCCTCATGTACCTTTCAGGAGCACGGCAAAGCGATTGTTAGTTACCGGTGTAGATAGACTCAAAAGAATACTAGATTCCGAATACCTTTTGACACTGCATAACATCACACCATTTCTCGAGCAACTCTAGGCCAAGTAGAGGTACGGAAACACTGTTCATTCAAGTATCGCTGTTCACAATACTGCGAAAATACTGGGTACATTTGACAAGCCAACCGCGTTAAACGGATGGAGTGAGTACTGCTAATTGGGTACCAGTCAAAGAGACAATTTTAATAAAAAGAAACAGAAAAGAAAAGACAAGAAAAAAGCTGGGTAAGGAACTAAAGAATGATTGATTGAATTTGAGGACCAATCTTCAAAGGTATACACATACAGAACCTTATTTCTTTTCTTTTTCTTTATCTGCAGTAAACTTAGGAAATTAAAGAAAAAAAGGGGAATCAGCTCGCAGCCATTGGGGGAGAAGATATGATGACAGTCATTCATGTCCTTGTCTCGCAAATGTTTTGTTACACATATCAAAAAGCATCAACGACTTCACGCCTTCCACGAGCATCCAAAAGCCCCCCAATGGCCTTACGGCGGATGCGGGTTGCAAAGTTCTTGGGGCCAAGTTCATCAGCACTCGGAGGCGGCCCGCGGGGCTGCCTGGTTGGCTGGCTAACCATCCTGTGGCTAACAACGGACACAGCGGGGTACTGCTCAGGAGATGCCGAGGAGGGACGGCCAATCCCGAGACCTTCGTATAATTTCTTGGATGCTTCCTCGCGCAGCGAGAGAGGAATCTCATTGGAAGATGCAGAAGATCGAGGGGTGGTGGGAGAAGAATGAGTTTTGCCAGAGGAAGAAGAGGAGTCAGCATCGCCATCTTCATCAATGTCAACGACGGTGACAGTGGGAAGAGATTGGGAGACAGTAGGGTTCAAATGTAAGGGTTGAGGACGCGACCTGGCATTGTTAACAGTATCACAGCCAGGAAGAGCAGACCACTCATTATCAGGAGCGGTGACCTTAACGATGGGGGAAGAGACAGCACGATTTCCAGTGAGGACAGAGTTGGACCCATTCCGTCTCCAGGAGGAAACAGAGTCGGATTTGGAGGACGGATGGAAGTTGTTTGAAGGAAGATTGCCAAGGGAAGTACCTCCGCTGATGACAGTGGTAGAACTTGGGGTTGGTGGCAGTGCAGCATTCTCATGATCAGGGAAATGAGCTACATTTGGAGCATTGAGGCTGGCAGAACGGCTTCCAAAACGTCCACCCAAAGCGGCAGTCATGGGAACTTGATCGGCAATAGCAGGTGCAGGACCTAAGCCGAGTTGGGCCCGCAATTGCTCAGCCTGATTAGGCCTGCGAGACTGAGTAGGTCTTTGATCAAAAGTGAGATTGATTGAATCTGTGGTAGCAGGGGGTTGATGAATGTGTTGCGGATACCTGACCTGATTGCGATACTGCTGTTGCTGTTGCTGTTGCTGCTGACGCTGTGCCTCGGCTATCAATTCGGCCTGATATTGCTGATTCTGGAGGGCTTGCGCCTTTTCGGTGTGAAAAGAGTGATGAGATAAGACGGATGAGAGAACAATAGGAAACTTACTTGAATCCTCATCATCTCGAGCTGGAGCATTTGCATAGACATAGCCTGGGATTGGACGTGAGGAGACATTGTGCTGGGATGAGAAAAACCAAGGTTGATGCGATCGAGGTATTGAGCTTGCTGGCGAGGAAGATGGGAGTTGCCGTCGACGGCTGCGGTCCTTGGAGGGTTTCTGTAGTTGAAGAGGTGGTGTGGCATTTCCTGAAGCTGATTGATGTCCTCTTCAGGGAAAACGTTGGTGGGATGCGGCTGGGCTGGAAAGCGATTGACAGGGAATATAGTTGCAGCGGGGGCGGATGTATGGGGGACACTAGCAGAAACAGAGCGGACACCGCCTGTACGGAGCCCGTTAAGGAGCGAGGCACGGTGGCTGGATGACATGAGAGGTAATGGCTGAGTGCTGATCCAAGGGAGAAAAAGGATTACTGAAGGAGGATGGTGAGTAGGATAGGATGGATGAGAGGAAAGGCAACACACATGAGCTACAAAAGAAGAAAAGAAGAGAGAAAGCGTATATTTTGTGAATAGCGAGATAGAAAGTAGAAGAGAGAACGGAATCATCACATGTCACAGACTACGTCACAGGTGTTTCTTGGCGCTGGCGCGGACTCGCCCATCAAAAATGACACTCCGGATCACTCTCTGCGCCCGATGAAACGGATTCAGCTGCGTCTGCCCCAGGTCAGTCCCGCCCGTGCCACCCAGCCACAGACACTGACCTTCACATACAGCTCCCACACATCCATGAAGAACCCCCGGATCCCCTCGTCGTTTCTCGCCTCGTGTAGCAACACAAATTTCACATCTATCAACACACATCAGCATCATAGTCGCATCTCCGTCTCCATGCGTACTCCCGGGTGTTACAAACGCAGACACCGTCCACTCGTTGAACTTGTCAACTGCTCGGAGATACCTGTTTCATGTTGACAATCAACCCCGGGCAGCGGAAACACACACACACATTGGGTTTTCTTTGCGGACAACATCTTCAATCACGTCCAGACTCGCATTCGCAATCATCTGAATCACGTGTCTGTCCTGTCCACCACCCATCCTTGTGCCACTTCCAGAGTGCTGCATTGCGCTCGATGCCCCCGACAGTGCCGTCAATGTCCCTGCAAACGCTGATGTCGACCATATCGGCAGGCTAGCGGCCAACGGCGATGTCGCTGTCGCTGCTGGCTTGGTCGAATAATGTGCAAGCGAGTAGATAGGTGTATCCGACGGCGAAAGAATGAAGAGGTGGTGGGACATGTTTAGAAAAACGTCAACAACAACAAATATCTCTCTCATGTCCTCTTTTTTCCGCCCTCTTCTCCGCTCCAGGATCTGCCAGTTGCCGAGGAGACACACACAACACAAGCCTTTCTTTTCCACTCCTTACTCGAGATCATTCTTCACCACTTCCAAACTCCGCTACCACCGTTCCGACTTTCTCGATAAAATCCCAACAAGTTATGTTTACTGGGGAATTCTCGGTCTCAATGGTGCCGTCTTCTGCCTCTGGCAGGCTGCTCGAGGCCGTGCCGTATGTCTATTCCCTTCTACCTCCTCTCTGCTGCTCAACCTCCTTCGCAGAGAGTAGAGAAGGATCCTTCTGCACTTATATGGATGTCCCAGAACTTCACCAACAGCATCGCCAACCTGAGAAATGGAAGATTGTCTGTTTTCCCCCATCACCTCCAATGTCTGTACTTATCCCTACCACCAGTTGGACTATTGTCACATCCACTTTTTCGCACCAGGATATTGGTCATATCTTCTTAAACATGTTCACTTTCTACTTCTTGGGACGATACCTTCTAGAGGGCTTGGGAAACCGTCAATTTCTCTTTTTGTATCTGGGAGGTATGTCGTTGCACGTTCCCGAAGGCCCATCTCACCTCCTTCCAAAGGTGGCATATTCGCCTGCCTCTCATCGATGGCATATGCCCATTTCATCAAACACCGTGACCGACCTTCTCATGGCGCAAGCGGTACGCTTTGAGCTATCCATTCAATCCAATTATAATTTCATCCAGGTGCCATATATTCTACCCTCGCTGTCCTTGGATGTGCTGCCCCAAGAATGACATTCCTTTTGTACGGTATCATCCCCATCCCGGCCTGGTTATTTGTATCAGGTATCTTCGCCTGGGATTCATATCACACCCTCAAGGATTCTGTGAGTAGCTATATCCATGTCGTTAGCGATGATATCTACATTTCCGTGTTAGAGCGGTACGACGGACTCTGTAGGACACGTTGGGGGCGTCTTATTTGGTGTGGGGTACTATCTCACCCGTCGCATCCGTATCTTTTAAATAAGGTTGGAACCGCATCCTACACAACTCAACTGCTCACTGCTCACAACAATACTTGATCACGATAATATTATATCATTAAACATACAAATGATGTTCGGGTATCGCAGTGAAAACTGTACTCAAACCAAGAATGGTATCAACAACGTGTAGAATTTTGAATGTAATCAACTCATATCAAACCGTGATGATAGTTCGATCAGCTTCTGTTAGGCGCGCTGGTACGGATGTCAAGCCTTCGGATCTCCTTCTCAAGTCTATCGAAACCTGACTTTTCGCTGGATGCAGTCATACCACGTGTGCCGTATTTGTCAAACAAGTAGGTCAGCAGATTTTTCTTGTCATCTGCTAATCCGTCGAGAAGCGCAAATAGATGTGTTTCATCGCGAAGGACAAGTTGAGCGGCGATGATGGAAACTGCGGCAGATTCACGGATGGTCAACGAAGATATGTTATTCAATGCCTATGATACCTGATTAGTTTTATCCCAAGGAGGTCCACAACAAAAGCCCTTACTGAGATAAGGGTTGTCTTCATCCTAGGTAGCTCCTCTTCTGCAACCTCCGCCGGAAGCCTCAGGATGAATTTGGCAAGGGCAACTAAACCAAATGCGTAGGTAGCAGCTTTGACTTCACGATCTGCTTCTGAGGGAGGCTCAGTTACATAGAATTCTTTGAGACTTGCATGCATGGTTGTCAGTCCGTAAACTGGCTCCAGTCTTGTTGTTAATAGGTTTCGAATGGCATTGCTTGCCTCAAGAATCTTCAAACAGCTTGAGCAAGTGTCCCTGCGTTGCGAGAAGATTGAGCTCTACCTACATTCATTTTGTTTGAATATCGAATGCGAAAAAGCATGGAAAATATATCGGCTTCTTTGCCTTCAAGATGTTCCAATTGATTTTCAATAATGGCATAGACTGCAATGAGTCCAGTCTCAAGCATGTCACTATCCTGCCCTTCATAAATTTCAACAGCATACGAATTAAACTGGGAAGGAAAAACCTTTTCTGGGGTCAAAGCCTCTACCATTGCCTTCAAAAGCCTGTCTAGATTCTTGTTCTTCTCCCAGACATCACAATGCAGAGACGGCAGCGATCGGGATGAGTCAAAGGATATTGGACTGGATGGATCATTCAAGGGGCTCATAGGAGGCGATATGATCGTGACAGGGTTCTGCAAGGACAATCCAGCGATCTTGTAAAAAGTCGTAATGTTTGCAGAACCAGCCAAGAGTTCGGTGATGCAACCCTCAATCAAGGAAGACGGATCGTCAGGGAGGATTGCTCCATGCCTCATCACGATACCTTCATTTCCTAAGATCAGAAGATACACGCAGAGAGCGTACGACCTTACTCACCTGCCTTGCGCTTCGGCCACCAACTCTCTTGCTTAGCATCCTGTAATACGTCCATCAAGGACGTTCGTACAGAATTAGCGGGACTATCCTGGAACATAGCAGCTTGCTTCAAGATCTGGGCTGTATTGCTTGCTGGCGTCGCGGGGAGTCGTGACGGCTTGATGAACTGCCGGTCCAGTAATAGAGATGGAGGGAGGGATGGATGAGGAGTGTTTTCAACGTCCGGGTCAACTAACTCAAGCAGCCTTTCCGCCGCACTCTCCGCTTGCTCTGCCCGCGCTTTCATGGCATCCTCAACAACTGGCTGATCCGCGTTTACAATGGAACCCGAAGAATGAGCATTGGAGACAGAAGGTGCGGAAGTGACAATAGTCTTTGAATTATTTGACCGGGGCGACTGTGATTCAGGCGGCGTCAAAGGCTTCCTGACAGGTGAACAAAAAGTCCGGGAGGGGTTGGATAGCGGCAGTAGATTGGTGGATAGATCGTAGTCGGATTCGTCGTCAAGTGGTATAGGTACAGATTGGGCGAGGAGTAAAGATTCGTCATCATTGCTCATTTGAGGATATAGGCTCGAAGGACGAGGAGGAGCATGACGAGTCAGTCTGCTCGTTGCCCGAGGTGTCGGGGAAGTATGCAGCGGGGATGTAGGCGGAGAAACAGGCAAAGCTGTTTGCACTGCTCGTCGCTGTGTTCCTCGGGATGATATACTGTTAGATCCATTGGATTGTCGTCCCGTTGCCAGATCTGGCAGCGAGAGGGGACAACTTCCTCTGCCGGAACTACCTGAGGAAGATCGCCTGTGGGCAGAAAGAGTGGGGGTGGTCCCACATCCTCCAGTTGGAGCAGGCGGGCGAACGCTGGGAGGGGAGGAAGAAAGGCGAAGAGGAGAGATTGGACGAGCACTGTCTGTTCGCGAGGTGGAGGAGCTTGGTGACCCCGAACGACGTCGACCCGGTAAATTGTGAGAGGCAGAGGTCGCCTTATGGTACAACGTCGGAGGAGCAGTAGCAATGGCTTTGGCTTTCGCACGACTGGCTGCAATGGCAGCTGCAACGCTTCCTTTCTTGATAGTTTTCGGGGTCATAGATGGAATGTTCTCCTGTTGATCTAGATTTGGGCAGACCTTTTCCAGCTGCCTTCGGTTCACTGAGTCCAGAGATTCCAAGATGGTGGCACCATTTGCAGGCCAAATCTTATGAAACTTCCAGAAAACCTTTCTGGCTACCTCGCGGACGGCAGGACTTGTATCTGCGATAGCTCTACGCATGCATTTATCAAGGACCTCCAAAGCGCCTGAGGTCTCAATGGAGCTTTTGGCACGCCGTCCATGGACTTCCAGGTAGGTTTTGATATGACCAACTGCAAAGGCACGAGCCTGAACGGCTTTCTCTTGTAGAGTTGTCCACAGAAGAGTGATTATAATCTTGGGCTGTGAGGACGAGTGCGTTAAAATGCTTGTCACAGTTGTTTGGGACTGCTGCGCTGTGATTTTCTTTGTCAAGTTTGCCATCTTGAGTAAATTGTTCAAAAGCAAGTCACAAAATGGCTCCAAACCCGCCCCAAGACCGATTGCTAGTTCAGAATAGAGTAGACAAGTATTCACCGCCACAGTTGTCCGTAGACTAGCAAGCTAGAACCAAGTTTAAATGAAGTCAAATATCACATGCATCAGGCCTCACCGTTTTCAAAGTCCATTGCATGAATCCATCTTTGAGCGATGCCAGAAATACGTCTGGATACCGCAGATGTACGTCACCTTTCAACATTCCGCGAACCCGTTGAACGCCTTGGTCGCGAGCGGCCCAATTATGTTCTGTTTCCTTTCCCTAGTCAAAAGAAGTTGTCAGGGTCTCGAGAGCTTATATCTTCTCCTGACTTACTTCAAAAGGTTTTGCCATGGCAAGAAACTCATTCTCGAGATCACGACTAGAAGCGATCTAGAATTCGTGAATTGTATAATCGACAGTGTCTGCGCATGACTACTCACATAAACCGTCTGAACTTCAGGAAATTCATTCGCGGTGGAAGCAGAAAAGGCATTTGGGGCAGGCGGTGACGAATTCGCTATGTCCGTATGATTTGTAGTCCTAGATGATGGCCTGGAAGAAGATTTGGATGGCTCTCTCTTATGCATATCATAATTGGTACTTCGAGACGGCGCAAAACCAGCCTGGGAGTTGCCTTGACTATGTGGGAGCTTGCCTTGAAGCATCAAGCTAGGAGGAATATATTCCCGTTTCGTCATGGCAGCATCACCATCCTCGGAGCCTTCGTGACTTTGAGGGTTGCCATTTACAATGGATGCCCCGAGTAGTTTGGAAAGCACACCATCCATGATAGACTTGCGGACCCCCTTTTTGGTCATTTCCTTCTTTAGATCAGCCCGTGCAGCGTCTGATACCCCGGGACCTGTGAAAAGCTCAATCACTGACGTGCGTGAACAATCACGAACGTGAGGATCAGTGTCTTCCAGGCAACCAACAAGAAGCGAGAGGTATGGGCGAAGTGGAAAATGTGGGTGGTATCGTCGAATCGAAACCAGAATTAGAATCGACTATGGGAAGTCAGGAGAATACCTGAGTGGGCTGAAGAGTTTCGTACCTGTTCCCTTATTTTCCAAACTTTGTTGACGAGACCTAAATCCTTGAATAAACGCTCAAAAGTCATACTAGGGGACTCTGGCCCCTTTCCTTCTCTCGATCGCGCCGCAGCAATAGCGGAGGATCCCGTTTTAAATGTGTATCCTCCGAGTAGTGTGACTGACTCGCATGCTTTGACTTGCACGCGATCCTTGTCGCCCAGGCGTTCCAAGATCAGAGGAAGGAGAGTGATTAAAACAATACGAAGGGTCGAGACATCGACCACTCCTGGAAACAATTTGGTACTTAAACTTGGGTTTCAGAATAATGAAATCGCGCACCATTTTGAGCAGGAGTTATGATGAGTGGAAGGAGCGGAGGTAGGGCAGAGATAGTGGCAGTGGTGAGATGTTGGTTTGAACTTCGAAGGCAATTCTTGAATATACTCAGAAAGGTATCCGCGTTCTGGATCTAGTGAATAAAACCAGCAATCATGAGACTGTTGTTACTTCGATCTCACCAGCGTACCTCAACACCAGACTCGAATTGAGCTTGCAGCTTCGTCAACGCATCGACCTTAACATCGATCTCTTATACTTCCTAGTTGGTCTCATGAAAGCCAAAGAGCGAGGCATTGGCACTTACCGTTGCTTTTGCATTGGTTCACAAGCTTCTCAAGGGTGTCCTCTGAGCTCATAGCGTGGAACGAAAGTTGGAGGAAGGACGAAGTCACAGATTATATAAAATCAACCAAGTACACAAAGACCAACTGATGGTCAACCGGCACCTTGTTTGGAAGGCCGATCAAGGAACCTGTAAATCTGAGAGGACCTCACGCTAGAGAAATTATTGTAAGTTTACATAAACTAGGTAATGATGTCAGTCAACATTGATTTTCAGCCGATATCGACTCTGAGCGTTTGTCGGAATGTCCCAATGATCGACCAGGCTGTATAACGTCTCTAATTCTCTGTTTCTATGGACCACCTTCAACGAATGGAATAAGAGGATTTACAAACCCTTACCAAGACTTTGAGTTCGGGAAAACCGCCTTCAGTCTTACGATCCCAAACGAGCTTCTGCTCGTCTCCGGATGTCAGCCAGACTCGGAACCTGCCTGCGGTATCTTCGGCATTCAGAGGGAAGAGTGTGATTGAAGCTATGGCAGGGGGAGGGAAAGATAGGAAAAGCTCTGTTTGGATCCATGTAGCTCGGTGTAGCCTACGTGAGATAAAAGTCAGTGGGTTATTCAGGGAATGAAACAATAGGCAGTAGTCGAACCATCGACACTTCAGTGGAGACTTCAGTTTTGTAATTTTCTCAGATAAAATAATTACAAACCCTGTCGCAGAATTCGATTGAAACTGTTGTTCCTTCTAGCCGCGGATACATGAAAAGGGACAGTGCACAGGACTAGATGAGTATGTTCCTAATCACGTGTCGCTATTTTTCAAAAAATATGGAGTCTATTCCGCAACAAGCGATCTAATGCTAAGAACAGGAGGGCCTAAGCAGGGCCCAATGTCGGGAGTGTGTCTACAGGAGGCATGTGGTCAGAGGAGTAAGATGTGGACGAAGGAGATAGGTGAGGTAGTAGTAGTATGTAGTGGTATGTTTGAAGGTGTTGACGTGTCGCCATTTAGACGCGTTGTTTATTGGATATTCTCTACCATATGCCTTCCCAGTCTATCTCGGACACTACAATGCCCGAAATACAAAAATGGCCTGTTCATGGTTTGTCCTTGCTTAATATGGCTACTCCTTGAAATATCAACTGTTTTGAGCGCTGCAGTCGAAGTTCGGTTGAAACCTCGAGCATCTGCCCGCTTCGATACGGTTCGCAAATTTGTCCAGACATTTGTCAGGTCCCACGATAGGCTAGGAATTCCTTCTGTACTCGAAGGATGGCACGACATACCTGAATTATCGTCGTCTGTCGAGGACATCAATATATGCGAATCGTCCTGCACAAAACAATCCCTCTCCCTAGAAGAGATGATCCTTCACGTACATGTGTATCAACCATCCGATGGCGAATCATTCGAGGAGTTCTCAACTGGATCAGGAGGCAGAGATGAAGACGACGACACATTAGCTGCTAGTATTTGCGAGCTTCCAACCCGAGGCTGGGAGGGGCTCTGGAACTCCCTGATATATTCTGGCGACATCAAGTTGAAATTGCTGGATTACATCCATGCTACCCTTATTCTGAGTGATGCCAATGTCGACTGTGGGTACTATTCGAACAGTACATTCTGTATGATCAGGTTCTCAGTTTCTTCAGTCAATCTTGTTTCCTGGAATCGCGTTGTCCTCCTTCATGGTCCCCCCGGAACCGGGAAAACGTCATTATGCCGTGCTCTAGCACAGAAACTGTCCATTAGACTTTCGCACCGGTAGATCTCCCGAATCTGCTGCTAGCCTGGGGTTCGACCGTGTTTCTAGGTACTCGCATGCTCGTCTGCTCGAAATCAATTCCCATTCCCTGTTCTCGAAGTGGTTCTCAGAGTCCGGAAAACTCGTTCAACGCCTTTTCAATAGCATCAATGAACTGATAGAAGAGGAGGATGGTTTTGTTGTCGTCCTCATTGGTTCTGTCATCTTCCTTTAGACTAGTCATGAATTCTGTTCTGATCCCTTCTAGACGAGGTGGAGTCCTTAACCGCTGCCCGAGCAGGTGCCATGGCTGGAACAGAACCTTCTGATGGGCTTCGTGTCAGTGAAACGATCCTCACTCAAGTTACGATGCTCATGCACTCCTGATCAGGTCGTAAATGCTTTGCTCACCCAGCTCGATAAATTGAAGCGCCGCAAAAATGTCCTCATCCTATCTACGAGCAATCTGGTCAATGCCATCGGTGAATTCATTTAATTTTATACTAATCAACAACTAACAAAACAATAGACAGTGCCTTTGTCGATCGTGCTGACATTGTGCAGTTCATTGATCTACCTACAAGAGAAGCAATGTATGAAATTTTGAGAACATGCCTATGTGAAGTCATTGCCAAGGGTGTCGTTGCTGCCGTTGTGAGCAGTCGCTACGGTCATCTCTTTTTAAAACACTAACAGTAACCCATAGCAAATTCCCACTCTGAAACAAGCACAAATGTTTGAGGTTGTTGCTAAGGCTGGAGATGATCATGTTTGCAAAGCGAAAGATCCTCATGAAAGACAAAAGTATCTCGCTCTTCGTATCCTCAGGTTGGCTGGGCAGTGTCAGGTGGGTAAAGTTTGTCTCTGTTAGATTTGTTTTGTTGCCGAGGAGACTATCTCATCAAATGACTTCAGAGCCAAGGAATGTCGGGGAGGGCATTGCGGAGATTACCTGTGCTTGCACTAGCAAGGTATTTGGGAATGGGTTCAATAACATCATGTCAGGGAGATGTCACAAATGGACTAGCTGCTGGTGCAGCTGATATTGATACATGGCTAAATGATATGGATCAAGTCATCCAAGAACAGGCCAGAGAGCGGGATCATTTGCAGCTACAGCACTGATAATCCTGTTCGGTATTCGGACGTTGGTAGTAGTGTACATGTTGGGATGAATGTACTCGGTTGGGTCAACATCCTGACAATGATAATGATTATGCTCCGATAAGATTCTCCATCAACTGGATTCATGACTGTTGGAGGGTGATAAATGCGGTGCAACATCCTTCTTGTGAGAAGAGTGAGGAGTTGGTTTTGGGAAAAATTCACGACGAGGTCTGAAACCGACGATTTCTTGCCATTTCTGGCGAGAAATGCGCGTGCGCTGATGCACATCGGATAGATATACATCCTTATCCCCCCATACGCGGCGGCCAAGACGCTCCTTTCTTCTTTGGTACGTTCGACCCAAAATAAAATCGAGGTTCTTAGCAAAGGCGGCAATCTCTTCGATATCTCGAGTCAAAATGCGAATATGAAGGTCGATATCAAACATTTTCGCAGGCTGTGGTTGAGGTGTGCTGAGGTCGTCGACGTCGACGTCGAACGCTTTGCCCATATTTCGAGAATCGACAGAAATTTTCTGGGAGGGAGCCGCCTGAGCTTTCACCATCGTAGGGAGCAAAGTCTGGAACTCGTTGGAGGGTAGTGGTGTCGACGCACTTTGAGCATCTGACGATGTCTCCTCTGAAGGTGATACACCAAGACGGTCTCGAACCTCAGTATAGAAATCCAGATCCATCTGTTTGTTTCGTTGTACTTTGGGCAATTTGGTAGACAACCAACGCATCAGAGCAAGATTCTTCCATCTATTACTATGCCCGAAAACTGAGAGGAGCATCCTCCGGTTTACTGATAATCGAGGCGCCGGAATATTTTCTAACGGCACATCAGCCTTGATTTGCTGTACAAGTCTCCAGTTCACTTCCCTATCCAACCTCATGACTTGAATAAGATAGTGACGGGCAAGAACACCATGATCTTCCTTTCCAATGTGTCTAAGGAGCATGTTATAAGTTGTGGTATTAGGCTCGGCAAAGGGATAGGCGAATTCAGGGGGCGACGGTTCTTCTACAGGGACATTATCGTCATCGTCAAAGGACGAAAAGCGGTATTGACTGGCTTGTGGTAAAGGCTGAGTGAGAACTTCAAATGCTTGGACAAGCTTTGAGACGTCACCAAAGCGACCGAGGGTATCAATGATGGTATTTAGGGCATGTGTTGAAAAAGGTATTATAACATGATTTGACGATTGAGAATCGCCTTGAAGAAGCTCAAGGGGTGGACAGTCCGGATTAGACAAATCAATACCATATGCCCACTTGAGTAGCTTGTCGAATCCATCTTCATCTACAGACTCTTTGAATACTCGAAGCGCCAGCTCGAGAATAGGTTGGTTGAAAGAAATGTTGTATTTGCGCATGTCGGACAAAAGACTATCAAGGATTTTCCGAGTTTGGGAGGCGAGACGAGGCTTGTAAGCTTTGAGGATGGGGAGGGAATGACGATGTGCGAGCGCTTGGAGGAAAAGGGCGATGGTCTTTGGCTCGGGCGTCAGACCAAGGTGAATAATTTCCTGATAAACCTGGAGGGAGCCTATAAAGTGGCCAACGGCAGCGAACTGTTTGAGAACATGATGATAATCGTCGAGAGACGGAAGAGGTCCAAGAGCACGAATGTTGCCGATAATGGTTTGAAATCTGCCCTCATGCATGTGAGGTCTCTCTGGCTTGCGACCCTCCAGGAGATGCTTGGCAGCCAGAATCCGAAGGACAGCAGGCTCGAGAGAGCAGCGCCGTAGGACTTGTTGGTGCAGTTCAAGGGGAAGCGAGCTGGGGCTGAAGAAATTTACAAAGTTGGTGTAGTATGTGTAGATGCGGGAGGGGTCACCTGTGGACCACAGGGCACGACGCAGAGACTTTATTCGACTCTGAAGGAAACTGTCTTCTGCTGGAGGAAGGTGGTCGACGAGGGAAGAGGAGGGTTGTCTGCGAGAGGAGATGGCGAGGAGCGGTGGCCGCAGTGCATTGGAGAGACGCATAGTCCGTCCCAGGCTACTTTACTTTTTTTGTGAGCAGCAGTCCACGTGATGTGCCTGGTCCGTGCGCATCTCGAAGAAGGATATAGCGGGGCGGTGATCATGTGAGCAAGTCATACTTACCTTGATGGCACAGGCTCCTTCATGGATCCGGGTTTGTGGGCCATGGAGAACCTTCATAGCACGGCGACCTTGTCCGCAGAGGGACTTTGTGGTTTGTATGTGCTT
>Ga0153993_100086_pt1 | contig 30065 bp, 48 predicted proteins | sample TSNC077MetaG_FD_104706 | JGI IMG/M metagenome (GOLD analysis project Ga0153993, IMG submission 104706) | Attine ant fungus gardens microbial communities from North Carolina, USA - TSNC077 MetaG | ecosystem: Host-associated > Fungi > Mycelium > Unclassified | place: USA: North Carolina, Lumber...
GTTGCATCTATCTTACATGTACACCTATTCTGCATATTAATTCTACATGTCACTTCGGGCAGTGGTCTGCTTACAACAATAATAGTTTTATCGTCCCCCACCCATTCCCATCATTTTCATCATGTCTGCAATACCTGGCATGCCGCCTAAGTTTCCCAGACCACCTCGTCCACCACCCATTTGAGCCATCATGCCTGATATCAATGAGTTCAATTGTCAACCAGGGTTGATAAACGTACGCTGCATCTCTTCCACATCAAGTTGGTCACCACCTTGTCCCTGCATCATGGCTTTCATCATCTCTTGCATACTACCACCATTTCTGAGCTGCCGCTGCATCTGTTGCAGCATTCCAGGAGGCATTGTTCGTTGAAGTGCCTGAATTTGGGCAGGCGTGGGCATTCCATTCAGACTACGACCTTTGCCACCGGCTGCTTGTTGCATTTTTTGCATGGCCTGGAGCCTATAACGATGATGAATTGTATTTTCAATTGATGATTGCACTTAGGCTTACCAGCCATTCTTGCCGCCAGCTTGTCTTGCCATGTTGGCCATCATGCGATATTGACAGAGCAGTTCCTCAACTTCACGGACACACGTACCGCTTCCCCGTGCTACACGAGTAACTCTCCATGTGAGTCCGACAGGCTTTCCGTCTTTGCCAAAATCCATAAAGGGTGACCCGTCAGAATCAAGTTCAGCAGCTGTCATACTATCCGTAATATAAATCATGCGTTTCATTCTTTGTGAACCCTCTTCATCAGAACCCTGTAGGAGTTCTTGTGGTAATCCAGGAATCATCGAGGCAATTTTACTGATCGGTCCCCTGAGATTTAAGGTTGGTCAATTGTCTCGAGAGAATTCCAGGAATTAAACAAACATGTTCATGACGTTTTGAATTTGTTCGCGCCAGTCACGAATGCTTAATTTACCCTCCTCGAGCTTCTTGGCCATTTCTTTCTGCTTGTCGGGATTCTGACTTGCTAGATCTTGCATGTGTTCCATCAAACCTTGCATGTCTCCAAGGCCAAGGAGTTTAGAGATGAATGGTTGAGGAGAGAAGCGGTCGAGATCATAAAGGTGCTCCCCGACACCCAGGAAAATTATGGGCGTTTGAGTTGCTGCAACACTGTAGACCCGTGAGCGATGAATGAGCCTGCTACCTCAAAACGCATGCAACATACGCAGAAATTGCACCTCCTCCTTTCGCATGACCATCCATCTTCGTTACGACGATAGCACCGAAATCCGCACTTTCCTTAAATGCCCTACTTTGTGCTTCAGCAGCTTGTCCGATACTGGCATCCAAGATCAACACTGTCATGTTGGGTTTTACAGCATCACCAATTTGTACCATCTCTTGGAACAGCTCGGATTCCTGCTTATGTCGACCTGAAGTATCAACGATAATAATCTCAAATCGTTCCTTCTTGAACTTGGTGACACCTTGGGAAGCAATGGAAACAGGGTCGGTCTCTGTGTAAGAGCCAAAGTAGGCAACTTTGGCCTTTGTTGCTGACTGGCGGGTCTGGTCGAATGCGCCAGCGCGGAAAGTATCTGCGCAGACTATGGCAGACTTGAAACCACGTTTCTGGTAATGAACGGCAAGTTTCGTGCAGGTCGTTGTTTTCCCATTGCCCTTTGTCGGAGTTGTTTAAGATTGACACTGAATGGCAATATAGCAGCATACCTGGAGTCCAACGAGCATGATGACATTGGACTGACCTTTCTTGGGTTTGTAGGGCTCAACACCTGGATCAACAAGGGAAACAAGTTCATCAAATACTACCTTATCGATTACAGTTCGTAAGCTAGAAGCTGAAAAATGGAGCGGGATTCGAGGACGGTCACCTTCTGGATGAGATGTTTCCGGTTCATCTCCTTGCTTTTATCGCCAGCATTCTGTTCTAGCAATGCCTTCACTTTCTGTTTCACCTTTTTCTGCAGGGATGCAACAAGCCTAACATTGACATCTGACCCCAGCAGAGCAGCTGTTATTTCTTTGAGCATCGTATCGAGGGCCTGTGTGGATCGGGGTCAAAACGCCAACGATTATACACATGGCGGCTACCTTCTCATCCACAATTGGTGTCCTGTTGAGGGATGACAGTGCCGCATTGAGCTTACGCCCTAGGTCGGCAAGGACCATGTTGTCGGGAGATGAAGAGGTTCGGAGAGTCCTCCTGGGAGTAACGGATCAACCGGCCCGCTTAAGTTGCAGAGGTTGTTGACGATCTTGGTACATTAGCTTTTGCAAGCACGTGATGTCGTCAGTTCTAATGAAAGGTATTGATGGTATGGTAACATCAACTATCATGACGAGTGAATCTGAAGAGGATGGACTCGAAGATTTGGAATCGGAAGGAGAATATGACGAAGATGAAAATGTTCTAATGGATGCACAAGATGATGAAACAGAGGACAGCGACGAGGTATGTATGTACGTATTCGAGGATTCCTTTCAGCCACCTACCGGAACCCATAAACATTAATTTTAGGAATCCTCGGAAGGGGAGGAGGATGAAGACGATGATGAAGACGAGGAGCAAGGAGAAGATGAAGAGGAGGAAGAGGAAGAAGAAGAAGAGGAAGAGGAAGAGTTCGGAAATGAGAGGATCCCAATCGATGTTTCGGCAACACAAGTCCCTCTACCACATCCGACTACAACAAGACCCACAACTAGTCAAGCCAAGATTTCTCAACATATCATTACACGTAAGAGTCTGCTCAGGGTTTCTATCTCGGCTGAGGGCACCGTTTCTTAGCTTCCCAGCTTTCACTCGGACGTTCGCCATCTCCTGCTGCGAGGAGACGCCAGGCTCTTCGTTTCTCTCTAGATCCGAAGCTTCCTCATCCAAGGTCGTTCACTGCCGAGGCCGTATGTGCATTGCCTCACCCGGTTCCCGTGCACTGTCTTGCTTCTTCGGCATGCATGACCCATGTCCTCACCGGCGCTGACGATGGTTACATACGTGATTATGATATATTCGCCAGTCTCAATGGCAAGACCTTTCTTTCTACACCTCAAAGGCATCATTCTGGTGTCGTTGAGGGCCTCATGAAAGCTGGTCAGTTATACTGTTGGTGGGAGAATCCTGCAGTGCCTGATTCAAAGAAGTTGAACGGGACGATAGTAGACGATGATCTTGGCATAGCACCAGTGTACAGCTTGACCATGCAGTCAGATGCTCTTTGGGCACTTGGAGGCTCTGATGTGAGTGAATCTTCCAGGATTTATTTGATTTCATCATTTCAGCTCTACCCAGGCCGGGCATATCAATCTTTTCACTGTGCGGCATGATCCAGGTCACCTTTGTCATGTTATGAGTGGTCATAGGGGCCCGATCTCAGCACTTGCAATAGACTACGATGAAAAATCTTTCTTCAGTGCAGGTTGGGATGGCCAAGCAATCGTGAGCATCCTGTTTCATTGGTTCTCTGTGAAGCTCAAGTGGTGTTTTCTCAGCAATGGGATCTGAACACTGGCCAGGGCGTCCGTAACTTCGCTGCACATGGCGCCCAGTTCACTGCTATCGCTCTTCGACCACAAAATTCTGGTTTCTCTGACTTTGGAACTCCTGGACTAGCTCGTATTGAGCAGCACGAACCACAGCCCAGCGATTTAGCGCAAAAATACCAGAATCATCTTGAATCAACATCAGATATCGTGCCAGATTCAATCAATACGTCAGCCTCGGATGCTCTCCCTCTCGATACTTCTTTTCCCGATGACACTAATACAAAGCTAGAGAATGCGGAGAATCTACCTCGAGTGGCCGACTCAGATGAAAAATCGGATGCTTCATTTGATCCCCTTTTCGATGGAGACGATGGAGATGTGAATTTGGTGGAGGAACATCCTAAACCTGAACAAACACATCTGGAGAGTAAAATTGCCATGCCTGGTCGGCAGAATTTTCCACAGACGGCTCTCCCAACTGCACCACGTTCCTTTGTAACGGCAATGCCGCCCAAGAATGCACCTCCTCTTCTCGACCCAATGAATTATGCAACATTCTCACCAGATTTACTGCTCACAGCTTCAATTGACGGTCAAGTTATACTTTGGGACAGGAGAACACATGCACCAGGACAAGGCGTCGGTCGACTTGGCTTGAACGAAAAAACTCCCCCCTGGTGTCTTTCGGTAATAATTCGCCCCTTGATGAACGAATTTAAGTCCTGATCCACTCATCTTTGATAATGCAGGCATGCTGGTCAGCCGATGGAAGCCAAATCTATGCTGGGAGGCGGAATGGGACGGTCGATGTTTGGGATGTACGACTGGTTGGCCGGTCAGGACCTTCTAATACCCCTCGTCTTCTCAAAACTCTTCGGAACCCTGCCAGCTCCGGAGTTGTCTCCTGCGTGGTTGCTTTTCCGGATTGCCGTCATTTAGTTTGGTTAGTCTTTCAACTCCTCTGTCTGGCTTCAATTTCCGGATGGTATCTACCATCCTTTGTCAAGACATGGCCTCTGATCCCTTGCCATAATGAAACTCTTGAATTGCTGCTCGTGGTTATTATCGCACACTCATGTGATGTATCAACAGCGCTTCATTTGATAACCTACGGCTTTGGAACGTTGCGGAGGCGAAGGAGCCTGAATTTGGTAGGCCTAGAGGTGGGGTACAATTCAAGATCATCCCTGGGCACCATGGAGGATATGTTTCCCAGATGCGTATGTTTCTCTTCTATGTGTTTGTGTGGTTGGTTTCATTCGTGTTATAGTTGTTGACCCTGGATGTCGTTTTCTCCTCAGCGCAAGTAGCAACCGGGGATGGCATGGTGAATCGACCAAAACAGTTTTTGTACATGATGTCAAGCCGATCATGTAAAAGTTACACCATATAACCAGTTGTATTGGTTGTCTTTATTTAAAGGTCAATTTTGTAAGAAAGCAAAAATTAAAACGTATATTAGGAGCTAATTTTATATGATACACATTTCCCTATCATCCAAACGTTAATACAAACAAGGTAATAGTAGAAGCGTTATAGAGGTCAACTCCAGGACCCACCCCATCCTTGACTCGGACCTTGACTTGGATTTTGTATCATTTGAATGCGATCAGGGTGAATACCAGCCGTAAAACGTGAGTTTAGATACTCTGGAGGTGGATGATGGGAAGGGGTTTGATAACCATAGATTTGAGGGATAGGAGCACCATAAGGAGGCCCAGACCGTCCTGCATCGTAGGGAGTCTGCGCACCGTAAGGATTTGGTGTGCGACCAACTTGTCGAGTTGAAGCATGACCGGGGGTCGCACCACCCGGTCGCCCTGGAGTACGAGCCCCTGGGAAAGGTGTCTTGCTCCCTAGCGAATTGACCTGGGATTCGTGAAGGTGTCTGGAAGACAAATTCAAGACTGGATATAGCAAGATGTAACTTTTCTTACCTGACTTTGAAGGCATCGCACAATTCCGGGACGCCAGTAGCGGGTGTTTCAAGTAGATAATATGCTTCGGGGTTAACACGAACTGGCTGAGAAGAATCAACATGAAAGTTTCACTGAACATTTCGGACACAGACCCAGGTTTGAACAGTAGAATTCTTGTTAGCCAGGAAACAAAGATTGAAGTGGCCAGGTTTCTTGCGGTTCAATGTGAATCCATACATACTCTTTGCCGGGTTAGCAGCAAGGGAGTTTTTGAGAAAGAGATCTTCAACATGATTAGGAACGAGAGTGTAAAGAACAGCAAAGCACCTACGCAGTTCATCTTCGGGACCTTGCTTGAACTTCTCGTGGGCCATCAGTTCTTCAACCCGACGAGCCTTTGCTTGCACATGATTAACGATCAGTTCGTCAAGATCGGCATAAGTGTACGATGTGTCCACGATGAGCTGACCAGTGGTTTGGTCATTGGGATCAGCATTAGAATCAACGACATCTAGAAACAGTTGTTTACAACGGTGAAACTGATCAAAATTCGACCATCATACCGATGTGCTGATATAACTTGTCATCCACCTTCCAGGTCACAGCTAGATGATCAATTCCCTTAGACGAGGGTCGAATGACAACATCCCCACGTTGTTGTTTTTCCAGGAAGGCTTCAGCTTGACTGGCTTTGAAATTGTGGAAATTTGGATGTTTAATGACTCGACGGCTATGATCTGACTCCGCCCTCTTCTTTCGGTTTAGCATATCTCTGTCCTTGGCCTCTCGCATGACGTCGTAGTAAATGTCAGGCCTGATCTTGCGAATCTCGTCATCGCGTTCTTCCAAAAGTTGTCTCTGACAAGAGAGCTCCACAAAGAATTGACCCTTGTCAAGCTGCATGGCCCGGTGGATAATAATACCAGAAATGGTCTGTCCCTTCCGCATGAAATTCTCGATCTGTATGTTTCCATCAGGGGAAAGGGTCTTAGCTTGAATAATTCCCTCTACACCTGAATCAAGGCGCACGAATGCCATGTTCCGTGCAGTACGGTACACGACGGCAGAGACCATTAGACCGTGTCGCAATGTCCTATCAGTTTCGCCACTGAGCATGGTGATGATTTCCATGTCCTGTGGTAACAAAAATGTCTCACGCTGCTCTGCAAATGGTTTCAAAAGTTCATCCCGGATGACAATAAGAGTATGTCGCTTTTGGACATGATGAGCATGGTAGAGGCTGATGGCAAAGTCCTCAAGATTGAGTTCCATAAGCTTTTTCTCTTTGTCTGGATCATTCATGAGGAGAGTGACAACATGGGACGGATGTTCATCATGAATATCTTCTTCGTCAAGCTCCAGAGCGTCTGTGGCCATTTTCCGGGAATACTCATAATCTTCAGGGTGAATTCGAGTATCGTCGAGAGGATCGGGGGCATCATCGTCATCGCGGCGATTTTTCAAGGTACGAATATCATTGCCTTCGCGAGCAATTCGCAAGAAAGCAGAGACATTGAGGAAAATTTGGGTAGTGAGTAAACCCCCTTTGATGAATTGATCGCGATTGACAAGAGTCCCACCCTCCAACACAAGTAAGCAAATGTTGAAAAAGACATGGAGAAAAACATACGAGCGCGCTGATCTTCTTGATCAGAGCTTGTGCTTTCCTTGGCCCCAGACCACAGACAAATGGAAGTAGGTGCTGATAGTAGCTGTCGGTCACAGCACGGTTGATATCGACACCGACTTTGTTAGTAACATCAACTAGAGCACGTTCAAAGACAATGAGAAGCTTCTCGACTGGGACCTGTAATCTCGTATTGATATAACCAGTGAATGACTCAAAGGTGCCACTTACGAGGTGCTGATCGTCCTCTTCGAAAGTTATTGCCGTGATATCTGAACCCAAAGCTACAAATTCATTGAGAGGACTCTGGACATAGCGCGCGAGGCCAACACAGTATTTTGTAGCTGACGAGAGGCCACCATACTCCGAGGCTGCACGTTGGCTGTGCTGATAGATACGAGCCACATCATCATTGATGTATATGACGGGTATGTCGAATGTTTGGGCCCAAGTCTCTTCCGTATGCTTGCCCTGAAGAATTTCCTTCACCCGCTGAATGAGTTTCAAGGTCGCCATACTGAATCCTCCAATGACGATCACACCTGGATCGCGACGCCTGAGCAGATCAATAAATTCATCAAGGTTGTCTTGGTCGTAGAGATTGTCAATTTTGGTATCCTCCCGTTTCTGGCCAGTCGCATCAAGGTAGACCATAGAAACAGCATCTTTTTGGGGGTCACCCTTACCCCACGAGATAGAAAGGACAGTAGGAACACTGCCAGTCTTCATAGCAGGTGTGGTGTAAGGACCTACGTTGATACGCTATTGAACGTGTATCAGTCCACGAGCTTACGTAAAGAGTGAACAGACCTTTCGTAGCTTAGCAGCGCAGCTATGAGCGAGGAAATCTTCAACTTCTTCTCGGAGATATTCTCTCACCCACTTCGATCCAAGAGGTACAAAATGCTGTTCGATTACATCATGGATGACACGACTTCGTTCGATGTTCCACGCTCTGGCGGCCTCGCTGAAATTGTCAGAGCTAAAAGCATTGTTGAGCTTCTGCTCAAGATCCGATTTTGACTCATGAGGAAGAGAAATCGTTACTGTCACGAGATGTTCGGCCTCTGCCGCTAGAATATGCAGGAACTGTGCACTCTCAAGCATTTCGCGAATGGGTTTACGAAGCAAATATTTGAAATTCTAAGCAAGAATAAGCAAAACCAATGTGAGATCAAGGTGAACATACATTATAGGGATGATTTTGGTCGATTTTAATGACACCTCGTTCTGTAGGTTCTACAGTAACTTGTGCCTCGTCCTTATAAAGTTTGCGGACATAATCTCTGAGCAGTGGATCTTTACCCAATTCCGTTGACAGTATCAATCGGGCACGACTAAGCAACTCCTCAGGTGTCTGGGCTTTCATCGGATCCGGATCCGCGAATTGTTCGGCGTACGAAGAAGGGTTCAATTCTTGATCTTGGACAAAGTGCACGCGATCCGGAGCCACGAAATTCGCAACTATTTGATATGGCTCCATCCCAAACCCCTAGTCGAATGAGACAAAGGTAGAAGAGAGAGATATCAAGACTTACTTCAGCTAATTTTGACACCAAACCCTTCTTCGCGATCTCATACACAGAGATACGGCTTGGCATTTTCGGCTTTCTGATACCAGCCTCCCCATCGTCCTGCAAGCGAGCTTCTACAGCATCATTCTTCCTCTCCTTGTACTTCAATAGAAGCCATTCCGTCGCATCTGCCACGGGCTCAACTTCATCTACTCTGGGCAGAATCTCTCTCTCATAATATTCATCTTGAACTTGCAAACGCTCATAAAGCAATGCCAAGGAACGTTTACGTTCAAGGAGAGACCGGTATTTCTGTCCCAAAGTATAGATACGCCACAGTTCGTTTAGAGAAAGAAGTTCTTTGCGGTTGCTGATATCTGTTATGTCAAAGTGGCAAAGGTGATCCCGCTTATGAGCCCAAATGACAGGTACCTCAAGCACTTCCAAAAACAAGAAACGCAATGTGGATTGGACAGCCATGACGAGAGCGCCCCTCAAATGCTGGAACTGACCATCGACCCCGAAAAATTCCCGAGTTTTACGGAGAGATATCCGTTGAGTGACCCACATGGCTGCACCATCCATGTCAGCCTCAGTCATAGCAGTATAAGTAGAAAGGGTGGCATTGAGAGAAAGGGAAGACGTGGCGAGTTGCATTCGTTCGGGAATGTCTCGTACACGAATGAGATCGTCGTCATCCGTCAACATGCGTTTACGGATTTCTGACGGTTCAAACACCTAGGAAGAGGATGTTCAGTGAGCGCAGAGATAAGAGGACGTCACGCACATCATGGTATTTCGTGTCTTGCCTGTACCGCTCTTCTTCCTGGTCATGCTCGTCGTCTCCAGCCAATGCCCAATCATAATCATGGCCATCCCCAAAAACGTCGTGAATTTCATCCCAGGCACTAATGAAACTAGTGAGGCGGGGCTGAGAGACACATTAAGTTCGACATACTTGGCATCTATACCTGCAAGCTCTGTTCGACTGCCGGACGCACGCTTCCGCCGTTGTAGCTCTTGTTGCTCTCGTCTGCGTTCTGCACGAGATGCCTCATCCATGGTGCCACCTTCTTCATCATACTCAATGAAGTCATCTAGATCCATATCTCCATACTCTTCGTCGTCGTCCCTCCCTCGTTCATCATCCCATATCTTCTGGATATCCTGTACTTGCGGAAGGGTGCCGTCGTTGTCTATTTCCTCATCCGATGATTCGACAACAACTCGCCGTTTTGAAGAAGTAGTAGGGGGTGAGTCAGAAACACGCCCACGTCTTAACCGCGTGAGACGGTTCTTTTTGAATGATCCTCCTGTGTTTTCAGCCAACAATTCTAAGTCATCCTCTTCTAGTTCCTCCTCTTCCTCTTCGCCTATTGCGCTTTCAACAGAGGAAAGTTAAAACACAAGGGAAACTCACGTCTGCGGTGGTGCTTCTTGCGTCTCTTTCGCCGTCTTTGACGTTCCTCTTCTTCATTCTCCTCCTCATCTTCATCAACGATGAAACCCTCCCTAATTCTGCGGGCCTCCTCTTCATCATCCTCTCCTTCTTCCGAACTATCATCTGTCACATTGGGCATATTCTCATCACCTTCTCCTTCATCCTCCTCACCTGCGCCTCTCATGATATCGTCATTATCGCCTAATTCGTTGTCACGGAATTCCTCTGGCTGAGGCGATAACATGGATTAAAGAAAGTAAGTGGTGAATGGAGGTTGTGATGACTTTGCATACGTAAGCAGAAGGATGTGGATGTTTGCCATAACTTTTATGCGTATTTTTTTACATTTACATGAGATGCCCGACATCTACCCATAACATACTTTATAGAAATCTTTTAATTTATCGGCAAATCTTCTGTATTTCTTGCCACCTCAGGAGCCAGAATTAATGTAAAATCTTACACCATCAAAATTATTTGGTAAGCTCTTAATTATTCACTTTCAATCATAAGTGCTTAGTGATTATCAACAAAATCTATGTTTTGCAATGCACAACGAATAGTTGGCATAGATCCGATTATTCTTGCTTATTTCTAGTCAAACAATATGCAAATGGCTCTTCACAAGTATCGAAATATGATAATGTCAATGACTTGACCATGTAGTAAACTTCACCCATACCATACTCCTCTGGCCACATGCCTCATGTACACACTCCCCTGGCATTGAACCTTATTTAGGCTCTCCCGTCTGAGCACTAGTTTGCTTGTTGCAGAACAGAAAGGTGAGTCCAAAAATGGAAAGACTTGATCACGTGATACTAAAATGCACAGAGGCAAATTGTCAGTAAGGATGCCAACGGCCTCCAATCATGCGCATCGAGAAGTGTTATTTCTGCTCGACCAACATATACCCTGGTCATGGTGAGTATATTTTTTGATAAAATAAAGCTTCTATGCTCATCGGCGCAATAGGATCGGTCTTCGTAAGGAATGATGCAAAGGTTTTCCGGTTTTGTACATCCAAGTAGGCATCTGAGATAGTCTAGTAGATGGGAGCAGCTGACCAGATGAACTATAGATGCGACAAAAATTTCAAGTATGATTACACGCTCCCTTTTCTACTGAAAATGATTGAACTCCATCAGAATGAAGCGCAATCCACGGAAGGTGCGATGGACAAAGGCATTTAGAAAGGCTGCCGGCAAGGAGATGACAGTCGTGCGTCCTCTCCTAGTCAACCAGTGCATTAAGCTAAAAACGTGCAGGACTCGACAATCGACTTCGAAAAACGACGCAATGTCCCCGTCCGCTACGACCGGGATTTGATACAGACAACAATCAAGGCTATGAAGCGGGTGGGTGAAATCAAAACGCGCAGAGGAAAGGCATTCTTCAGAAATAGGTGCTTGTTGGCTAAATTATTCATCACTCGCGACGCTCAATTACCATAGGATGATTCTGGCCAAAACCAAGCAGCGGGCTCATCGTCAGAAGGCTCTCGCAAGGGCCAAGTCATCCGTCAAGCTGCATGAACCTATAACAGTTGAAGAGTCGGCAAATGTTCAAGAGAGGATCAAGGTCCCTATCAAATCAAGAAGTGCACTTGTTCAGGGAGATGGTCGGTCGATGGGGATGGATATTGATTGAGATTTGGTACGTCACACCTGTCTTCAAGTGAACAAAGTATGCATTTTAGCTATTCTAGACACTAGATTATAAGGGTAAGCAGTAGTCACAAGTATTCTACAAGTAAAGAGTGCCAGATTATTATCGGTGTTTATACTTGGCCTCGTTTTCCCGTCGCAAATCTGGATCAAGGGTGTTCTGGAGACCAAGAAGGGTTTTGCTGACAGCTTCGCTTGCTCCGATCATCGGCTTCAGCACTGCGATTGGAACAGCACGAATAACCGAACGCACAGGGCCCTAGTAAAATGTGAGATATAAGCACTAGGGGGAAAAAAAAATCTACTTCATTGCCAGATCGTTCATATGCTTCCATAGGAATAGCTAATATCGTTTGAGCTGCAGAGTTAAGGTTGCGACGTAGGCTTTGGTATGCGGACTGGACACCTTGTCGAATGTCTGCTGGTTGTTCCGCATATTTTGAGATCAAGTCAGTTCCGAAATCCTCCTCTTCAGGGTCATTGCTCAAGTGCCCGATATCGTCAAAAGTAGAAACTTGAAAAGATTCATTCGCATATGATTCCGAGAACTGACCGCCTAAAACATTCTCTGCCTGCTCTAGAATAACCTGAGTTCCTGTTGCAAGCCGTGCACCCATTTTGATAGCTTCAATAGCTGTGGACTTGACGAAGGCAGTTGCTCCCTTCTGCATGCCACGAACAATCCGACCATCCTTCTTGTATTGCGAAATCGGAAGCAGGACAAGGTCCGCAACCCCCGAACCGACATTAATCATTGATCGAATTGGAGAAACTCCGGATATCACGTCCACAAGCTGGGTAGCCTTGACATCTGGTGTCCAGAGATCATTGAGCATCTCGAAAAACCGGGACCATCCTGTGACCTATCAAAGCAATCATGTCTAGAAAGCAGATTTCTCATAGATATGACCTACTCCTGCTAGAGTGATGTGCCGCAAAGTCATCTCGGCGCCGTCAAAATGGAAGAAATTCATGAGCTCAATTGTACGTCCTTCTTGAAGCGCTCTGTAATCAACCCTTCGTGGCTTGTAGTCGAGTTTGAGATCAACTGGGAATATTTCCGCCAACTCTATAGGGAAATTAGTTTCTACTCCATATTACAGCCACTGCTTCGTACGAATATAAGCCTCAGGTCCTGATCTTCCCGTCTGAGAAGACATCTCGTGAGGATCTTTGAAACTGAAAAACTTCTTCAAAAAATCTACGGCGTCTTGATCAACATAAAGACGGAGGGGTAAAATTCTCGCCTTCATTATTTTTAGCGTATCTCATGTATTGAAAGGTGTTCACACTCACCCGTAATCGAGCCTCTTCGGAAGCATGACCAGGAGAAGGTCGAACTCCTCGCAGCTCAATTCTTACCATATCCGAGTCTGTCTCACGAATATTCCCTCGAGAATCTGAACGCAAACTGGTTAAAAACTTTTTCCAGGTTGAAGTCTTGATGTGATCAAGGATTTCAATATCCCTAATAGTCACGGATGTCTTGGAGACCAGAACCTCTTCCGGATAGAATTGGACTATCTCTGCATTCAGGCCCATCAGCTTGAACTCCATACATGGTCCCCTTGAACGCGTGAGTCTTTTGCCATGAACCTTCGATGCTCGAGATCCATGTCTCCCTCCTGCAGGACCTGACGCTCCAGTTGGTCTCAAAGATTGCCATGAGCTCTGCGTTGCTGTTTCTAGGTCATCTTTCAACTCCTCGTCAATAGCTGCAAGCAATGTCCCAGGTTCCCTCAAATCGGCATCTTGGTCAATGCCAATATAGACAGAATTAAATAGAATAGTGTTTGTGTCCACCATGTCTGACTCTTGAACCTGACCAGTTGCGACTAGCTGACGGATCTTAGATAAACGACGTCGCATCTCTTTGATTTCCTCCTCAATGACCTTGCGTGTGCAAACCCAATCATATCCATCATACAAAAACAAAGTTGCGTCTCCTCCTCGTACGTGAATCTTCGATTTGCTTTCAGTTCCACTAGTTTCTTAATGAAAATTGAAGAAATCGTGAGGTTGATTGTGAAACGCACGCTACGGGGGATTCTGGTTGCGCCGCTGGGAGATTCTCATAAAATTCTTCAAGTACATTAATCCCCTCGGAGTAAACCTTAATGGTTTCCCCATTGTGACTGAAGGTGCCACCTGGCTTGATTTCTACGAATTCAGTATTTTTGGTGTCGAATTCATCACAGGGGTCGTCCTCAAGGTCTTCCAGCTCGTCATCAGAAAATTCCCGTAAACCTGCTGCGGAACCAAAAGATTCGTCCAGGTACTCCGAATTGGTGGGAAGATCATCATGGATCATATCAGGGGCTGGGCCTATTTCTGGTGGCCGTTGAAAAGCAATATCCTCAACAGATGCTGCGAGAAGGTATAAGTTAGATGCTCACATCGGAATTTGTAATACGCTTACCCATGAGATTTCGCGATGGGCTCACCTTGGAAAGGACGGCCGGTTCTTTGGATTCACATGGAACACTACACTCTATTTAGCTCCCTATAGTTTCGTATGCATATCCTATATTCCTTACTTATCTTTCGGTTTAAATGCTGAGATGATATCATTTACTAGCACCGATAGTGAGTTGAGGGTGTCAGCAGCCAGGTGCAAATGAAGCTGGACGCCGTCAACATTCAACTACGGAGATATCAGCCTCACAAACAGGAAGTTTGACCGTAAAACGTACGTCCACATGTACTGGGCTGGCCTTAGTGACAGCAAATACAGCATTCGTCCCCGCGATTTCGGCAACGAGAGCATATCCGAATGACTGCAACGCTCGATCAGGGTGATGCAATATTTATTTACCTGTAATATTACCCACTTTCCAATAAGAAACACCTCTGGCTCCTTGCAGACCGATATGATCATTATTGACATCATCAATAGCGAGAAGAGACGAATATCGAACATCAAGTGCGACGGCCGACTCTGGCGAGTTGCCCGTGATGTCCGTAGAAAAGTCCGCATCTCCAACGTAAAGCACGATTGCTCCGAGCTTAGTTGGTGCATATGCGCGTATTGACCCGTCCATGATTTTCAACACAATACTTGTCCGCTCACTGGGGATCACAGATTCGAACGTCTGAGAATAGTCTTAAAATCACATAGAAAGACTTGTGAATTAGACTCACACCCGGCGGTGACTTTGTAAATATCTCAAGGTCTTTCAGCCAATCAATGTCTGGGAACACATTACAAGTAAAATCGGAAAGTGTTAATTTGATCTTGGATTCTTTGGAAGTCGTTCCAGGAGTTGTTGTTGAAACAAATCTCAACTTAATCAACGGACGGGGTACCGAGGCCTAGAAAATTCATAAATTGGTTAGAAAAAAAGATGAATCTTGAGGATAATACCAAGCTTCGTGGAGTGGTCAACTGTAATAGTGGCTTGAGATCCCCGCTCTTGAAGATGTTCAAGATTTTGGCATCTAGAATGCTGAGCATAACGACAGTCTCTTCCTAACTCTACGTGAGTAAAAGGGATAGATGAAAGTCAAGACTATGAAAACCTTTGCATCTGGTGGCAGCTCGACGAAGACATGAAGGTCTGACATGAAAACATCGAATGGGCGAACAGAAACTGTTTTTGTGTCATGTCTCGGCACCCACGCCCGGAGGAAAGCTATCAGGAAGGTTCAGACAAAGCATTATTCCTGGAACCCAAAAAGAACTGTACCTTCAGATACAACAACTTTCAAAACAGTTTCCTTGCTATCATCGAATGTACTAATCGCCGAGGCACTAACGCTACTACCCCTTGATTTGGAGAAGAAACGACTCCCAATCAAACTAGTGCTATCATTCTTGGTGGTTCCTGTTTTTGAGGTGCGTTGGGAAAACTTTTCCAAGCATTGTGATGCATCATCAATCAGATATTGTAGTCCATCCAACGATTCTTTGGATACAACCACATGCACAGAAGGCACTTCAATGTTTAGCGCAGTTATCGAACCTGAACTAGCATGGGACCTAATGACAGATATTTGTGGTGGCAAAGGTGTCGGGTGATCGATGAGCAGCCCGACTTCATCTCGACTATTCAGAGGTCCGAGAGAGAGTAAACCCGTGGCAAGCGACTGTCCAATAAGAGAATGGGATATAAGAATTCGACCACACTGTGCACTAAAAATCAATTGGCCCCAGTTCTCCGCTTTTTCGTGCGTAGGAGTTTCAAATATTCTTTCTGTGAAACATCGGTGATGACTGTCTTGATTTGAGCCGTTCTTGAGTTCAATGTTGCAAATGTCGACTACTAGAGCACCGGATCTGGGGGCACCTCGTGAAGGCGGAGCTCGTACTTCAAATCGAAGAGCAATGAAATTTAAACACACTCTTATGTTATCTACGGACTGTGTAACCAGTCAGGCTCGGAGAGAGAAATTATTGTTAAAGGGTCAACGAACCTGGACAAGACCATCCTCAGGCATACTCTTGTATGTAGCACCATGATCTAGATGCAGGTCTTCAAACACCAGATCTAGTTGCCTATCCTTTCGATTTTGATCAAAAATCTCATGTGGGTGACTGATTGCAGGAAGTATATCATCACGATTATAATAGCCAAAATCTTGAGCACTCGGAACAGTCATTTTACTAAAATCCATAAGTCCTTGGGATGCTTCATCTAAAAACCTCGTAATTGTGTCTTCCCCTAGAAGGGTTCCCAAGTCCAGAAACACGTGTAACGGCACGACTGTGCCCTCGATGACAAATTGTGGAGATCCCTTACGCTTTACATCGTCGTAAAATTGTACAGAGATGAAATGTTGTTCGTTCTGAGTAACATTCTGCACTAGTGATGATTCTTGAAGCTGACTTGATAAAGGAAAAGTTTGAGAAACGGGACAGCCAGAATTTTGCTGTGCTTTCAACTTGCAGCGCCAGTAGGAAAGTCGGGAAGTTCCCTTCTGCTGGTGAACAGGATCTGTCCAGTCGAGAACATCAAAATCAGGGAGAGTGTGATTTAGGGTTCTGTCCGACCCACTGGGATGGAAATGCTGAGAGGCATACTGACTTGGAAGGTAGGGATCGGCGAAGAGGATAGGAAACGCGGAGACATTATCGTTGTCACATGGACGAAAACCGAATATATCCAAGCTGTGAATGAAAAAAGTGCCTAACATTTGAGAGTAGTTGACAAAAGTGGCTTTTGCCAAGCTATTGTGTTCAGACTGGGAAGGAAGATCGAGTAACATTGAAATTCCCTTAACTTGAAGTCGTAGATAGCCTGAGGACAAGGATAAGGAAGCTAAGGGATGAAGGAAGTATTTTTGGAGTTCTTCATCCGAAGTTCTTGACTGACATGGTAGAAGGAGAAGGACTAAACCGCGGAAGTTCAGAGAACCTTCTATATCAAAGGGGATCGATTTGGCGGCAGTCTTTGTAGCCCCAGAATTGGGTGGCCGAGATTTCGATTGTGGAAAGTTGCGTGATAAAGTACTACTGAGGCACAGCAGCCCTCTAATATGCCAGGGTCTGAGGGCAAAGGCAAATAGACCACTTTGACAAGAGAATGTTATCTTATCCCTCTGATGAGGGATATGCTCTTCAATTGGACTCGGAGGAAGCGTAACAGCTGAAATGGTGATAGGCGCAGTACCGGAAGAGAGAACCAGGTCCCCGGGATTGAACATACTATTGCATAAGTCTCGATGGGAAGGAAGAACTGATGCAGGGCAACCTGGTATAGTCACGGGTTCGTTTGCTTCACCTACAATCGGCAGAGCACTGTGATACATGCTATTATCTATTGAGCAGGTTGGCGATGGGCGCTGAGGAAGAGTCTGTGAATTTGCCAAAGTGATGCCAACATCCAATGAAGAGGAACAGGATGAACCTGTTGAAGCGAGTCCTCGAGGAGCATCCGGACTTGAGGGAAATGTTGAAGAAATTGGAGACATAACCTCTGCCATGTGCACGATATTCGTCCGTAAATCTTTCATCTTCAACGTGACGCCATTCACCGTCAATGACCGGTTTACACCAACAATATGCTCAACCGTCAATTGCGCCTGTTTCGTATTTGCGTTGAATTTAATTTCGGACAAGTTCAAGTTGACAACAACATTGCCTGCATGGACGAGGGTGATCCGAACATCATTAGCATCGAATTCAAATCTCGCCAGCAGACGCTCAATGAGAGTTGCAAATAATGAAATGCCACCCGGTTCCATTTCACTACTATGCTCTTCAGCGTTGTCGACATTGAATGGGTCTAAGCCACCTGGAACAACACCCTCGTTGAGAGCACCAGGGAACTCAGAATGGATCGAGTCGAGAAAAGAAGCACCTTCCCTTGGAATGACTTCCTCATGTAGGAAAGTCTCTGCAACACAGGCAACAGATGATGCTAAATCAGTTTTGGGAGCTGGTGCAGTCATGGTTGACGATGCAACCTCGAACGTAAGGTGGAGGGAATGTGTAGAGAATCCAACTGTGGATGTAAGGGGATTAGGCCATGGAACACGGACAGTCGCCAATCCAAGTGTCCCGGAAGTCAAAGTTAAGGGATAGCCAGAGAGGAATAGGTTAATAGCCTGATTATGTAGTCTGTGTTATCAGATACGGCAGCCAGAGACTTCACATACTTTATCATCGAGCTCAAGGTCTTTCACTTGTACCAAACCTGACCCAATCTGAGAATCAATCTGACTAGCATCAAAGTGACCAGGTTTAAAGAAGTGACCAAGTGTTCTCTTCAGTACGAACGATAGAAAGCGACCTTGGATACTAGTAGGCAAGGTGAGGCTGATGTTGAGTGCTGGTAGTTTTGGCAGCCATGAAAACCAGGACATAGGAGGCCCTAGCAACAAGAAACCAAAGGCCAAGTTATCGGGAGCAGGTAGCTGGTTTCTGTAGATATGAAAGGAGGAACTACGACGACCCCAAACAAATGAGGTGAGGTCGGTGAGGTCACCAGAGTGATCCCAGACAATTACCTTTGTTGGTAAGTTCCCCACGCTGGGAAAGCACTGCTAATGACTGAGTTGTCGTCACAACAGGGTCTGTTATCATTATTGTTACAACCCTGTGATCGCTCAATTAGTCGACAAATAGAGCATCTGGACTTTCTTTTCCTGGCTTTGGATGAAGCCCGCAAGTGCGAGCCAACTCCAACTGCATTTTGTGTTGGGTGTGTTATCACAACAAGGTGGCCCACTTCATCATCAGCCATCGTACTTTCAACAGGGTTCTCCAGGGAATTACCAGGCAATACACATGCTGAAGCTAATGCTCTTACTAAAGCAAGACAACTAACGGCAACCCAGCTTCAGGCCTTGTTCCCCGTGGCTACACCAGATAAGCTTACAATTGACACAATCTTTGCCAATTCCAACATATATACTACTCTGGAGCCTTGTTCGATCAGAACCTCTGGACTCGAGCCCTGCTCTAATGCTATAATTGCGGCCAAAATACCCCGATGTTATATCGGTGTCAGTGAACCAGACGATTTTGTACAGTGCAATGGCGCCCAAGAACTGAGGGATGCGGGGGTGGAAGTGACCTGGGTAGTCGATTTGGAGAATGAATGCCTGGAGGTTGCCCGATTGGGTCACTCAAAGGCATAGGTTCTATGACCCCAACTAGAACCCAACTATGTGGAGTTGCTACAGTTGTATTAACGATGACGCTCAATCACGATGATCATAAGATGGTTATGGCAAAGTTAAGCAAGCTCATCGTAAAGTCAGTTCATGGACCTATACTGTGTCAAGGGTTAAGATCCATACAATGAAGAAGTGCACTTGTACAAGGTGGTCAATCAATGGAACATATGTTAATTGAGATCAGGTAAGGTAGACCTGTTCGGCTGAAGAAAGGCTGAAGAAAGGATGCGCAGGTACTATATTATGGTTTTATATAGTAGTCATGATATCCCCCCGATTTGGCCTCATTCTCCTGCCGCAAATCCGTATCAAGGGTATTCTGAAGCCCGAGTTCAACAAGTTTTCTCGCGACTGCTTCATACTGCTTCATGTATAGCACCTCACATTCCGGTAAAATAAACATTGATACCTTCTTATATAGTACAAGCAACATGAGTCTCATCAATGGTGTTGTATATGTATCCCTCCTCCAGCAGAAAGGTTAAAGCGTCACTGCAACGATGTGATTTGGCATCATTCTGGCGCTCAATAATCGAACTCACTTGAGTTGAGTGGGTTCAAGACTAGTATATCGCTTAGGAATCATTTGAACGAGGACCCCGATTGATACTCCCTTCTCCTCATCCCCTAACGCAGACGAGGCATTCTGGATAGTCAGCATAATATCCCTTTGCAGAGTTGATAAATGAAAATAAGGGTCCTGCTGGTAAACGGCTTTCTTTCTGGTCACACTCATGCTCAGATCAGTAGTAATTGGCGAAACCATTCGAATGTCCTCGAAGTTTGTGGATCGCTGAAGATCGCAGTCTCCGGTAAGGGAGGGTAGCATGTGGCGAGTTGATGCAGCCGTTGAGGCTGACCATAATTCATCAGGGGATCTGGATCGCACATGAGTTGGAGAGGGAGAAACGGAACCGTAAGTTGGGCGGAGAGAAGAGAGAACATCATTGATCTTATAATTTCTTCTCCGAGGAACTGTGTTCGGTCGAGAAATATCGGTCAACGTATCTGAGGGATTCTGAATGCGAGACACAGAAGCTGGAGCACGCCTGGGTGTCTGAGGCGTCTCAGGTGAAGGTGTCCGTGGAGGAAGGTTGAAGGAAGTAGACAATCGTTGCGTTGCATCCTGGTCGTCAAATGGAGTGGGAGTACCAGTTCGTAGAGGTCTAAGTATGATAGTCTTCGGAGGTGGAAAGTTCACTTTGGCTGCCTGTATTGCAGCTTCCACTACTGCACGACCCTTCATAACGTAAGTGAGGTGTGTGAGTTAGTGAATTCATCAATACTCACAGGCGGGCCATGTTCGTGCACGAGTGATTCCACCATTACTTTTGTCTTATGATGATATATTTCATGAGGCTCCTTCACAACACGATTGATCTTGGTGAGCTCAATTGAGTAAATGCCATGATACTCTGAGATCTTTCCGATAACTCGTGCAAAGCAAAAAGGGCTGTCAGAAAACGGTATATGTGACGCTGCTCACAGACGAAGGTGAGACCTACGATTCCCGAAATTCAATGACTTGGCGCTCAGCTTCCTCATTGTTGGCGATCCAGCTAAATGCCTTGATTCTGCCAGAACCGTCATCCAGTCCATATTCTAGCCTTTTCCCAATAGGGTAAACGTCATAAACGTTGGCTAGAAGAGCGACCTAAGGAAATAGCCAGTACGCAAAAGAGGAGGTTCTTTTCGGAAACCACATACAAATCCAACTTCTCGACCGTCAATTTCAAAATGAGTTTCAATGTGAATAGCTGTGAGTATTTGTCTGACAGTAACGTGTCGAAGCCCAGGCCCGGAGCCTGACTGTGACTGAGCAGTACAGTCCTAAAAATCAACCTGATCACCAACCTGGTTTTCCGGATGGAATGAAGACGTGAGGTTCTGAGAGGGAAGTAAATACATTGGATAATCAGATCAATCGCCGCGAGATACTGGAACAGGTCAATTCAGTCAGTAGGCTCAGTCTCAAGTATTTATACATCCCAGATAGGTAAAGAACGAAGTAAACTAGCGCGAAAGCGCGTAGTGATCGTCGTCAATAGTGTTGTACAGGTAGCCTGAGTCCATCAGCCAGCCGATGACATCACTGTAAGTGTTCTCCATCAGATCTCGATTTTGTAGGATGAATGCGACCAACCCCAGTTCTTCCGCATTAACCTTGCTTGAAAGACCTCGAGCGATCACGGCAATATGGACACCATTCTTTTCATCCTGTGAGATGAGGAATTTGACGACTTGTTGGTGCAGTTGTGGCAAGTCAGAGTACTCGTCCGTTGGGGTATCATTGTTGAGCTGATAGGCTGAAGAACTACCACCAATTGATTTTTTCTGGGCTGCACCAGAGTTATGAGGCTACCACGAGTGATGAGTGATTCACAACATCTCTATAATGGACAGGATACACACCGGTCCGCGTTGTACCGTCAGAAAGACAGCAATACATTCAGCCAAGTGGTAGAAAACCTCATTAGAATCTGTGACAGGCCTCATATATGAGGCATTGATATATTTTTTATTCCCAAACGACTTCATGAAGCCACTGACTCGGACATAGATACCCTCCCTGTCAAGAAATCATCAGTGACATCCAATCAGACGAAGCGTTGATTGGGAACCACCAACTGGATATCACTCCACTTCTCCATTTCAGCCTCTGTATTTCCAGTATTTCCGACCCAACGCCTCGCCTCTATTAAACCATAGCCATCGTTAATTACATAGGCATGGTTTGTTGTCTGCTGTTGCATCGATAGCACCATCCCAACCACTGTCACCTATCGTCTGTCTTGTCAATCTATATCTATCAAACGTGCTGAAGATATAAAATTTCATACATGCCCGATCTCAAAACCATCCAGTGTCCACGGTGCGTCGCCATGTGCTTGTTCTGTCTGCGTGAAGAGCCGCCCGTTTATGGGCCTCAATGACATCGCAGCCTCACTTTTCTGGAAGCGAATCGTTCAGTCAGTGGTTGACAGAGTCTTTGCACAGTTACATGTACCTGTGCACCTCCTGGGCTTCCTGACTGGCTGAAAGGAGAACCACCTTGAAGGAAACCTCCGCCTCCGCCTTTACCTCCGCCGCCATAGTAAGAATTGTCTGGAATGAATACGTAGGAAGTTAACTTGAGATTGGAAGAGAAACGAGAAAACTTACACATTGACATAATATCCTTCCTGCAATAAATTTAGAGTAGTGATATATGACAAAGTGAATTTTGTAAACGCAGACGCGTTATAAGTGTATAAGTGACATCACGCGTACATCACGCGCTTATGGTCGCTTCGGATGAGGTTCTTACAGAACGACTGCCGAATGTTATACTAACAAAAGCACAGATACAAAGAAGTGGGGTGATATTAACCAAAGTACATCGATAGGGATCGAACCTAAACAGAAAAATGCAGTATTCCAGGATATCCAAGCTGATGGATTTTTTCTGGTTTTAATTACCCCCATAACTCGAACAGATGCGCGAAATACCCTTCGCAAATCCTTCAAGTGTCTTCTTCCTAGCATCAGCAACTTTCTTAGCAATGTCAGACACAAAGACTTGATCAATCTATAAATCAAACTCAAGTCATGATCTCGAATGATTCGTAATCTGTGGTACTTACACCACGATCTACAAGGGCCGAACAATTCTCCACAAATATATTGCGAGAATCAATTGTAACCTCAACTTGGGCTCGGTTATTGAGATCTGCAGTGATATCCTTCAAAACGGCCGTGGCATTTGTGCGGATGTTCTTGATACTTGTAACGAGCTGAACAGCCAGTCACTTGAAAGATAGCTGGTAAGAATGCTCGAGTCACTCACACTACCAAATTTATTCTGTTTCACCACCGTCTGGTTTTTAAACCTGATCGTCTCAATGATGAAAAGGAGGAATGCCTGTGCAGTGTTAAATCATCATGGTGTCTCAGAGTACAAGCTCACCTCTTGAGCAACGGCGGCAACATGATGAGCCTCTGCAGGGGATATTGCATTCTTGACATCATCAAACCTGGTCTTTATGACTGTACCTGATTAACAAATTGGCCGAACATGGAATTAAGATGAGACTCACCATCGAAGAAATGGGTGACGACTTCGGGAGGTTCAATACATGTAGGAGGTTCCTCCTCCTTCTTGGGACCATTTCCGTTGAACGACGGGGGTGTCTCGAAGCCTTTTAGGGGGTGGCCCGTCTTTAGTTGAGTCTGTTTGGAAGCCTCATGCAAAACGAGCAAAGGATGAGGGCGAGCATAGTCATGGTAGATCTCTAGCCAATCTGCGAGCGCAATAGCAAATTGAGTAAAGGATACCTCATCTTGCGTAAGCTTCAAAAACAGTAAATATCGCTCAGTGAGAGATTCAAAAGAAAGCGAGGGTGCTTACCTCCTGTAGATCTTCTTCAGATCTCTCAACAAGACGATCTCTGTAAGTAAAACCAGGTGGTACATCAATGCGTGGCTTAGGTCGGTCTCCGATCAATAGTCTATCTTCGACAGTCTCGTCGACATCACTGGAATGCTGGAGGGCACGAATGTAAATCTTCAGCATCTGACGCAAGAAGCCAGCCTAGATAAAAGACGTCCACATGGGTTAACTTCCTGATGACGATTTCATTTGGGAACTATTACTTACCCCCTCATGCTTACCATATAAGTGGGTTTGCGCTGTAAGATCTGCCGAAAATCTGGGTTGATAGCTGGGCAAAACAGTAATGTCTCGGTTGTCATGATGGACTGTAAAGTTTGTTACAGAGACTAACAGTGAGTACAGAAAGCCTACCTCGGTCAAAGACAAATTTCAACTCAATAAGCTCTGTGTCAACAACATCCGGGCCAATGGTTTCATGTTGTAGTCTCATCTTCAGATGTTCGATCTTGATAAGATCCCGCTGCAATGAATTTTCTAGTTTTTCCTCGAAAAGGATGAACTCAGGAATCTATACTCGAAGTCAAATTGACGATTGATCTCCATTAATCGCCTTCGTACCTGAGAGTATTTTTCTGCTGTGAAAGCGCGAATGATGAAGTCACCGGTCTGGGTGCTTTGCTGAACAATCAACTCAGCTCAAGTAGAATGAACGCACCTCTTGTGAATTTGCCACATAGATTTGCGTAGATTCGACACACTCATTTGCAAATGTTAAATCACCAATGGAGGCATGAGAGAAATTTGACGCGCGAGACAAGATATAGTGGGAGAGGGTATCAAGTTGCACTTGCTTAGGGTGTAGGGTACGATAATGTTCCAATGCCTGAGCCGGCGCACCTGCCCGGATCCGTAAATTGTATTTAAAAGGCCATGATCAATCGACATACCGAGAAGCCGATAAATCCTGGCCAATAATAACCGAGCCAAAAAGGACTGCTGGCTCCTCGTCAACACATACTCTAACAACGTAGCAGCCGTACACAAATATCCATCATCTGCTGTCAATTTCCACAAACTTATGATACTGTTCGTAGCCAAGAATGCGAGATCGTCGGCAGGTTGCAATTCGGTGCTAGCAAGCCCTGTTCCTACCTTTTGAAGGGCATCAAAGTATTTCTCGATGTAGAGTGCCACAAGCTTAGTTTCTGTTTCGTGTGTTACTTCGGCAGGCGAGATGCTGTAGCGTTTGAATTTCAAGACGTTGATCACACGACGCAGTTCCTCTTCATTTTCCTTCAGCCGCACACTATTAATCCGACTCGCCTCAAGGTGATAAACCACCTACAAATGTGGTCGAAGTCTCGTCCAATAGCCTTGTCCATTGAGTTAGATCACCACCTTCAAGACTGATATATGGTAGAAGATCTTCGAAGCATGACGGCTTGTCACCAAACTTTTCGTAATATTCCCCGAGAAGGGAACCCAACCTCGTCAGATCTGATAACTCAATGAGAAGCATAGAACAAACTAGAAATCTCATAAACAAACCGTCAGTAACACCATGTGCTCGAGAACGTTTCTCAAGCTCTAGCTGTGCAAGAAGACCAGAACGATCCTTGGAGCCATCTTTCTCTGCAATCTTCATAAAGATTTCCCGGGTTTCTGCAATGTCCTTTCGAACCTTCTCTGAAGCATCTTCTGAAGGTTCATTTGTCAAACCCCAAAAGGCAGCGTCTGATATTGATAGAAATTCTAGCCAGTTACGGTCACTTGAAAACCATACATGATCAGTAAAGCAGTGCCAGATAATCTCAGGCCACAAACCCTTTCTCCAGAACAAGCTTTTTCGCTGATTCCCCTTCCTCTTTTACTAGGCCCTTCCGCTTCCACACCTCTCTACGTAACTCGGAACAAGACAAACTTGTTGCGCAAATGTTCTTTCCTATAGGGCTGTCAAGGAGTTTGTGCGCATCATCAAAGAGTTCCAGTTTGATTAGGACTGAGAGATGAAGGTGAAAACGTTCGATACTTATATAAGAAGGTGTTGGAGAAGAAACTATGAGACGATGCGCCAATTTATAGAGAATTTCGCTCATTTGAGCCGGTGTCCCACACTCTTCGGCCTGTAAACGCCAGTGCGTACCCCGCATTGATATTGGCAAAGGAAACATACCTGAAGCACAGTACACATAACCGTCCAATAGAGGTATCGGTCATCTTGAAATGACTTGTTCATACGAGTACCAATCTGGAGTATTGATTGCATCAAGATACACGAGGATGAAGTTGTAGAGGGGGGCATACGAGCTGTGCAGACTTCCATTGGAATGCCCGAACGTTGGCAAAGAAGGTTTGGACAGCAAGCTCTTCATTATGAGGCTGTTGCTTATAAGCTTCTTCGTACATCTTGACCATGTCCTTGTCTAAATGTTCATAGGTTTCCAAGTCGACTAACAGAAAATGATTAGTACGTACGTCTTCCCAAGCCACGAAGGACATGCATCATGGCAGTGAGGATGGCATCGTTGGTAGGTTTTGCCTCCAGGACTTCGTCACAGAGAACGAGAGATTCTTCTACTTTTTGTGATCGCACAAGTGCAAGTGCTTTGAGTGCCTGAGAAATTCTAGGTGAATGACGGGCCACTTTTGAGTCACAGTGGGACAGGAGCAAAATGCACCTTGATTAGCTCATTTTGAGGATACTTTTTGAGTAATTTGTTGCAGGAAACGAGAGCAGACTTGTTGGAACCGGTGTCGAGAGCATCTGTAGTAAAATTTTTAGGTTTGGGCAAGTCGGGACAATAAGGGGACCGACCATAAATAGGGCGAATCTGACGTTCCAGAGCAACAGCAGACATGGTTTAGTATGGATTGAAGGAGAAAAAGTGGTTGAGTGAGGAAGATGACGGATCAGAGGATACGGCAGTTTAAATAATAATATTCTGATCACTCTGACATTCATCACCCATTCTTTACCATGTCTCCCTCACCTCTTCTCCACAGGTAGGTGCCGCAATTCTGTTTCTTACAAGATTTTGACTGTCTGTCAGATACATTGACCCTCTGCTCGGTGTCTTTACCGGTGTTCTGGCATATTACCTCCACGAGACTCACCCGCGCACGGCACTTCCTCCTGACCAACGATTGATAGAGCTTATACGGTGGAAACGAGAAAAGACACAACGCCTGCATCAAGAGCAGTTGCGTGCCCTCGATACCACAGACCGGACCTAACTTAGAATCTAATGTGTGTACACAGTTGATTGCATCAGGCAACTGTCGCATTCACACTCCAAAAGGTTGCTTCAACATATCCCGCACAAGGCTCATGATTCCATGGAATACATCTCTCTCATTCTCCCTCAGTTCTTCTCCTACGTCTTGCTTTTTGAGGGCCAACCCAACAACAACTCCCTTCCTTCCTGACCCCATGGCAGTTTCCGGCTCAGATATCCACACCAAGGTTGCGATCTGGGTGACGTACAGAGAATGAAGTGTCTGCAGATGCTCTGACGGGGCGCTTCCAAGTAAATTCATGAGTTGGATCGCAGGCGACGGAGGTGGAAGCTGTTGAGAATCCGATGGGGGTGGTGGAAGGACGGTTGTTGGGGCTATGGATGCCTGTGTCTTTTGTGAGATTCGTCAGCACCACCTCTGGTGTACAGAAAAATGGAAAGTACCAGATGGCCGACTTTTTCCAGCTGAGTGACAAGGACGAGCGTCCGATCGCTGAATCGCTGGATTATGACATCTGTACCGATGCCACTGACTACTAGGTGTTGATGTTGTATCATTCTGAGCCACAAGAGATATGAAATAATTTTCTCAATGTAAGAGACTCAGGTCCACGTGATCCAAGCAGCCAAGTGTAAGTAAGTGTAATTTCTGTCCGTCATGAAACCTGCAGTCAATGGTGCATCGCCATCCAAAGGAAAGGCGAAAGAATCAACACACTGGCATTCAGAATGGTGGGACTTTTATCCTCTCATGGAACGTCCGTACAGGTAAGCCGGCGTGTCTATGACTATCCCAGTGTTGTCTAAATTTCTGGAGACCATTACAGTGGTCCCAGTCCTCAGTCATCTTTTCAGCTCATCCATCTGAACCATTTGTGATTGCGCGGCACTTTTCCTCCTCCAAACAGTTCACTATTCCCTCCCCTAAACCTGTGGCTTCAAACCAAACATTGTACCAGCCTCCTACTGTAATATCCATAGCGCCTGCAGATGATTGGCTCTTTGCATACTTTCCGAAATATAATGGCGAAGGAACAGGATGCTTGTGGAAGCGGGGCCTTCAGATAGACAATTGGACCGTCCAGGAGTGGTGGCCGTTTCCTCCTCGAACAGCTCCTGTAACCACGGAGTGGTTAGGTGCTCCTCGGGAGGTGAGCCGTGCACATATTCCTCCGCTATAATATCTTTTAACCAAATGATAGTGGACCATAGATGGTGCTGGTAAACCAACTCGTCTTCCTCCGAAGGGTTTCATTCTCCCAACCCCAACCCCCACCTTGCTTCTGGTCACTCAAGATTACCATATTCACGTCTGCTATTATCAATACTACGTACAAAATATTCAGATACTGACATGCCCACTTGGTGTAAACATCATGTTCCGGCATAACCAACCGCCATCGGAAGATGATCCACCCGGCCTGGTCAGGTCTTGTCTAGACGCCACGATTGGTATCAGCTACAACGGTTCGCGAACGCACCAACAATATGAACAACGAACTGATTAAATTTTTGCAGCTGATTACCCTTTTTTTGTGGCTGCTCGTGTACGTCAGTCTACTGTATCACAGGCGACACACAATACGCCCTTCGACACAATGGACCTTACCGTTTCTGTCGATCCCAAAAAAGAAGAATGGGACTCAAGGAATGATGACTGTATAATAGAAATAACTCAAGTCTACCTGCGCCCAGACATTTCTTCGATGAGTGAATTCTTTACTATCATTTATCTTATACTCTGGAAATGACCTCTTGTTCAAAGTGATCTTTGTGCAGCCTCTCACTCCGATACCAATACCAGACGCTAGCTTGGTAAAAATTGATTTCCTGAGTTGTCCCATAATAGGCGACAAGGGAAAATTATACCTAATTTTCAGCTATCTAGATTTCGAAGGATGTTCGTGATTTTTGGTTTTGACTCCTTTCACAACTTGTTGACAGTGAACATTATAGATGCGACTACGCCTAAATCTCAGCTTACCATCTACTCCATGAGCCACAGATCTTCAGCTAATGGTAAAAATACATTTGTGAGCTAGCGGTACCTCGGTGACCGAGACAGACATTGATCTACTACGCTCAGGCATATCAGCTCGAAGCCACGCGATCTTTTCCGTCCAACGTTGTGGCCTATATTGTCTCATGTCCTCCACATCTTAAAGAAAATGTTTTACCTGTGGTAATGCTCGACACTTCTGGGCAATGGAGTAGTGTAGCATGGCAGAAACGGAAGAAGATTACAGCAGGGAAGCTTCAGATGCTCAATTTGTAATACTTTCCCTTTCCCACAACATCCTCTTGATTAAGTCTGCTTTTGACAGACCAGATCTCAAGGATAAAGAGGGCTGGGCGCCATCTGTCATACATGTACCTCTGAGTAACGCTGAAAAAAATTGTAAGCCTTCGATTCATCAACACATTCCTGAAATTTTTACACTGCACAGTACCTCTGCATGGAATTCCTTCGCCGAATGGTATTCTGTTTTATACAACCTCCCTCTCTTCACTGCAACCCATAACAGGAATTCAATTTTTTCCCTTGCGCCAAAGTCAGACTGGTGAGTTCTGATATACGTCCTTGGCAATCTCAAAAATTCAAAGCCCTCTATCAATCGAGGCTCGTCGTTTATTTATCCACTCGTACTATGTCTTTTGGGCCGAAAGAGTCCCTCAGATATATGCCACTGTTTGTCTATGTCATCAATATCATTGGATGAGGTCGTATCAACTTTGAGTGGTACAATGATCACCCTGGACACTCATAATAATGGTTTGAAGCATGGCATGACCTTGGATATATTGGGTGTTGCTATAGAAACCTATCGGTGAGGATTTTGTTACCCTTCAGAATGTTGGTGCGCGGGTTAAGGCATTTGTGGCCAGGAAACGTGCAGAATGGACCAAGGACCCTCAGCTGAAAGAGCTACTAACAGCTAAATGGCGCACAGCACACGATCTATGTTCAGTTGTTGCCTGCAATATGGTTTTCAACAACTGTGCAGAAAGAGACTCATACGACTTGGGTCGGTGAAGCTGTGCTCTTATTTTGAGTATATGTACTGACATAGTGAATATTAGACGCTGTATGGCAGTTGACAGGACTAACGAACTGGATAGTCACCCTACTTGAAAATGTCATGAAAGAGTGCCTCCTATTTTGTGACGTTCCGGATCATATTGAGACAGTCCAAGAATCTCAGGATGAA
>Ga0153993_100089_pt1 | contig 29940 bp, 34 predicted proteins | sample TSNC077MetaG_FD_104706 | JGI IMG/M metagenome (GOLD analysis project Ga0153993, IMG submission 104706) | Attine ant fungus gardens microbial communities from North Carolina, USA - TSNC077 MetaG | ecosystem: Host-associated > Fungi > Mycelium > Unclassified | place: USA: North Carolina, Lumber...
GTTATGCGCGAGAATCAATTATCTAGCGACGGCCCTTGGTGCGCCAACGTCCCAAGGGGGGCTTGGTTTGGAAGCAGGGAGTAGAGAGAGGATTGGAATCATGAGTGACAACTCTTCTGTAAGTATTACGTTGATTTTGATCTGATTCATTTACCTTTTGCCCACTTGGCAGGACTACGTGGTTCTTATTATCGCTCTTCTCAAGATTGCGATTCCACTTTCTCTCATTTCGTGCTATGCGACACCCTTTGAGTTACGGCATGCTCTCTCCCTTACTCAAGTCACTCGGGTGTTTGTCGCACCTCAATATTTATCTCGAGTCTTGCCTATCGCTGCTGAACTTGGAATTTCAAGTCATAAAGTTTATCTCATGAATGAAGAAGATATTTCTGGACAAGCATCTGTTGAATCCCTCATAAGGGGGGCCAAGGAGAAGCAAATCCCAGAAGAACAAGTACGCATAGTGCCAAAGGACACACTTGGCTACCTAGTAACCTCAAGTGGGACTACCGGACTACCGAAAGGTTTGCCAATTAATTCCCATTCACCAGAGTCAGGTAATCTGATATTAACGGACTCTGCAAGCTGTCATGGTATCTCACGGAAATATCATCTATTCTTTGAATCAGGGAATCGAAATCATCAACGAGCGATCCAAGCTCGGTCCTGTAAGCCCTCAAAAACAATTCACTGAAACCCATTCCATATATTTCTGTTTTAGGTCCCGACTCCTCCGACTGACGATGGGATATCTACCACGCTCGCCTTTCTACCGATGCACCATGCAGCCGGCTTGCATTCCTATTGTTTCCGCTCCTTCCTTGGCCCGTTACGGTTAATCATCCTTCCTCGATGGGATACCCAGGCTGTTGTAGAGGCTATACCAAAGTGGGTGCCAGCAACAATGGTGTTCACTGTTAAATTGAATCAAAACAGGTACAAAATTACCTTTCTCGGTCTCGTACCATCGATAGCGCAGCAGCTTTTGGCTCATCCGATGATAGACCAAATCGATTTCAGTTCAGTGCTCGATATGTCCTCTGGGGCAGCATACCTTCCCCGCAAGTTTTTGGCCAAACTGGTTTCATTGCATCAACCATCAATCAGGTTTACTGAAGGCAAGGAATTTCTTCTGTCACTTCATCGACTTCAGAACTACAATCTCACATGTTCATTGCTTTTTGTCAGGATATGGCCTGTCTGAGTGTGTGCGTTTAGTGTTTCACGGTCCGCAAAGCCTACTCAGAATACTTTTGTCAGACTATCGCAGCTGTATACCAACCTCGTCCAGGGGTATTGAATGGGAAGGGTAAAAACAACATCAAGGCCACTGGATTCTTGCTTCCTGGGATGGAAGCTCGAATCGTTCGTGATGACGGATCTGAAGCTGATTGGGACGAGGTGGGTGAGCTTTGGCTTCGCGGAGAGAACATTGTTCCAGGATACTGGAACAACCCCGAAGCCAACGCGACGACTTTTGTGGACGGATGGCTTCGGACAGGGGATAAGTTTAGGGTCGATAAAGACCAATATTTCTAGTGCGTCATTGGTTCAGGATCTACTCCACCTTCGCAGTTGAAATTTTTGACACCGTTCACTCCTAGCTTTGCAGACCGCGTCAAGGTAGGTCTTGATCCTGCCTTGGTACTCATTTCGTTGACAACAGAGGCAATCAGGACACTCTAAAAGTCTCCGGAACCCAGGTTTCGCCAACGGAGATCGAGGAAGTTCTGATGGCTCATCCCAAAAAGCTGATCATTGATGTGTCCGTAGCTGGAGTTAGTGGAGGTCGAACCGATGACGAAAAGGTGCCTCGCGCATGGATTGTCTTAAGTAAGGAAGGAGAGGCACTTGGGGCATCTGAAACGATCAGGGAACTGGAAGCATGGCATCAGACTAATCTGAGCAGATACAAGTGGCTGCGAGGTGGGATAGAAGTTGTTTCTGAGGTGAGTTTCAAATGTGCTGAACTCACCCACACTACCTCTTGGATGTCATTCCACTGTTTCAGATACCAAAGACACCAAGTGGGAAAACGCTGAGGCGGACTCTTCAGGAACAATATGAGCAGCGTGTGCGGCAGGTCTATCTATCAAAGCTGTAGCTGCACCTCCATATGATTTGAACTGGATTTTAAATGCTTGCTGTGATCTGTGTAATATCCCAATATCATTGCATGATCGCCAGTTATGCTATGCTTGTGGCTGCCTTTACCACTGGTATAGAGATGTGGAAGTACTTTGTGACATAGGGCAGAACTTATCCCATCATGCTGACTGTAACTGATCAAGAATGCTTCATAGCTGATCCTACCTTATCCTGCCACCTTATCCTGCCATGCAGACATCATGTGGTTACGTTCTTACTCCAGTAGTAGTCCATCAGATTTTACAATACGATCACCATGCATGTACCGGCAGTACTTTTCTAGGGAACACGAGCAGCTGTTCAGAAATATGAGAGATGCAAGCCACGACATTTCCGTCAGTACTGATACCAATAATCTGTAAGAGCAATATGATTGTGATCGTTGGCATGCACCAGGAAGTGGTATCTGCCTAAACAAATCAACTTCCGATATTATGCGAAAGTTAAAATGAAGCAACTACCTAGATGAGCCAAAGTTTGCAGCATTTTAGGTATCTCTCACGCTGCCTCCCATGGGATAGACCAACAACAATGCGTAAACCATGTAGTTACTTGCAACTGCATGTTCGTGCATTTTGCGGGAGAAGAGCGATCGTAACTGGTTGATTAGCGCCTTCGGTACATATACAAATGGTCGGCCTTGCGCTTCTGAGGCCTTGCACTTCTGAGAACATGATAACTTCCTACATCAACGGATATCCAAAGATGAATTCCGTCGGTTTAAAAAAACTTTGCAGCGTAGGATAGCTGTGAGCTTCAGTACAATGTTTTCAGATGCCAACACGTGACGTATGATCGTAACGCGCGATTGGCTATATATGTTGAGCCGTGATGCAAGGGCTTGTAAGTGCCTCGTGTTCAACGGGCCCCTTGCTCCCTTCTCGCAACATAAGAGCGACATAAGAGCAGCAGGTCTTCTATAAAGAAAACCCAGAAGATTTTCTTCACAACTGGTATAACAATAAGCCCCTAGGATTTGACGCAGGTAAGCAACCCTTTGTGTCCCCCTCTTACGCACCATACCCATTCATCACCGGCTCGCCACCTTTCCTCCTTGAGACCAGAACCATCTACTCCAGCTCTGCACCTCCTTGTGCTACGCGTGTTGACTAGTATTTGAAAAACACCTGCAGACCCGGTTATTGCCACACCGTCCACGATCTACAATGTTCAAGTGGAACAAAATGAAGGTCTCTTCAGGCGAGCCCATCACACCCAGAGTAGCCCTAGCAAATCTCCCAGATGCCGATCTTTGGCAAGACTCTCCTACGTCAAAGATCTCCATGGCTAGCAAATCTCTCAAGTACTTCCTGGGGCGCCTAACACCTGACCGATGGGTAGAAACGCCCTACCCAATCACGATCCCTAGGCACAGAGGGGAAGCACATGTAACACAGTTAAGGTCGATATCGATGTCGAAACACGATGATGGTTAAGCTCCTTTGTTGGATTTCAGTGAGAACCGTACTGAGATTATGTTATTCCTAGATGTTCTTGTCAAACCTCACAAGGCATCCCCTACCACACTGTCCTATACCACCGACACTAAACTCCACCCACAAATCACACGAGCCAGCCCAAGATACGTCCCGGCAGTTATCAATCCACTTCCTATATCGGCAGCCATTCGGTGGTCAAGTAATCCAGATCACCAGATGGGTGAGTACCGCAAATTTGACTGGGAGTATTGACCAAGGATGATAGGGCAGCAAGTGCAACTCAAATCGGCGATGAAGAGTAATCCCACACGATCACAAGTGAAGCAGGAATTCCGTGAGTCGCTAAGGCTCCTTTGTACTATATACGCCTTAGTGTTCATTTAGCACACGTCGCCCTTGAACGTCGGACATCATCACATAAAGTGTCCGTTTCTCCTCCCAGAGATCAATATAGTTCGTTGAAGTACTTCTGTTTGATATTTGACTGAGCCCTGTTCCAGTCTACGACCAACGCCCCATAGGGTCGAGCGTGGGCCAATGGCGAAGGCCCAGTCATCCTTCAGCCCCTGTTCATCAAACTCCCAGCATGTACGTTCCAGCCATTATCAAAGAAGGTGAGTATCACCCCAATCCGTTGACACAACCACCAAACACAAGTAGTGGCGATGAAGGGTGAAGCAATTGCAATGAGCTGGCCTCTTGCAGATTTTGTTAGCCGCGCTGGAAAGGGTATGCCACCCCTATATTTCGACGTCGGTTTCGATCCTAGGAAAGACAAATTGGCGATCCTTGTAGAGCGTGAGGGTTTCTGGGTTCCAATAAGGAGGGATGAGGCTGTTATTCCAGTCTCACCACACACAACCCTGACGGAGATGAAGATACATTGTATCCCTCCACGGAATTTCCCTGAGTACTTCACATTGTGGCCAGTATATGTTCGGCGGTTGGGTGGCCTACGGTGTATCGACGTTTTTCGAGGAATATTTGACACGTATAACGCGGTTTTGACAAAGAAGGAGCAAGCCCAAATTGGTGCACAATATCTAAAGCGATGCGAGCCTGCATTCAAGCAACGGTGCAAGGACGCACCCGGCCTCGCATTATACAATGAAGAATGTGGTATGCGGCGCGTGGACGTTTTAAGGGGAAGGAGAATTTTTAAAGCCATAACCCAAGATTCTACAAACACACATTGGTTATTGTATTTTGATGACTTTTAAGGTCAGGCGATATCTAGTTGAGCATTAAAAATTGGTAAGTGATATTATATCTCAAATTCGGATAAACTGACAAGTTGTAAATCCTTGGAATGATTCTCCACCTGCACAACATCATCTGTAAATTCTGCAGATCATTCACTGTCTTGCACCCTCTCTGCACCTGCTACGGTCGGGTACCAGCACTATCTCCTACTCACTTTTTCCAATGTCTTCTGCCTCCGTACCAGATCTAGCCAGACGTTTCGGGGTGTAAACTGTATTCCATTATCACCGTCATCAATGTAAATCCGTCCCATGATCTGGTTAGTGAGACATTATTTCCACAAGCAATGCGAAAGGCAGGAGCCGAGATCGTATGAGAGCCCCATTAGCTGACAAAACATGGAGCTAACATATCAAATAGAGTTAAGTCCACAGGAGCCACTATCGGGTACAACTGGAACATCCGCCGCTTCAAAAAAGTCTAGTTCAGACGGCTATCGAGGGAAGACAGAACAGCCGTTCATTAGTGGCTTCGGAGGGACATGTCGCATTTCATGAGAAGTATTGAATTACGCGTGGACCAATTAGGGGAAGCCTAGGAATTGTAGACAGCCGCGGGATGATACGGTTGACCCCATGACCCCAGCAACAATGATCGAAGAAACAGGCTTGAGTAAACCTGGCCAAATTGGGTGAATTTATCTGTCAGATAGAACGAATCATGAAAAAGAGACATCGATCTTGTGTCTGAACTGAAGACGCATTAAAGCTTGCAGGGAGATCCCCGGACAGTAAGAAGCCCTGATTCCAATCAGCAAGTTTCAATGAGGACAAATCTGTTCATTTGAGTGACACTGTAAGCACCAGAGGGTAAGGCGAGGGATTGGGATATCTCCGTAGGTATATAGATAGCATGACACTAGATCCTCCGCCTCAAAACGAGGGTCAGAATGGCACAGAAAGAACTCTTGATCGGTAGAAGAAGCTGCCTCGAGGCTGCCATGCATCGCTTTGTCCAAGATGTTCGGATAAGATGGTGGCATCAGCCTTAAATGTATTGGTAAAATTTAGTTGGTCCCAGCGGCTCTAGAGGTTCGTCCCTGACAACAATAGTTATAAATTTAAGTCCTCACAGCCAATGATAGTAATTTTCAAAATATAAGCTTCAATGAGTGAGTACCTTGTCGGTTGGACAAATAGGAGAATCCATATTCAGATACTGGGAAGATCACGAACGGCAGATAACTGCCAGCTCACTCAGCAATAAATACCTGAAATTGACAAGCCCAAGCAAGTACCACTTGTTGGTGAGAGTCTAGGCGACTATGTAGTCAGAGACGGAGCATGTGGATGTTGTGGAAAGAAAGAAATGTGGGGCGGAATGCAAACTCTTAATCACCGTTGCACGTGCCAGAAAGCGCGTCGGGACCACGTGAGGACAAATCTCCACCCGCTAGTGCATGCAACCAACTTTTTCACAGTCCCTTGTCGTTGGTCTATTTTTCCTGGATCAAGTCGTTATACTCATTTAAGAAATTTTATAGGCCGGAGGGGCGGCAGGGGCTGCCGTTGATCTTCTTTTCTTCCCCATAGACACCATCAAAACCAGGCTTCAATCAGCTCAAGGCTTTTCTGCTGCAGGTGGTTTCAGAGGAGTATACAAAGGAGTAGGGAGTGCTGTAGTTGGAAGCGCTCCGGGAGGTATGCTAATCTATAATACAATCACGTATAGGTTGTGTTTAAGTGTCGATTGATAGCGGCTACATTCTTTTCCGTCTACGATACAATGAAGAGAACTCTACCATCAACTGAAGAGTTTGCATCTGTGAACCATATGATGTCTGCTTCTGTTGGAGAAGTAGTATGTGTCTACCATCTAGCCAGTGCTCATTTTCTTATACCTATATTAGGCCGCTTGTATGATCCGCGTTCCAACAGAAGTCATCAAAACCCGAACGCAAACATCATCCTACGGTTCCGCACATGCATCATCTTTTGCAGCAATGAAGATGGTCCTTCACAATGAGGGTATCAGTGGCTTCTATCGAGGATTTACCATCACAGTCATGCGTGAAGCAAGCGTCCATAATTCATCCTTTGAACGCCTACTGATAGCATTATCCAGATCCCATTCGCATCCTTCCAATTCCCCCTTTATGAATATCTCAAGTCGAAGCTGTCAAAAATGCTCCGTCGGGAGCCTTTATACGCACATGAAGCAGCACTCTGCGGAAGCATAGCTGGTGGTGTAGCTGCTGTATTGACGACGCCTCTTGATGTACTTAAAACCCGTATTATGCTCGATGTGCGGGTAGGCATTTATGGCCTTCTCCTCACGTTCCTTCTGGGCTAATCATTCATCCACACCATAGAATTCAAAGACTGAGAAACTACCCTCGTTGTATACCCGCTTCAGAGGTATCTATATTGGGGAAGGTATCCCTGCTCTTTTTGCTGGTGTCGTTCCCCGAACGCTATGGATCTCTGCAGGTGGCGCTGTCTTCCTCGGTGTTTATGAATGGACTGTTCACGGTCTCATGGGCCTCTGATCGTATATCTTGAGCTCTCGACTACTTAATTAGAGATAGAATAGATGTAGGATTGGATATACACGGTCAAGCACTGGAAATTGCCGGACATCGGCACATTAGTGGGTCTCCGTATATTTGCTTCCAACCTCCTCAGGCTTCTTTCCCAACTTGAGAGTTACCTTTGGGACCTGCTTCTGATATGGAGTTGAAGTCTCGAGTTTATTCAGTTCGATCTTGCTCATATTTGTAGGCGAGGAATCCAATGAAATGTCAGGTTGTGACGCGACAGGTGAAGATTGTGATACAAGTTCAGTTCTGCACGGTGTTGAGTCGATTGGAACACTCGGTTTCCGTGATGATCCAGAATCAGTAGACCTGGTTAGTGTTTTCCTTTTTTCAGGTTCGGATAATTTCCTTTCGTTCTGAGCACTGTTCAACTTAGTTCGATCGCGGAGCTTCCGGCCTGAATTCGATACAGGGACGGGATGACTCAACGTTCTAGTCGTGGATTGATCGACGGAGTCAAAAATCGCAACTGTACGTTCCAGCCAGGGAGGCACATCGTCACTGTTACCTAGAGACGCATAACCACCGCGTCGTTTCTTTGTAGCCTTCTCAAGCTGGATATTGTCATCAAGGTTGTTCAGTAGGTGATCAAGCTTGATGACGAACCTGTGTGAGGTTCTGGATGTTCCACCACTCTTCGTCCACTTTATCTGATCCAACAAGGCCGCAGATATGCGCCATGCTACCACTTATCAAAGCGAGGTCACTGTAACCTCCTTCCAACACACTGATCAGTTTTCCTGATGCGTATTTGTTTGCAAAGGCGCATGCATCCCTCGTGAACCGATAGTAGAACGATGCTGGAACCTTGCGATTGTGCCTCGACATCGATGAATACTCATGTTCACAGGCATCCATCCCGCAGCTGAAAACAAAACGATTCAGACATGGAAACTCGCGCATGATGATAGTCGTACCTAATGAACACCAAAACATCTTCCCCGGGCCCACCAGTCCCTTCAAGGAAATCCTCAGCTCGGCGAATGAGTTGGCTATATTTTTCCTCGTACAAAACGTTCCAAAAGTGGCTCTCAGACTCGTATGTCTGTAAATGAATATTCTCGATATATTGTCCATGAGACTGATGAATGGAAACAGAAGCGGCTTGAACAATTGCTGGAGTGCCATCCTATTTCATTTATTTCATTGATCAATGATTTGATGTTGCACGAGAGAAAATCACAAATTGTCACCTCGCAAGGAAAGGAGAGGATGTCATGTATGGAACCGTAGTATATTTTAGGCCCAAGTTTCTTAGGAGGAAGGCCTTCCGCGATTTCTAGTGTTTGCCTATACGTCTGCTCGTTGATAGACCAAGCAATTGATTGTGTCCCGTTACCTGGCAGAACACTGAATCCATTGCGTTGTAACTCAGATTTGACTTACCATGGTGGAGGTCAATATCGAATATGACGATACGATTGACGTTGTAGTTCAGGTGCGCGTGAGCGGCAGCAACAGCCACATTATTCACGAAACAAAACCCCGATGGCATGTCCTCGCCACAATGATGCCCAGGTGGTCGGACCACGACGAATGCCCGTTTCAACGGATCTTCTGGGTTCATGACTTTGTCAACGGCTTCACATACTGTTCCTAGCGTGCCCTGAATCGCATTAATAGACTCGGGACATACTGGCCATCCAAAAAGCTTTGAGAAAAGAATTGCAGAAAACAATGCAGAGATGAAAACACGGACAGTATAGATCTCCTTGAGGCAATCCTTCTGGAATTTCCGAAGAGTTCAGAAAGATTGCATCCCAGCTATTCGCTGCCCAGTCTTTCAGATTTTGCAGATAAGCGTCTCCGTTGATGCCTCCGTGTACAAAGTTGACAGAAGCATTGTTCAAGATATTAACTGTGGCTTGACTCTTGATAATTTGCGGAACATCTGTACAAACATTTATAGGAGAAATTTGCATTTGCTCCAGATATTTGACTAGATGACGAACGTCGCCATCGTTTGGCTGTTCTTTGTTCGGGTTGGAGTCAGGCTGGATACTCTCCAAACGAGCGATGGCACAGGATATCCCGACGCCGACAGCGCGTAATCGCTCGGGACGTTCAACTATATTTGATTTATCCTTGCTCCTGATGTATCTATGTTGAAAGCACACGTCGTTTAGAAATATAGTGGTTTCGGCCATGGTGTTATCAAGAGATCAAGCTCGCATTAATTCGGGAATTTTACGATATCTATTATGTTTTGATCAGATCCTTATCGGCGCTATAGCCAAGTGGTTACGGCGACAGATTAGAAATCTGTTCCTCTTTGAGGGCGCAGGTTCGAATCCTGCTGGCGTCGCTTCCTCCGATATTTTTTCTTCTTCGTTTTAGGCAGGAACAGTCCCTCCCATTGACCTGTGTATTCATTGTTGCAGCTATCCGTTGTATTTCTGTTTTGTCAAAATTTGCATTTCTAATATAAGTAGTCGCTGTCACGCAACGTGACGTCTCCTGACAATTGGTCGGACGAAAAAAACTTGCAAAGACTCTCCAAGATGATTACTCACGTACTGTTTGAATCGGCCTCTGGATATGCAGTCTTTGAGGCTAAACTCGCAGAAAATATTGCTCTCAAGTCGGCTGCCATGCAGAGCTCAGTACAAGACCTGAGCAAGTTCGGCAAAATGGTCGGTCTAATGAGCTTTATGCCGTTCAAAAGCGCGGCCCAGGCTTTGGAAAACATAAATGACGTATCCGAAGGTGCTTAATATCTGATTCAGATGTGCTTGAGTGCTTATACTGGGGATTCTAGGTATCCTGAACGACTATCTCAAAAACCTCCTTGAACTCACTCTCTCGAAGCCGTCCAAAAAATCCAAAGTTCTCCTTGCTGTATCAGACTCTGGGCTTGGTACCTCTATCAAGGAAGGAGTCAGCATCTCATGTACAGCCTCTGAAGAGGCCCAGGAACTTATCCGTGGCATTCGTTTACATGCTACCAAACTCCTCAAAGGACTCCAGACGGATGACATCAAGAAAGCACAACTCGGTCTCGGCCACTCTTACTCCCGTGCAAAACTCAAGTTCAATGTTAACCGTATCGACAATATGATTATCCAAGCCATTGCTCTCCTTGACCAACTCGACAAAGACGTGAATCTTTTCTCGATGCGAATCCGCGAGTGGTATGGCTACCATTTCCCGGAACTCGTCCGTATTGTGCCGGATAATCAACAGTATGCTCGGGTTGCGCTCTTTATTGGAGACAAAGATCTATTAGACGAAGAAAAACTTCCAGAGTTGGCTTCTATCCTCGATAATGATTCGACACTGGCACAAAACATTCTCGATGCGGCTCGTGGATCCATGGGGTCATCACTATCCGAAATTGACATGTTCAACATCTCTGCTTTCGCAACACGCGTTGTCTCTCTTTCCGAATACAGAAAGTCGCTGATTTCATATCTATCAGAGAAGATGAACGTTGTCGCACCTTCTTTGACGGCGTTGTTGGGTGAGCGGATAGGCGCTAGGTTGATCAGCCATGCAGGAAGCTTGACCAATCTCAGCAAGTATGCTGCTAGTACTGTACAGATCTTGGGTGCGGAGAAGGCGTTGTTCAGAGCATTAAAGACAAAGGGAAACACACCAAAAGTACTTCCCTTCTCTTCTCTTTCCAAACTACTCTCTGATACATCATTCAGTATGGTCTTCTCTATCATTCTTCTTTTATTGGCCGCGCCAAACCCGAACATAAGGGCCGCATCTCACGATTCCTCGCAAACAAATGTTCAATAGCTGCTCGTATTGATTGCTACACCGGTTCGTCGACCTTGAGATGCTGTAACACCTTTTTACCTGATATGTACGATTATGATTGATAGACCACCCGACATCCAAGTTCGGCGAAGCACTCCGCTCACAAGTTGAAGAGCGCCTCACCTTTTTTGACAGCGGCCAACCGCCATCAAAGAATGCCGATGCTATGCATAGGGTTATTGCTGAACTCGCGTTGGACAATGACAATTCTGACGATGAAGGAGATGCAATGGATGTTGATGGCCAAGGTCCATTATTGACAACGCTTGCAGCTGAACCACCGTCAAAGAAGGAAAAGGCACATAAGAAAGAGAAGAAGAGCAAAAAGGATAAGAAAAAAGAGGAGACGGAGGAGACGGACAAAAAGAGTAAGAAAGATACAGACAAGAAGGATAAGAAGGACAAAGACAAGAAGGATAAGAAGAGGAAGAGTGGTGATATGGATACTGATGAAGATGGACGACCGGCGGTGAAGAAGGTAAAACTATCGAAGGAGGAAAAGAAGGCTTTGAAGAAGGCCCAGAAAGAGAAAGTCAACTCCGAGCCCGAGGTATGTGTTTCTCTGTGAGACGTTGGATTTAACTGATATCTCCATCGTAGGAGTCACCAAAAAAAGGCAAGGAGAAAAAAGACAAGGGAAAGAAGAGCAAGGAGTGACCGATTCTTTTCAATCTTTGATATCACTCATCTAATGTATTTCTCGCTCTACCCTCTCTGCTTGAGAAGTTTCAGTTAACTCTCAAATCGGCAATTAACCACTTAATGATGCCGATGCAGGGTTCACATATATATGGCCCGGGATTGATACGACGATAATAACGTAGTTTTCAAATTCGAGGGTCGCATGGTTAATTGTAGTTGCATTCGTTATTCACAGTAGTCAAGGCTTGGTTCAACAGTTCCATATCAGTTCCATATCGTGAACAGGAATGTGCAATTAATTGTTGACTCTGGAAATGAATCGATGATTGCATCGAGAGTCATTGATAAGATCTCGACAGTGCATCACAGCTCTCCTTTACTCTTCGATTTCAATCTATGAATACAGGGAGGCGTAGGCTCAAAGTTTAGCTCTATCCATCAATTGCTGTTCATATTGGTTCTGTAGAAGCCGACGCAGAGTCTTCCCTGTTGGAGATTTCGGCACCTGCATATAGGCAATGTGAGAAGAGCAGCCATAACGACGATGAGCACTCACTTCCGTAATAACTTCGATCCCTCCTCGCAGCCACTTATATCTACTGAGATTGATTTTATGCCACTTCTCTAGCTCTTCTTTAGTTCGTGCTGCTCCAAGGCTCTTTCCACTTCCACTTAATACGACCCATGCTCTTGGAACTAGTTCGTCGGATGTCCTACCACTACCACGAACACCTGCAACAGTTACATCGGACACCAGCTTCTGAGGGTGTGCCAGTAGGACTTCCTCGATCTCAATCGGTGACACTTGTGAGCCAGAGACCTTGAGTGTATCCTGAACACAAGATGTTGTAGATATTCGCTCTGAAGAGGCGTCCCCGCTTACCTTTACACGATCTGCAAAACTACAAATAATTCAGTTCAAAGATCTAGGTGCTCTGCGATAAATAAAATCTCACAAGAAGTAATTGTCTCTATCGACTTTGAAACGGTCTCCTGTATGTAGCCAACCATCAACAAAAGATTCTTGAGTAGCTTTGGGGTTATCAAGGTATCCAGAAACAATATTTTCTCCTTTCAGCCAGAGTTCACCGATTTCGTTAAAGTCGGCGTCTGTCCCATCTTCACGGACGATACGTGCTTCCATTCCGGGTAATAGGGCACCAGTAGAACCGAGAACTTCTCCAGAGTAACCATTGAGGGTTCCAGGATAAGGTCGAATAATCGCAGCAACTGTCTGTGAAGCTCATAATGAGCATATTGTACACCTGAAGAATCAGTGACGACACACCGTCTCAGACATGCCGTACCCCTCACTAAAATGGCTATTGTTTGGCGTATTCTTCAGTACTTCGGAAGAGATCTCTTTGGGAAGGTGTGCAGCACCGCTGTGTACATCCAGAATAGTGCTCAAGTCCGTTTTTGAAAAATCGGGATGCCTGAGGAACTGATGCCACATGGATGGAACCATGCTCAATGATGTTGCTTTGTAACTAACAACAAGTCAGTCTCGAATCGACGGGTGTAAATTTGAGGACTTAACTGTGCAATCGCCCTTAAAACTCTCCCAGTGTCCCATTTCCGGAAAATTATGAATCGGGTTGGAGCAACGAATGCGCGTATAGTATATATATGAAATCCAAAAGTGTGATGCATAGGTAGAAATGCTAGAACAACTGGCAGTCCATCCGAAGTTGGCAAAGTAGGACGCTTGAAAGGATAAGTACATCTCATACATAACATAATATCAATATTCTAACCTTCGCAACAGCTTCTTTGGCTTCTGCAATTACTAAAGCTTGTTGAAAAGCGAACAGAAGGTTTTTGTGCGAGATCATGACCGCTGTTCCAGGAATGTGAATCAACTAAATTCAAGTGTCAGTACACAAGTAACCGACAGTCTCACCTTTTGGAAGACCAGTTGTTCCACTTGAAAAGAATAAAAACGCAAGGGTCTCCTTTGGAACGATCCGAGGTTTGCTGTTTCTATTTTGTATTTGCTGGGCCTTTCCGATGAGTCCGTCCACAGTCTCATGGCCATCGAGCCTCCCACCCATTCCAAAAATTCTGGATGGTGTTATTCCAGCTTCTTGAGCCACGGGAAGGACTTTATGTGCGAATTGGGAAGTGGTGAAAAGACCCGTCATCTTCGTCACCTTCAATGCATGTTTCAACTCGAATGGGGTTGAAAAACACGAGAGTAAAGCAAACGGGACCGCAACTTTCAGAAGTGCTAATGCCACAACCACATAATCCTTCAAGTTGTTGTCTCATCAGTGTCATTGGATAGGACAAGGAGAGATTCTTACTGAAGAGTTATCGCTCATGATACCGATTATCTCGCCATCTTCTGCTCGTAAACCTAGGCCTCCTTCAGCCTTGGGTCCACCAAGTGTGGCCGCTAAGTCATTTACCCTCTTCCTAAATTGTCTAAATGTCCATGTCTTTCCAGTCTCTTCGTCTACATGCAGAGGAAAGTCAGGCCATTGCTCGTGGTATGGCTGCTGAAAGATCGTTTCAAAAATGTTGAGGTAGTCGGGCACTGATGGAGGATCTGGCCACAGAGATTTGATATGGGGCATTGTGCGGATAGGCTGCTCAGGTTGCTCGGAAACTTTACTTGTGGAATTAGATATACTAAAAGTGGGGAAATCTAAAATAGAATTATCGAATCAATGTGAATGAACGGGTTCGTTGCTGAACGACCTACCGGTTATCCGTCCCATCGGTTATGTGAGTTAACCGGTGATGAGACTATTTCAGGCGTCGATCCGCGTAAACAGCCGTATGTCTGTCTGAAATCCCTCAGCGACACTGAGACTCGATGTCTGACACACTTGTTCTTATTTCAGGTCACTGGGTAGCCTCTTCTCTTCAAAGAATCTTGTCATGATCCGAGTGCTAGAACTGTAGTAACCAATTTCTGATTGGCGTCTGGTCATGTCGTGATGATGGCACTGTGAAAAAGTAATCATCAAGTGACCAGGTATCATATGAAACGTAATGTACGGCACAAGACATCCGACATGTCACTTGACATCGAACCTTGCTGGTGGGGTATGCTGTCCAAGTCCTAGAGACTAGAGACGTCAAGGTAGTTTCTTAAAAAAAATTATTGAGCTATGAATAGATTTTGAGCAATTTTGTGCCTGGTTGATGTAAGCCAGAAACCCTCTGATCTGTGACGACCATGTCTCCATATGTCGCGAACCTCAAGCAAAAACTCAGTAATCTATCGTTGGCACAGTCCGCACCATCGTCTGCTACACCATCAAGTGGATCGGCTCCGTCCTGGAACTTACGAGGCGAGCGATCAAAGCAAATTTTGACCAAATTCACACCTTCATGGTCAAGACAGTCTAAGTCAGTAACGGCACCTGAAGATAGTGAATGGGAGAAGGTACAAGATGTCATGACACGGTTTATCTTCCAAGCAGGAGTAGACTTTGAGTGTGTTCCTTCCATTCAAATACTGAAACAAAACCTCATTCACTACTCGTCTTCAACAGAACTCGGCCAATGTATATTGATTTCTACCACGCCCTATTTTTATGCACAATCTAATGTTTATCGAGATAGGGTTGTCGTGAGTTTATCGGCAATACCGGATCCAAACGAAGTTAATTACGACTTGCTCCTATCGTGTGTTTACCAAACCTGTTGCCCTGGGCCACTTATTCAAGCGTTCGTCTAGTCGAGTTCTTACTTATCTCAACCTGTATGGTATGATATCTAGTCAAATTCACATTACCCTGCTGCTCATGCCCACGAGGCAGTCGAATCTGATTATACTGTTGTGCTATTCGCTGCGGGCGGAGGGCATACACCACCGCGGAATTGGATGTGGAAGGCCTACCGTGGACTCAGTCGAAAATATCGTAAGAACTTGAAACAACTAGTAAGTTTGTTTGCACAAAACTGGTTGCCATCGACATTTGACATTTGCCTTAGTACGTCGTACATTCATCTTTTTTTACCAAGAGTGGGCTTGGTTTAGTTTGATTTCCTTTTTGCGAGTTCTTATACTCGGGGCAGTGTTGCTCTCTCTTGCAGGCGCTATCATCAGGTCGATAAAATTCTGCTTTTCAATAACCATGCACCTTATCCTTTCACCAGCCCAAAGTTCTTTCGCAAGATCATTCATATCTCAACCCTCTCAGAACTTGCACAATATGTCCCTCTCACACAAATTGATATCCCCCCCGCTGTCTATCGGTATCCTATTCCAAAATAGTTGTCGTCTCTCTGACTAATTTCGCAGGGAGAACCTCAAATTCGAAGACGAAATTACTCTCCCACTTCCAACCAGGTCGAGCATTTTTGGAGTACCTTTGGAAGAGCTGATGGGATACAATGGAGAGAAAGGTGGAATACCACGGGTTGTGCAAGACTCAATACAATTCCTAAGGAACTCAGGTATTCTATCTGTCATTGTCCAAAGCTTCTTCTTAAGGTTGTCTTTAGGCCTCGAAGAAGAAGGATTATTTCGTCGTTCACCATCCTCAGCCATGCTTCGAGCGGCTAAAAGTGCCTATGATCGAGGTAAGTATTTTTTTACTTGCTTACTGCCCCATCCCTCCAATTTCATCTCTGCAGGAAATATTGTTTCGCTCGATAAATTCGGAGATCCATTTCTCGCTGCTGTGCTTATCAAGAAATACCTTCGTGACCTCCCTGAATCTATCATCCCCGAAAAGTTATACCCAATTATCCGTCGATGTCCACAGCCTATAAGCAATCCCTCAAATATGAACGCTGTCATTTACATTCGAGACGTCTTCCTTCCCGAACTCGTACCTTGCGCCTATATCCTCCTTAGTAATGTCCTTCGTGAGTGTTTTGTCTTTATTTTGACCCTGTATCAAGTGTCAACGAATGAATAGATCTCATGCACGATATCTCTTTGCAATCTCACATTAACAAAATGGATGCTCATAATCTTACTATCGTTCTCTGTCCCAATCTTGTCAGAAGTGCCAATCCAGTGCGCGATGTTCAGATGTGCGCCATTCAGAGCGGATCATCTGTCCCTTCATCAAATGCAATGACAGGTCCAGATAGCGGAGAGGTGATTGGTTCTCAGAAGAAATTGCACGAAGATAGAGACAAGACGACGTTAGGCATGATTATCAAGCTGTGCATTGAGCGATATTGGGACATCTTTCATGATGTAGCGGATCCGGTCGCTTCATCTAACCATGTTCGGACACTCCGTAGTCAAACTTTAGAAGGTTCAAGTTATCAGCTGAGCCCGGAAATTACACCTACCCCTGATCCTCAATCATTATTACCTACACATCTGACTGTAGCCGAAGGAGATGGGGAAGGAGACGAAGATATCGATGATACAATGCTTGTTATGCCTATTGAACCTGGTCCTGGTCTAGGCAAATACAGAAGTGATGCTCCAGTTTCTTGGGCTAAAGGTGTTCAGGGAACACGACTCCCAGGGATACCGCCCGCGACTGCATCAGGGTCGATTTCGCCGTCGAGTACTCGTGCCAACAATATCCAAATCCCCAACTCGATATCTAGCGATAGTAACTCGCCATCGCGGTCAACGCATTCCTCTAGTGTAAATGACACAGTAACTCCGTATCCTACATATAGCAAGGCAAGATCGTTCTTCAATAATCAGAGTGGGATGAGTGGTACAAATCCCAGGAGGGGTCCGATTTCTGTTGGAAAAGGGACGGCGAGAAAGAGTAGAGGATCCGGTGTGGAAGCGATGGGAATCACTGCAGAAGGGTTCTTTGCTCCGCCTAGTGCTTTTCCGCCTCAGGAAAATGATACCAAGTCTGCTTCACAATGATACGTTGGATTTATTGTGATGAGATTTTAATGGATTCTTTCTTTTTTCTTTATGTTGTGGACGTTGTACTAGATTGTGGAAGTGTGACCTTGCTTAATTTATTTTTGTGGATATATTTTCCTCTGTTCGCCAGGAGCTGATTGTTTTCCCAGTTGGTGTATGTGACCATGGGAATGTCTAAAACATACAAAATGATACATTTTATCGCACAAGTACCGAGAAGCATACAATGTTTCTCTCTCGATCTCATCAAACTATTCTAGAAAGAGCCTCCTTATCGACAATAGTAGAAGTAGTGTCTTCGCTTTGTAAATATGTAGGGGGAGATGACACTAGCATAAGAAAGGATAAGCTAGGCTCGATACACCAAAGAATGACAGTCCGAGTGCTTACCATGCTTTGAGCTTTTCCACGGTCTGTTGGGAATTGAACATCCATTCTGGCAATCCCCCGGCATTTCACCGGATACAAATCCAGCACGAACAGGTTGAGACACGGGACCAGGGACTTGGGGTCCGTTGAACCACTGGAATTCTCCGTTGCTGCAGGACTTGGAAGCACAGTACGCCCGAGACGGAACAGCTGTGCGCTTGAAGGAGGGCTCAGTTGCTGCTATAAGAGATGCATCGAGGGATGTATTCTTGCTTTTGAGGTATGGATCAAAGGGGCGTTCTAATAAAGGGAAGGATAGGTCCTCGATGTACGCAAAGCGCAGCGATCACCGGCGTACCTGAATCGCTCTTCAGCCGGGTTCTATTTATCGTTCGATAGCCGAGATAAGTCTACATGATAATAAGTTCCGTGTGCTACGGAGACAGCATAGCGTACCAAGCTGCCAAGTGTAATGATGAAACCAACTGTGATGACGATTCAACGTTCAGCCTAGCGTTTTCAGTACGATGCTGAAGTACCAATAACATACGCCACAGCAGAAGAGAGCCGAGAGAGTACGTCAGAGGCCCCCCGACTGAAGGAGAGGAACTGTGACTGTCTGAGAGAACATAACCAAGTGGTTGGTATGTAGGATCATACTGTCTCCGAAGATGCATGATGTTGGTCTCCACTGTCAATGGCCCGAAGAACACTATGTACATATTTGAAGTGCAAAGAGTTGGAGTAGGTTTGAGGGCAGATGAAAGAATTCTACCAGAACCGTCTGTATGAGAGCAAGCAAGATCCATGACATGGAGGCTGACGAAAGGATGAGGCTAACATCTCAGTCGAACACAAGTAACAGGTCCTTTATTCAACTGTGATTGTAGAGATGTACTTCCTAGTGCTACACAGATCTTATAAGGCTGTGTAGGGTCAACTTGGAGAAATGGCCAAGGCAGGTCGTCACAAAAAATGTGTCACGCAGTATTGATTTGTCTTGAATATCTGAACTACTTATATGCTTGCCTCTTACATCTCCCTGGTACGCTCTTTTTTAACAGGATCCCAAAGGGAGTTTTTGAACGAACTGAGTCAATAACAGTTGATTTCATTGCCAGTCATTCCACTGCATAGAAATGGTCTATAAGAGCTCGTTCGTATCATGAGTCAAGGAACTCTCCTCGCTAATTACTAGGCCAATAGTCTTATCCACTCAAAATATGATAGAAACTGCAGCACAAGCACCGAGTCCTGCTTCTTGCTTCTATCAAGCACGTGGCAATCCTACCATCTCATTTTCATTTGAAGAGACTACCGACATTCAGATTAATGTTAAGGGTGCACGAGGCTCCGGCGTGCCCATTCAAATACTGTTATACTACCGTTTCATTGCTTGGGTCTCCTAGCGCCATCCCTCTCTGGAATTCAAAAATGTTGTGGTGCATCCCCCTCTCTTTCTCCCTTCGTAATCACTCCGGAAAGAACAATTCAACCTCGTCTTCGGCACGTGTGGGACCTATATCATCTCCAGTGAACCTGGAAGATCAGGTCCGAAGGCTTCAGAGATGCCACCCTGATTCTGCAACAAACGGTGAATTTTTCAGATATTAACGAGATATTGACCCTCTATGCTAAATATATTTGCGGTCAGGCCCCAGTCCTTTCTACCTTGTCACCAATAAGAATGGTCTTCCGAAAGCAGCTATCCGTAGAATGCCTATTATGGCTTCAACCGTACCACCGCTTGAACACGACTATGAAAATGTAACTCAAGCACCAACGACGATGGCACAAAAAGCCGATACGGACTGGGCTGGGCGCACACGAGCAGGTTCTCCCATGACAGGTGCATCTACTATGCCTGTGGAAGACAACTTGGACACAGCTGTATATGTTTTGCCAGGTGGTGGTCACGCTGATTCGGCCTGGCCCTCTCCCTCTAATCGGGACCGAGTCCCACTTCGTGTACCCGTGATCCAAAAGGAACGTTACTTTCCCGCAAAAAGGAGCACCAATACTCCTAGTCCTATATCAGGCTCAAGGACTGCCCATGACACGATTGAAGGCTACAATGACTATAATTTATATATCCAGGGGATGGACAGGTTAAATTTGGAAGGAGATATGGATGTGGAAAGGAAGCTCTCTGAAGTAGGACATGTTGGGCATGCTGGACATGTTGGACATAAGCAATTGGGAAGAATCAAAAGCCGAGAGGTCACTAGGAATAGCCCGATCACACGGCCTCTTGCTCTAGGTCATACCGTCACTCACCACACTCGTTTCGACACTGGTGCTCGTTATGGGATAGATCCTGGCCTCCGTGGCCGACGTAAGGCTCCTCGACCTTCACAGGACTACGAGGTCCTCAATCGTCAAGTAACAGAGGATGCTCCTGAGAAGACAGTTGCAATTACTACTTGGAGAGAACAGGTGGCCAGAGAAACTATTCCCACAGAGACTATGAGTATCCATTACATGGGTTTAGAAGACTATGTGGCCGCCGAACGAACACTGACTGAAGTTGACAGCAATGTTCAAAGTGCTCAGAGGACACTTCATGAAACTCCAAGATCCGATAGTATGGGAAGCACACGACCAGTCGACGAACCGTCAAAGGACGCTATCAACCCTAATACTGGGTCCGAAGAATCAACTCCTGTATCACCCATGGAACCTGAAGTATGTTACTCCCGCACTGGTGGATTTGTAAGGTCAATAATCTTTTTTAGCCTCGTCGCCTACCTACACCTCCCCAAAAAACATCTGGCCACCTTCCGCCAACACGCTCCTTATCTTCCCATTCACGTAGCAATTCGACACCTCCGCGTATTGCTACGCCGGATAGAGTGCCCTTACCGAAAACAGGTCCTCGATCTCCTCGTGTGAGAAGGACCATGCCTGTGTATTCTGATCCAGCGTCGAGCCCAGAGCCACCCATTTTGCCGAATTCTGCTCATGCCTCTCCACATAATAACCTCATTGGCGCAGGGTCGCCTCTTCAAGAGTCTACCCCCATCAGAGCCAATATGTCCCCCATTCCATTCCGTCCGAGACAGTCTCAGGGAAGCACGATCAGTAGCATCAAGTCAGATTCTGCGGTTCGATTTGTACAGTTACTCGAGTCGTGTCAACCTTCCTTATTACATATCGCTCCTGTGTTGGCGCGGTTGGGTATCATGAATGTGGAACATTTGAAAGCTGTTGGCCATCTCTCGGAAGAGATGCGTGATAGAGAGGTCAGGGAGGAGGCATTCAGGATGGGCATCACTGTGGTTGAATGGGCAGTTTTAATGGACAAGGTTGGCATGTTATAAGTATTGTTTCCGTTTTTTTCATAATTTATGCTGTGGTTTTGTGTACGACATCACCACCGTCGGCACGTATCTTATTATGTCAACACTTCCTGAGTTGCTGAGTGTTAGTGCTATGAAGAGGCCTAACATCATATGCTTCTGTATTTTTGAGGGTGGTTTAGCTCATTTAGATGTGATATCTGAGTTGTTTGATACGCTGCCACGACATTGATTGATCCCTGCTCAAAGAAGTAAGACTAATACAGATAAGCACGTGGACGGAAGACGTTAAGAAATGAAGGGCCTCCCCCAGTTGTTGAATGTCAAGGCTGAAGCAGCTGGGGAAGTGGGATAATTATTTAAGTGGCAGAGTTGGGCCAATATTAATACCAAGTTGTGATGTCAGTGATCTAGATCTCCTCTGAATCCTACTTAGGACCCACCAAGGGTAGGCCCCAAGTGCACCAACTATGCAAGAAACTGGCATGTATTATTCAAACAAAGGACCCTCAGTTGCAGACAGCGATTTGGCATAGCCAGGTTGATGGGAAGATATTTTTAAGTATAGCTAGCCACCCTTGCACTATGCTCGAGCACCAACTTGAATATGATTTTAAGAAAAATTCCACCTTCAGGTTATCCTTGATAGAGTGTACACCCTCATGGTGTCATAATCTTGCCACTGGACTGTAAATACAATCATAACAACGCTATTTGATGATGGTTGGAGGTCATCTCTGATCGTGGGAACTATCGCGATGGTGATGGCTCTAAGGAGAAATGCTTTCTGAGTGAATTGTACTCTGGAACGCCATCAACATCATCAACATCATGCCAGGTTGCTCGTACACTTCTTACTTCCTTCCCTTCCTTCACTTTTCTTCTTTTTTGCGCTGGACGCTTCTTTCTTAAGAAAAAAATAAATGTTTCTGTCCCTTCAGATTATCATCTTGACTGCTGGTTTACTGGTTGAACCTGTACCGGCTCTTCCTACGATGGCTGGTACACCATCTGCAAGAATTTATGATAATAGAGAGAATTCATTTGTCAGACTGCCTTTCAGTAATAATCTTCCAATCAAAAGGAATGCACGAAGGCGAAGGCGCGGAACGCTGAGCGGAGAAACTGGCCTTGGAGACAATGCTGATCTGTGAGCATCTTCTAGGAATATTTCTCGGTTTATCTCGTTTTAATTTCATTCCACAGTCTTTATACTGTACCAATCGAGCTCGGGAACACAGTAACTGCAGTGAATCTCGGTGCATTGTTGTTCAGTTTGCCTGTCTCAATCTTGATACTAACCCACAGTCATAGATACCGGTTCTAGTGACCTGTGGGCTGTATCGGATGCATGCCATAAGGGTACTTGCAAAACTTCCAAGGTTACGAGATACCCTACATCGGGAGGAAATTCCACAGGAATTGATGTTGTAATGTTATATGGTGATTCCTCAACTGGATCGTCTGCCACGGGTACTATTGGCCTCGACACTGCGACAATTGCCGGAGTTACTATGACAGATCAGGCATTCAGTGTTGTTAATGATACCGATAACCTCGTGGTGCAGTACGACGCGGCCGGCATATTTGGTTTAGGATTTCCTGCTGGAAGGTTATTTGTCCCTGTCTCATCGCGTAGTTATACTCACTCTCTTGTTTGTTGCTTAGCAAAATTCAAGAATCGCTCGTCACAGCTCAGGTGATTCAATCAGTTGTTGAGAGAATTCGAGTGTTGATGCATCATTCAGAGTGGTCCCATAAACACAACTGACGACTTTCTCCTTGCCACGCATACTTATGGTCCATTAATATCACGAATCATGATGACGGGTGCTCTCGAGTCTCCCATGTTCACGGTACTGCTAATCAAATACTGGTTCTTTATCCCAGATTAATGTGCCGATCACAGATCACACTATCCCGTGACACCATCGACATCAGCGGCCATGGTCAACTAACCCTTGGAAAACTTCCGGATGGGGTTGACAATTCTTCTCTCACCTGGGTCCCTGTGCGTCTGTACAGTGCCGATGAAGGTGGACTTCGTTCACCTACTTTTGCCCCGAATGAGGTCTATCCCTTGTCAGTACTTCTTTGTTGTGTTCCTCGGAAAATAAATGTTGACAATCAGGAATAGTCGATGGGAGATAGATATTGATGATGTGTTCATTGACGGTCAGCATCTTGCCGCTTCAACCATACCAGCACGCGCTGGTGCTGACTCAAACAGAACGTCCGCTCTTGTTGATACCGTAATGATTTTATGAAGTTTTTCTAAAACTTTAGCTTACCTTATATCACACTTCTAGGGCAACTCTATTATCCGTGGCCCAGAAGATGTCGTGAACAAAATCCTGGGGACCATCTCACCCTCCTATGAGCCCAATAACCAGGGCTCCAAGCCAACATTTCCTTGCATGAATCCCCATACTCTGGCATTTCAGATTGGTGGAAAGGTGATCCCAAGTTCTCTCGACTGCAGTCTAAAGAGAAGCTTATTTGATACTATTAGACGTTCCCTATCGATCCACGAGATTTCGTTGGCCAATTCGAGCCCAACGATGCTCAAACATGTGTAGCGGACAACATAGTCCCCACAGACCCTCCCAGTTTTGGATCTCTCTTCCGTTGGAGTCTCGGAGATCCCTTCTTCCGATCGTTAGCTATGTTACAGTGTGATTGTAATCCCGCTCTCATATCGCATTCATAGAAACCTCGTTGCATTCCATTATGGTAACCTCACTCACCCTTCAGTCGACCCTCCTCGAATTGGTATTTTGTCCCTCGTGCCATCGAATGCGAACGAACTCTACGCTACAGCTGTCAGTGACGCACTGAATAATGGAGGCAACTTTGAAGGTTAGGATCATCAGACTGTACTTTGTGTCTACAGATACTCAAAGTTTTCCGTTCTCAGAGACCATTGACCTTGCCCCGACAGCTAGCGCCGCTAATTCCCCCCAAACGGCTGTTTCTGTCGATAGCGGCTCGAGTCTTACGCATAGCAGTACTGCATCGATGCCATCGACGATGGGAAGCCTTGCAGCTCCTACCGGTAGTGTACAGAGCGTCAGTTCTGCTTTCTCAAACATTCGGACATGGAAAGATGTTTTTCCTGGTTTAGTACTTTGTTTAATTTTGCAGTGTTTGATAAAATCACTTTGACAGATTTCTTCTCAGTAGTTTCGGACAGCAGGAATGTATTAATGTATTATGTTGTTTAGGTCAAGTTTTCACCAGTACTGGATTCCGAACTCCTTTGGTTCATGAGACGCTGTTTTCGGGTATAGCGGGCCACCCATTTAGTGAGATACCACCCTGTCAGAACGACGAGGACAGTACCCACGATCCCAACGCCGACAAAACCTGACTGGTCCGCCGCCTGGGTTTAAGGGATCTAAGGGAGAGAGCTTGTGAAGATGTTGATAATTACTCACGTTCGCCCAGCCTCTCCACCATGCGCCAGCTAATCCACCGCCATCTTTTGCCTCAGCAGCAGCAGCACATTGAGAACAATGTTCTCCAATCAGACTCATTATTGTGATTAACGAGACTCTGTGAAATCAATGGGTCGGATCATTCAAGTGCGGGAACGAGTCTATAACGTACGCAAATGCAACCAAAATACTCATCAAAGTGAGTACAATGCTCAGCCCCGACATTACGTTCATTTTTTTACGCGTGTCTCGAACGGTTCGATTGTCACACGCAGCAGGATTAATTACTTCTAGAGGAGAGGCTTTGTCCTCGTCTTTCTCTTGATTGATGACTCCTTCATGAATCGGTCTGTTGGAAGACGGATCCGTTCGCTCTGTCTGTTCTATAATTATTTTGGGCCGGAAGATTCGCCACCGGTGACGGTCCTCTAGAAGGCCTGCGTAGGAATACAACATCAGAATTGAGTCGAGGGAGTCAACGAGTGACATTCCAGCTGTGAAAAGCAACTTTCCGTTTAATTTGAGTCGTAATGCATAGTGGAAAGTAAGAAGAATATATTAAACGTACAGGGAGAACCACGACATGTGATGAAGGAATTCTGTTGCCTTCCGAATCTTGTTTGGCAATGGCAGAAACAGCGAGAAGAGCGATAGATGAGGCTGTATCAAACCCTGGATGACCCTGGGTGAGATAACTGGAAGAAAGATGAAACTGAAAGGCGCAAACCAAGGCCAAAGAGTACTCCAACAGGATACATCTAGGAGAAATTTATCTATCAGATCCATCAAAGCAAAGGTGCTGAGTGATCTCACCTTCCATGGCCTATTAACGAATGTGACGATGGGTCCGAGGATTCGCATCATGAGCATCGAGTTCCTCTCAGGGACGATCGGTTCCTGATCCTCAGCTATCTCTCCGCGCTGGATACGTTCAAGTCGCCGTTTCTCCTATATGAGCAAAGGTCAAAGAAGTGGCTCAAGTCATAACACAGTATTCCCACCCTCCGTCGCTGACGCAAGATGTGCCATAAAATGAAGGTGTTGGCAAGTCCTACAATAAAGAGGAAAGATCCACTAACAGCGGCACCTGAAGTACACCTTTAGCCAAAGCCAGAAGACAGCGGAGAAAAGGATCACCAATGATCCCACCAACATTCCCTACCCCCGTCAATCTATTGTAGACATCGGTAGAGATAGCAATGGCGATCGTCTGCGATATTTTTGGGTTCAATATGGTATGATGTTGGAAGACACGTACGACAGCAATCACAATAGTACTGTGACCTAATGAAAAGAACAACCCACAAGTGATAGGGATTTGTCCCTTACTGATGAGGGTTCTGGTCGCATTATCTATTGCACTGGCACCATTCTTAATAAAAAGTTAGATGGTACACTAGAGTAGGAAGACAAACCTGATGTGATCGGCGTCAAGCGCTAATCAGAAATAAGCTGCTCGAAAGGACAACACTAAACTGCACACCATGCCTTAATCCAAAAGTCTGAGACTTTTGATGAGCAAACAAGTGTCATGAAAGAAGGTAGTATGTGTACCCAAGCTAGAAGGGCCATGTTCAAATTGCTCCGAGTGGTGTGACTACGAAAAAGTACGGCTGCGACGATCCAAAGGATAGCATTTGCCAGGAGCCTGGGAACCGTGAAGTAAAAAGTGAATATTACCGTCGAAGTTAAATTGTCTTACTCGCCGACAACTAGCAATAATGAACGACCAAAAACCGAGAGAGAACTTGCAAGACTGCGAAATTTACACTTCCAAACTACCATACTTGCCGAGGCCAGACGATAAATTGCGATGCAGTTGAGAGCCACGAAGCTTTGGAGATTAACACATTAGGGGTTCCGGGGAATCTTATTGACGGTTCGGCCTTCCCTTATTTGTGCATGACATACAACTATTTTCGCAACTGCACACTGCCGCTCCCATGTGATTGATTATCTTGCGTCTCAATATTCCTCACTCCCTTATCATAGACATAACAAGGGACATTACAGAGAGAATACAAAAGAGGGACTTCTAAGATTGGAATCCAATCGCGCACTGAGAGTATTTGATATACAAGGTCAACTAGAGGATCGAAACTCGTAACTTGGACATGGTAAGTCAATAACTTTATTCAAAACCTTTGTTCTGCTATATGTAGCACGAGAAACGAGAGTTTCCCTTATTCCACCCGACTGAAATTTAGGTCAACAGCTGCAGACAAAGATTAATCATAGAATATCACTCACCACAATGCCAGCAGTCAAGTTGCTTATAGGGATCGCTGTGATAAACGACCTTCAGCAGAACATATGCAAGGGCGAAACAATCACATACTATTTCTGCTTGATCTGCAACAGCTTTGGATAGTTATTTCCCCAGAAGCTCACTGAGAAAAAATCAACACTTCCGCTTAAGAAAATTCAAAAATGCGAACCTTCATGGTTGGGCTCATGTACGTCGGCCTCGTTCTTGCAAAGGTGTAAGTAATTTTCCAAGTAGAACACCTGATGGATACGCACCTGGTACGCGGCGTCCGGCGTGAGTTTTCTAAGAATGTCCATTGCATTACTTGCAGTCTCATAGTGACCCTGCTTCTCAGAAAGGGTTGCATTCCAGTTCCATGCTGAAACGGTTGTGACATGATACACGCATGACCTCCATGCTTCCGTAACACTCGTAGATCCAGGAACGTATGAGAAAGCAGTAGGACATGAAATCAGAATAATGAGTCCCGGTGACGCAGTTTCTATAGCCATGAGGGCAGAAACTAGCGAGTCCTGTGTCTCCGAAGTTTCAAATAGATCTTTTGGAACGAGGCGGGATGTCAACGACAGACTCGTTCCAAGGGCCTGGGCAATATTTTTGAGTCATCATATCGAATTCTATGAACTTTTGTAGAACTCACAGCTTTGAATTGACTAGTGAATGCTTCAGAAAAAGCGAACCAGGAGGGAAATTCATTGAATATCAATTCTGTAGTCGATGCATGTGCAGCCTGGAGTTGCTCTCCAAACTGGATCAGGGGTGCTAAAGACGCTTTAGCTTCATCTTGCGATAACCTTGGGTTCACTAGAATGACAGCTTCGGCTTCAGACAATCCGCCCCATCCTTCCTCAGCCCACTTCAATCCATTTTCAACCAATATTTTCCATACCCCCCGGGTAATGTCAGCCGTCGGTGCAAACGCTAGGATGAAAACTTGAAGAGTGACCTGCGGCGAGGCTAGAATAGTACTCTCTAGCACTACCCCAAATGTTCCGCCTCCACCTGAGGAAAAATATTCAAAAAGTTGATCACCGGAAAACACGGATTGAAACACACCCCCACGAAGGGCCCAGAATAGATCTTCATTTTGACACTCATTAGCGATTCGTAATTTCCCATCAGGAGTGACTATCTTGTATTCTAACTATTGTCGGTGAGTGTCTATAATATCTGAGGTCCAGGCAGGAGTAGACCTACAACGCGGTCAACGCCTAGGCCCATACTTGCAGAGAGCATGCTATGCCCTCCTCCCTGGAGCCAACCTCCAGAGGCACCGACAGATACATCGCTCCCTGGAGCCGAAATTGGCACATTTTACTTCCAATGATGCAGGACTCACCTCCCACTAGTGTGACATTATGTTCATCTGCAAATGCATACGCTTCCCCCCATTGGACACCGGCCTATGTCGTGTTAATCTACTAAACTGATCGACGACGAGACATCTCACGTACTCCGAGGATGGCTGCTTGACGAGGAGGTACGGCGCAGCCGGTAGGAACGAATGTTGGAGAGTACGTCATCTACCGTTCATTTGACTTCAGTATGTCTCAGGATAATATAGTTTAAATTTGTTCACATCTTTGATATTGTGGGTCTACCAATGACGAATGAGTGATGAATGAGTGATCTGCATATGAACGCAGGAAATGGCCTACCCAAAGGGTCAATGAGCCTGGTGCGCTACTCCGGCCCTTGTAATCGTGCTGGAATTATGATCATCAGCATACTTAACGATCTTTTAAATGTATTTAGCACTCACTCCTGTGTTCTTAATGGCAAGTGGGATTTGGGTATTCTTCGTGAACTCGAATGCAGCGATGACATCATTCGCGTTCCTGACATCAATCTAAAATTTTGCTTGAGCTCTCTGGGGCAGCGAGACTCAAAAAGGGGACTCACATAGTGACTCGCAACGCTTCCAAGCCCACATTTATGAGGTGGCAGAGTGGGACTGTTGTCATGAGGATCAAGATAATTTAAAAGACACTGCTCTCCCGTTTTTTGGCATGTTTCCCACTGAGTCTGTATGAACGCAGATGGGGAACTTGACCGAGTCACTGAAAGTAAGAAAATCAGACATAAATTCCAGTTTGTGCAATAGAATATAGATCACATTCGTCCAGGTAATTATTTTGGATGTTCATGCACTCAGGCGAGTTCCAGGAATCAAAACATGGCTTAGCGAAAGGGACACCAATATTGAGACGGCCGCCGACTGTACGATTCAAGTTGTTCCAGTCTGCCTGTGAAGGACTCTTGGAATATGCAGCCCAAAGACATTGGGCGACATAGACCAGAGCGAGTAATCGCAAAACCATGAGCCGAAGTACAAGTGGAAAAGAAAAACAAAGGAGGGATAGCAATGCTGTTTTTTTTCCATCATAGCGCACTTATAGCTGGAATCGGTAGGCTAAGTATACAAGAGTCTCGTGTCCACGGATGATGGTCCTACAGCCTCAGTGGTGTTTTGATGGCATCTATCAAACAGTCATCATTTGATATACATATCCCCGCGGAAACTCTTGAAACGTGGTCACGTAGTGGGGTCAAATAATTGAACCCCAGTCCAGAATGATATGCCGTTTTCGTCATAATATCTTACACAAGATTTGACAAACACAAGTCATGTATCCAGGAGAATATACTTTTTAAGATATGGAATTTAGAAAGATGATTAGAATGCCATAATAGTTCTATGACTAGATCATACTGGATCATTATTAATTTCACCATCAATCACTGACTAAATAAGAACAAGTAGGCATTTGAGGATCTAATATTTCGGGGTTCAACTGATCAAAAATTTCTTTGTAAAAAAAATATGTATCAGCTAGCTGAGGACGTGTCCAAACTCTCAAAGAACCAGAACGAAACCAGAAAACGAAGTTAACAAGGGTGTTATATGGATTCTTTGTGAGGGCAAGTTGCTAATATGAGAGAGGTTGGTACTGTCAATAA
>Ga0153993_100091_pt1 | contig 29872 bp, 31 predicted proteins | sample TSNC077MetaG_FD_104706 | JGI IMG/M metagenome (GOLD analysis project Ga0153993, IMG submission 104706) | Attine ant fungus gardens microbial communities from North Carolina, USA - TSNC077 MetaG | ecosystem: Host-associated > Fungi > Mycelium > Unclassified | place: USA: North Carolina, Lumber...
AACCCACGTTTTGTTCTGAGGCAGTGGTTGCTGGAGGAAGTTATTAGGAGGGTTGAAAGAGATAGTACTAGTGGTAAAAGGGTCTTGGCCAAGGTTTTGCAGGTATGTGATCTTTTCTATTTCTCCTGCACATTGTCAACAGAAGTTGACTGATTATCTCAGATGGCTTGTAATCCTTACGAGGCCTGGGGTGCAGAAAGTGACAAACGGCTTGAGGAAGAGCTGGTGAAGGAAGAAAGGGAAGAAAGGAGATTCTGTGGAATTGGTGAGAAGAGAATGCTGGGTTTTCAGTGCAGCTGTTCTAGTTAAAGTTAAGTTATAAACGCTCCATATATTTAGTTTTTCTCAATCTCATATGTGGTTTATATGGATGATCATGTGAGGATACAGGGCCAGACACAATAGATTAAGATATCTGCATATTTTCTAGGCTTATAGAAGGACCTGTGGCCCTAGTGGGGTCCTAGTGGATCCCATATGTACAATTGTAAATAATCAACACTGTCGCTGTAAGGTTGATGGCTGAGGTGTACAATCCTGGTGAATCTCCATATTTACTGATAATGATACTGGCTATCCAAGTAAGAAATGGAATGAAAAATCGGAAAGAGTATGGAATGCATCAACTTGATCCGCTGATGCAAAATGCATTGGTCCATTTCAACACTATACTACGAGTAGCTGGTTTCCCAGTTGAAAATTAAATTGAAATGATAATATCATCTAGCATAGCTGCACATTGGGTAGGATGGACAGAACGGAAAGCTCCACAGTGATCCGATGATGCGAAAGTCCATTCTAATAATCTGCAATACAAATGACCTCCTTCCATTCATCCATGTCCCGCAACATCTTCTGCAACTCATTTTTGACTGTATCGTAACAACCCCCTCCAAGGGGAAGTTCTCTGGGAAAGGGTTTCCCCTTAGCGCTACCTTCACCCCGTACAAGGTCCACAATAACCTCAACCGCTTTCTTTAGGTTACCGGGTCGTTTCCCGTCGGCCACTAAAACTCATAAGCCTCTGTGATAGAAAACACAGATGGTTTACCTTTCAGAACACCATCATTCGTGTGTATCATAGACTTGTATTCGTCAATACATGAAATTAAAGGTTTACATTTCGTTTCAGCGAGGGAAGTCTGGAAGTATCCAGGTTCTATGCATACCGAGCGAAGACCGAATGGAGTAACCTCTGCATGAAGCGTTGATGAGATACCTATGTTTACAATAAGAAGCCATGAGCAAAAACAATCCAAAAAAACTACAAAAGCAAAATTTTTACCGCGGATTGCATGTTTGGTCGCAGCGTAGACTCCAACACTTGGACATGCCACCCAACTCGCCAATGATCCAATGAATACTACGGTACCAGACTTCCTCTCGCGCATATATGGAAGGAAAGCCCTCGTAACATTAACAGCACCAAAGAAATTTGTATTTAATTGTTTGAGAGTATCTTCGGGCCTTTGGAAGTGAGTCAATGAATATTGATGAAGAGGCTGATCATGTATCACTCACGAGCTTTCTTCAATAGCGCTGATAGATACACAACCTGATATTAACCATTTAAGAAATGCAGGGGACTTAATGCTTCACTGGTACGCCAGGTAACGTACCAGCATTGTTGACAACTACATCTACCTTACCGTATACCCCAACAGCTTTAGCAGCAACATTATTTATTGTGTCGATAGGGGCAGTGACGTCGAATTCGATTGTCTCTGCACCTTCAGTTTTGAGATCATCGAGCTGAGACATTGAACGGGCTGGAGCTGTCGCGATGACCTTGTCACCGCGACTGAGAGCAGATAAGACCAATTCACGTCCAAATCCAGATCTGGTTGGAGTGACAAAGCAAGAATATTCGTGAAAAGTACGCGAAAGAAATCAAGCCCGCGCACGATGTACCGGTGATAAACCAAACTAATTGAGTTGAATCTGTAGTTGGACAACCCATGGGCAAGACTAGTAGTTTTGTGAGGGGGAGGTGTATTGAGTTTCCTGGGTCATTCTTGCTCCTTGGTACGATCTTGAAACTTTGTGCTAGGAATATCGAAAGTTGGGAAATTTATAGCCATCTTATAGATGAAAACTGCCAAATGATTCTCTCTGACGCTGAACCTTCACACCCCTGAATCTCAATGTGGTATGGCAGACGAAAGATCAGGTGCCCGATCTGAAGGGCACATGGTGTCTCTTGGCATCCAACCTGTTGAACGGATATCAACCATCAACGTGACTCTACAGCGGGATATCACGCGTGTAGTTCTATTCTTATAAAATTCTCTGACGGGCTCTGTGTTGGACTCATGCGAGCCTGCGCGATGCACATGATAAAATCAATCTATTTGTTTATGGATATTGGTAGCTACATTCCATGATGAAGATGCGGGTATATAGGTAGTGTATTCACTATCCGTTTGTACCCTTACCCTCCCCTATCGATTGTATTCTGTGAGAAAATGATCTGTCAAAGGTTCACGAACCTTCGATACGTCCTCAGTTTATACGAAATTATGTTTTGATGTATTGGTTGATCTTAGATTTAGCAAGTGGAGTGAAACATTGTGTGTTTGCAATGAGTCCTGTCTCTAAATAGAGGTTTTATTCCTATCCAATATCATAAGATGAGACACCTGAACTAGATTGAACAACATAACTTATTTTTAGTATGGTACTCGATATCTGAACAGTGCTTCCCTTCAAAAAATCTCACCAGCTCTCTATTGAAAACGCGGGTCTGGGTTAAATGCCATGAATCAATTGTGATTTGTTGTTCACCAGGGTGGCGGCTCATACTCCAACATTCACCCTAGACCACCATTGAGGACAGGATCGCGAGGTACAACTTTTGTCCATGAACCAATGACATCATGCGACGTGGAATAACAGTTGAAAATCACTTTACATTGGCTGAAATTGAATCTAGGAACATGTTATTACCAAAATGAACCATCAGGAAAATCTTTGGCTCTATGGAAGATTTTTCGTAACCTTCCTTGCGAATTCACAAACTCCAGTCAATTCCCTCTCACTCTCACAGTCTTTTGATGTCATAGATAGGCTCCTCTCAGAATTCATGGAAGCTAAATCATAGCCGAACAGCCAGCATACGCCGCAGCAGTCCGTCCAAAGTCATTGCTATGTCGAAGGCGGGTATTATACAGTGGTTTACGCCAGGAGCTCAGATGTAATCAGTAGATTACTACTCTGTAACAACTCTGATTAGGAAAAGTACATGCACACAGAGAACAAGAACAAACAGCTGGGCATGAAGACAACAAGTTGTGACTTTGATATAAAATGTATCGTACACAAAGAAGCGACAGCGAAGATAAACATAATACAGGAGTCAGGCTAGATACATCAAGCGATGGACCAACATCGCGCGATATACCGCCGGGATAACGATAAACAGTCCAACTCCAACCGCCCATGGGCATGAGCGGTGTCTTGGAGAAAAACGAAGGAAAGGATATGAGAACCGAATAGGCTGATCGTGAAAGACAGAGATCATTTGAAAAATGAAGACAAAACACGAGGTCAGAGAAGCGAGGACATAGGGCAGAGTCAGAAATTCGACCACAAAATCGTGTCATTTCGATTTACCCCTGGTCTGATGATTTGTACCGTCACATTGAAGCTACTGCTCCTCACCGGTCTTTCAGCTCGAAGTCCTTTCACAGGTTTCAAGAAACACCAGGCGGGAACCATCCCCAAATGGACGGTACCACCACTTGTTGGACCAATCCCATCATGACCCTTCGGCTGTGACGTCAATATTCCACCTTCCCTTCCGACGACACACCAACCATCATCAAATGATTGCAGTATGATCAATGGTTCACCCAAGGCGATGAACAGCTCATCTGGAAGAATAGGATTGAAAGTTTGCCTGACTTTGCGGATTGAGCGTCCGAAACCTCCGCCGGATGTGGTTGAGACAATGACTTCGTTGACAGATGATGCGACTGAAAAGACGGAGAAACGTGACAGGCGAGAACTTGCGTAAGAACTTCTTGCAACAGCCGGCCACTCGCTGTCCGAGATTAGTGCAGGAGAAGGAGAAGGGACAGTAGGGGAGAATGGTTTAGGAGTGTTGTCAGGTAAGAGATGATGTGTGATGTAATGACGTTCAGCTCCGAACTGTTCTGACGATGGCTTGATATGGGCCTTGATAGGGAACACAACTTGCGAAGACAGGTTATTTCGTGAGAACAAAGGGATTTGCCTGGATACCAGCTTGAGATCGGTTTCGTTCATTTTATATCCAAAGGAACTATGACGCACAAAGAAGAATATTTTTCACGATGAGTCAGTTCGTCTTTCACCAAGCCACGCACAGAAAGGAAAGCTGCGCCTAGTTGGTCTTGACGCCGTTTGGCGGACCATTTGCGACAAAAGTGGATAGAAAACCACAAAATCAAAACCAGGAGAGCTGCTCCTACGATTGAAAAACCTATAATGTACATTGCGGAGATTCCGCCATCGTTGTCTTGGAGGGCAGCAACAGGAGTAGCAGAGACAGCAGCACTAGACATGACGAGTGGTTATATCAAAAGCAAGAGCTGTTAGAAGTCAAAGAGCGGAATGGTCAAAATGCGAGGCCAGTGCACGTCAGAGGAGAGACTGAGGACTAGTGACTGTGCATCCTGGGCGTGTAGAAATGCCCAGCTCGGGATTCTTTTCGGGTGCCCCTAACAACAGCGCACTCTTATAATAGAATTAATTACACGGACAAGTCGCGTCGGGCTTACTTGCTGTGATTCAAGCTAGTTTCGACAATGGTCTTAAACCTGGGTTTACGTTTGAGCTTAATTCGCTTTGAGCAGGACTATATTCGGAGTTCTGATGGTGTGGGAGTGGTTGTAGTGATGGGTTACGAGTGTCACGTTGTGATGATTGACTCCCCAGTCGAGTTTATCACCTACAGTCGCTCTTTCTGTCTTTCTTTTTCTTTAATGGGTCTGCTGCGGCGGAAAAACCATACAGTGACCCAGCGCCAGGTTCCAGGCGCAGCACCCACAGCTTCCGGTATTGAAGGATCTGCTCTTACCGTCGATCCCGATGAAGGGACGCTAGCTCCAACACTCCAATTAGACACTGATGTCGCGCCAGGCGGAGGATTCAGCACTGCTCCCCAGCTCGCCTCTGGTTTCACACCCACCATCACCCTTTCCCCTACAGCTATTCCCTCACTCACTTCATCCCCTCAATCGTCTTCCATATCAGCTTCCTCCAACACAGCGGCGCCGATTTCTGTGAGCACAGTCGTTGGTTCTTGCGTGGCTGCCTTTATTGGTGCACTTGCACTCGTTTGTCTGGGTCTGTGGTTTTATCGTCGCTACCATCGCTCTCTCAAAGCACATTACCGCACCAAGGGTCGTGGCCTTGCCAATGCTCGCGCCGATTTGCCACGACGCCTTTCCCATAGAGAATCATTGGACAAGGCCGAAGACAGAAATTCAGACAACAGATGGGCAGGTCAGACAAAGACAGAAGAGTCCGTCGGTCCCATGGAGAAACTTACCATGTTCAAGAAATCTCCGAGTGTCCGAACGGCACATACTCATTTTGAGGAGGAACCTGGACAATTTGAGATGTCAGAGCCATTCTCACAGCAATTCTCCTTTCCCAATAACGAGCAGGACAAAGCTTCCATGCCCACTTCCAAGTCTTTTACGGCTGGTAATACCTGGAACGAGGTACAGAGTTCTTTCTTATCCACACGAACACAATCAGAACGCATTTCCGGTTCAATGTCTCCTTCTCTAAACATGGCTATTCCGACTCCTCCCGTAACTGCTTCTCCTCAGTATCATTGGGAGAGTGCAGAAATCATCAATATGGAAAGCCACAATCCAGAGGTCGCCGATCCTTTCGCAGATGAAAATAAACCTGCCGGCCCTGAGAGGCGCAGGAGTTATGGGAATCCCTTTTTCAGTGCTCAGAGAGATATGTCAAGGCGACGGTCAAATTCCATCCGGTCAAAGGCCTCAAGGGCAGGTAGTATCAGCGAGTCTATTCCACCATCTGTTCCTGTACCAAAGGTTGATAAGGGTAAAGGCAGAGCCATAGATCCATTTGATGATGAGAATGTATCCATTGATGCTGGTTTCTTGCCGACCGTGACACAGACCTATGCTGCTCCCACCTCTCCTGCTGTCTCCTCACAGCCCGTAGTTCACAATGCCTCTTCTTCAACTTCTTCGACAGCGAATGCCATGGCCTCATTAATTGCTGCGCTTGATGGTGCCGCCACAGAAGAAGAGGTGCAAGCTCGCTTGAGGATATCTTCGGTCCATTCGACCACGTCGGACTATAGTGATGCTACAGAGAGTCTTGACATTTCCAAGGACTTCCCCCTCCCCCCTCTTACTCCCGTCCATTCAACATCGACATTTGAGTCGTTTGTCACTGCTGAATCAGATCGTACAGCTCGGTGATGTATTCTTTTCTTTTTATTCTTATTATCTTTTATAAAGTACTTATCATTAACGGTACTCGGTATATCGTTCGCCTGGTGCTCTTTCGTTTCAACTTTTCTTGAACTTGTCACGCATCTGCTGGTCGTGACTTTCTGTATTTGCCCTGAAGCTTATTAACTTGAATTTTATCTTGTTTCCATTCCCCAGTACATACCACTACGACTGGAGAGTAATTTGAGGATCTTATTCAATTCTTCTTTTTGTAATATCCTCCCTTTCAACCTTTGTCCTCTTCCTTCTCATTTTTCTTGTATGGTTCCCTATTAACATGCAGTGGTTTTGATGTAGGATTCATCCTACTACGGTCCGCTCGACCGCTCGACCGACAAATCAGTGCCTGGATGGACATTCTGGCGTGAGAAACTAACCGCAGAGTTCTGATACTCAGGTGATGATGCCTGTGCTCAGAAATTTTTTGACAACGACTGCCAAATTTGTATCTATGCTGCTTGTGCGCCATCATCCAGTGAACATTTGGTCGTCAAGTTTATGTTTGGTTCATGTTGTCATTGTCAGTCATGTTGACAGCTACATACGTGTCATGTCAAATAGCAGACTAAGCATATTAGGGTGCTATATTTAGGATGCGCTGGCCAATTGGCCAGCTCAGGAGTGAGTGGGAATCTAGTGTTCAAATTAGAGATATTCTCCTGTGAGAAATCATGTACTTGAATAAATGATCTGATTGCTGTCTTCCAGGTATCTTGGGGCTGATAGAGACATTTTTGTCATTGAGGGTAGTTCTGCTAGATCTACTGCGGGCCCCGCCACTATGACTCTTGCTCATATACTAACTGTAATAACAAATACATTAGTGCAAATCAGGGCCCATCAAGGATACCCCCTCGGTATATCTATCCTTATCCCTACCCTACCCTTGACTAAAGAGCAAGGGCAGAATAGACCAATGCCTAGCCTTACCCCACCTTTTTTTAACCTACAATGGGCTTGAAATATTATTCAGCTGTATTGGACCAGTGCAAAAGTCGCAGTCTATCATCCAGAGAAGTCAAATGCCCATCATTCAAATACGTGGAATGCCTTTTCCTTTCCCACAGAATTGTGCGCTCGTAAATTATCCGTTTTCCAAAAGATCACATCATGAGTCTTTTGATTTGAAGGGCAATAATAACTTCCTGACCAATTACACCAATTACACACTGAGGACTTTTCATTTTTATCCTGCACCGAAATATAGGTACTCCATGAGTTTGAGCTTAGACTTGTAATCTTCTGAAAATATCCAAGGACTTCTCTTCAGAAGAACAAGATCAGAGAAGTAACCAAGTATTATTTAAGATAAGTTGGACTAGACCATTCAACTGAGCAGCATCTATGTAAACAACCTTAGCAGGCCCGGTGAGGTAGAATCTTGCCATGGCGACCGCTGGCTAGACTATTCATTAAGTGGACTTAGTGCGGTAGGGAAGTACCATCTCTCCCGATGTCACAAGAGGTACTATGGTCTGTGGATGCAGACTGCTAGAATGTCTGAGGCGATGATCAAAATGCAGTTACCTGACTTGCGACAGGATCGGATAACCAATTGGAATCATTAGTAAAGATGGCTAAAAATGCAGACAGTCATTGGGGAAGATTCCTTACAGGAGCAGCTCATGAGCTTATGATATCCCTTATGATATCGCAAGTGAAGGGTGGGAAGAGTAGTTGATGAGATGATAGCGATCAATCTTAACTATCAGGTTCCTTGGATCACTCTTTACAGCTTGCCACAGAAGTCCCGCCTTCTTTTGCCTTCCGCCATCATAGCATACCTCTGGATCTCGTCTTTTCATGTCGTCTAGGCCTTACAACCAGTGGCCTCAGAGCAATGGCTTCGATGCGCCACAGGCGGACTTGAGTCTCTACCCGAGCAGTGATTCCCAGCAATCACAACAACTTCATCATCTCCCCAGTCTCTACCTGCAGAATTCCTCGACCCTTCCAAATAGTTTCGTTGATACTCATCAAACCAGGCAATATGCCGGAGCAGTTAATCCTCATAACGAGAATCATACGCAAGTCTATAATTTCGACTCGCCCCAAACTTCTTCTAATCTTCCTCTGAACGCTGGTTCCTCGCAAATAATTCATAGCATGCTGGATGATTCTTTTGAAGTGGTGCAGTCTCAGTTACCCTCTCCATCTCAGCCAGGAGGTACGTTTCACCAATCGAAGCGCCTGCGGCCTTTAGGCAGTCAAGAGGATCCCGACTTCACTGGAGAGGTCAGCCCAGAAAAAGAGAGTGGGAGAAGACAGTAAGTACATGCTATTCTTCATCATCCTGAACTCATTTCCCGGCCTTCAGCGGTGGCGCATGTGCCCGTTGTAAAAGCCTCAAGGTCAAATGCGAGTTCATAACAGATCAAGAAACTTGTAAACGATGCCTTAACGGGGGTCATGAGTGTGCTATTCCAGGCAGGAAAAAGCGTCGAGTTCCTCCGTAAGCACTTCACTCTCAATTTAATTCGTGGTCTCTTAACGGTCGTATAGTAAGCGAGAACACCTCGTCAATCAGATTCGCGCCCAGGCAGAACAAATTAATAAGCTTATTTCCCAGCTTGAAGCAGTACAAAGGTCACAAGGGCAGCCCCCTAATCTAGAGAACTCATCAGTTATCTTGCAAACCTCTATCAAATCAACGGAAGGGGATAGCACCGACAATACAGGAGCTTTTTCCGGTGATCTTACTTTCGGTGGGGGCAACTGGGCAATCGAAAATTGGTTAGCCCAGGCCAAGGAAAGCTTCCTGCAGTTCGGCAACTCTATATCCAAGAGCTATCTTGTCGGCGTTGCGGCCGGATGGGAAAGCGACGAAGATGTTGACCCTGATGACCTACAAGATAATGGAGAAGATTCTGGCTTAGGATCTACCGAGGACGGTACCATGCAAAATTTTGACCTCGAAGGACGAAATTTAAGTCCCATAAAGAAAGCTCCTAGTGACAAACCACCCAACCTTCCCACAGAGGCAGCACCATGGGGGCTCATGGGAAAACTGAGTCTAATCAGCAATCCCAACGATCAAAACCCCGAAAATACAGGAATAAACAGCTCGACATACTTTACCAGTAAGCAAGTGCACTTGATATCATGTTATACTCGCATTAACGCAACTGCAAACAAAGACGTTGATGAACAGGCTAAGAATGTCCGATGGGCCGGACCACACATCCTAAGCCGTGGTATGATAACAATAAATGACGCGGAAAAGCTTTTCAGAATGTAAGAGTTCATTTTATGTGGGTCGCTTTCGCATTCCTAGAATTTTCTTCAGATATTTTGAGAAGATGAATGACTCCACGTCATTATTGGACCCCAAACTTTATACACCTCCCTTGACAGCCGTGAGGAGCTCGTTTTTGTTTACAGTTAGTGAGTGTTGTCAGTTCCAAATCTATTGAAGCTGACGCATCCAAGTCTGTGCTATCGCTTCAAGGTTCTATGAAGGTCCCTCCGATTTGTACACTCAACTGATGCACTATGCACAACTCGCGGCCGGGACTGCACTCATTAGTGGAAACAAAAGTGTTGATATGTGTGCTGCTTATATCCTACTTAGCTTGTACCCTGTCCCAACCCGGCGAATGACTGAGCAACGAAGCTGGTTATACCTCGGTTTAGCCATCAGGTAAGAAGCCTAAATTCCAAACTGCGACCGTTTAACATGTGTCCCCCAGAATTGCCACTGATCTGAACCTTCACATCCCTATCAAAGACAAACCTCGTGATGAACGGCAAGCACGAGAGGCTCTAAATCGAACTCGTATCTGGCTTAACTGCTTCAACCTTGATCGATCCACAGGCTCTCAATATGGCAAGCCGCCCATCATCAACAACGCTGACTACGTAGCGAACCATTCGACAGAGTGGTATAAGACCTCTCCATTCAATATCGAGCACTTCGATATCCATATATGTGCATACAACGCGGAATTGAGGGTCATGGCCTCATTTATGGGGAAGATTTACAATGATCCAGAACAACCAACGGGACTGAACAAGGTACGATGAGCCCTGAATAGTTTTCCCGTAGTCCGCTCATTTCTTCTTCATCTGTGCTCAGAATGCGGATTTCGAAGTCATCTCTATCGCAACCGATGATGAACTGCAATTGCTCGGTGACCAGTGGTTCACTCTGCTGAAGACGACAACCGATACGACTGTGCCCCAAAATCGATTCCGCATCGGGCTTCTTCGATTAGCCTATAGCTATTCCAGGTTGATCGCACTTTCGTACGGTTTTCAGCATGCGTTCCGTAAGAATACAAGTGAAGAAAACCCTTTCTTGAGTCGGGTAGGTACATGATTCTGCCCGTGAATGCTTAAATTGATGTGACACAGTGCTTGAATGCGGCACGCGACGTTGTCCATGCTGTGCTGGACGATATATGCCGCCCCGATCAATGTTTGTCCTTCCATTCTTGATGGATAACTTAATTTATCTTTCCGTACAGTATTCTGGTGGCGTCATGGGCCGGAGGCTCAGAGTATTTTTGTAACTTTCGCCTCTGCTTTCTTAATCAAGGTAGGCGGTTGTACATCTATAATTCTATTTGATCTGATTTAAGGCCCCAAGCTATTACAACCTCGCTTCGCTTCGCACCTCAGCCCAGAGACACGTACGGAAATCAAAGGTTTAGTGCAGAAAGTCGTTGAACTCCTCAGTTCCGAGGCCATTGCTATTGATGAGCGAAATGGACCTGGACTTTATGCCCGGTTCCTTCGCAATCTCCTCCAATCTCCGGTCCTTCAAGACCCGTACCCCCGACACTTACGCATGACGAAATCGACTCGAACAACACCAGAGCTCTTGGACCATGTATCTTTAGCTCCAAGGTCAAACTATTCATCGCCAATCCGATCTGGTGGTTCACCATCTCCACTACCTTCAGAAGAAATGACCTCGTTTGACATGTTTGCACCAGTAGGAGTTGGTGCCACCGATCCATACTTCCCAGGGCTTGATACTTCTCCTACTCTGCCTTACATGGACGCGACTACGACAGGGAGGGTTGGTCCATCAATCGGAACTGTGTCTGACATGTTGATGCCTCCTTTGAACGGAGATGACTACCTCTTGCAAATGCTTGGTGGTGGTTCGAATACACATGACTGGGGACAATCCCACAGTAAGTACGCCCCCAGCGATTGTTGATAGTCGTGAGTCAATAACATTTGCGAATGTAGCTGGATATCAATGGTTCCCTCAATTTCAACAAAACATGGGCATGAGTGTTCTTCTCGACCGCACTGGGTATTAAAATCCATCCTGAACCTGTTTTCGAGGGTCATCTGGCTCTTATGGTGCATATATTTAGCTCGTTATTTGTTTATTCTCCAAGTTCTTGTTTATACTTTGCTCTCATTTTCGTTTTGGGCTTTCCATGTATGTTCAAAAATACTGCATAGGGAAGCTGATGGTTATAATGCGAAGTCAAGTAACCGGGTTCGGTACCTGAGTTGTGAGAACTGTACACGTGACATTTGATTTGCATATATAATATGTGCACTGAATTTTTTCCATCCTAACTCATTCATGGACTTGCATTGTTGTCCTCCTGCGCAGGTTTTCTCCCCTCTCGCAGGTGTCTACCGCTTGTTCTAGATGAAAAATATTCACTTCTAGCTGGAGCGCATTCCAGCTTGTTTTTAGTCACAAGAGTACTTGGACTGCGATTTCCTTACCAGAAGTGTTACATACATACATAACGGTAGAATTGAAGCAGTACACTTCAGACGCTTCAGGTTCTGAAGAAAAGGCAGGATTTGTGCGCCTTGAGGATAGCGATGATACATTTGAATAAATAGCATTGCTACGAACATTGCTACAAAACGATACATATGACTACTTCAAAACACAAGACAGGATGAGTCAGGCCTTATGACTGAACGTGATCTGGGTATCTGCATGCTACGTATTGGTGAATTAAGACCAGAAATTAAGAAAACAACTGACTTTTCACTGGAAGGTCGAACCAATATCGCCGAAACGAATGTTGGAGAAGGTAACTTGTGCATTGGCGCTTTGTCCTTCGACAGTGGACGGGTCGCCAGATTGCGGGTCGCAAGTCCCACGAGCAACACCGGGCTGGGAGGCATCAGCACCGACGGGGTAATCAGAGTCGAGCCACAGCATGTCTGCAAAGTGGTCATCCCAAAGGGACATGACAAGAACCATACCCTTTGCCATAGCCTTGCTCATGTTAGCAAGACCACCGTGTTGTTGGAAGCTTGGTGTGTCACCGAAAGCTTGCTTCTGAGCATCACAGAAGTCAGTGGTGATAGAATCGAAATCGCTCATGCCCGGGATGTTGGTCTGGGAGTTTTGAATGACACGTCCATCCTGAACATACAGGCGGCGAATCTCGGAGAGTGTGCCGGAAGTGGAATTGTTGTTAGTGAGGAATTGAGTGACAACTGTGAATGGACGGGTTGTGTCGACTGTCATTCCAGAGCCGTAGAAGTTCTTAACTCCCATACGGAAGGAGTTAAAGTCACAACCGTCAGGGTCGCAGAGACCGTCATAGCGGCTTTGAATGGCACAATCCTCTCCAGTGCACCTAGTCTGTCCATCAACGTTGCAAGAGTGAGGTGTAAAGGCTGCAGCATTGGAGTTTGCTTCCCAAACATCCATCTCGTTGCAACAAGTACCGAAGTTACCAGTACCAGCATTAGGGTCACTCGTCGAAGGAACCCATCCCTCGGAGTTGGCCTATGGTCAGGTATGTCAGTATTGGTATTGAAATTCAAAGAAGATGAAGAAAACTTACGACTCCGTTAATAAACTTGATATCCCTGGCGCACTGCGAATCACAATAGCCAGTCCCATACTGGGCACCGGCCTTGTTTCCCGAGAAACGGGAGAGACCACCATCTGCATCCATCTCAGAGAAGTAGAGGGCGCCATTAATACCACAAGGAAGTTGTGACAAGTCAACGTCGAAGGTAAACTCCTTGTTCAGGAGTTGGAACAACTGATAATGGGTATTATCGGACATGAGATAGACTCGAGAACCGACGTTCTTCTGTTGCGCGAAGGTGACAAATTTGAGGGTGAGAGCGTTGCCACTGGTGGTGACACCATAAGTACCAGCGTAGTCCGCACCATCAATAGCACAGTTGGCAGCGCAAGTCACGCCATCGGGACAGAGCGTAGCGTCCCAGAGGTTGCCAGTATAGCAGTTGGTGAACCCACCAACGTTGTGAGTCCAACGCCAGTTTGAGTCGAGAACAACGGCGCCACCACTCACGCTAGAGCAGCTTCCACTGCCGGTGCAAGTCTGCCAGGAGAGAGCAGGATGATTCTCTGCCTGATTAGTGCCGATATTCTGGCCAAAGGCCATTGAAATTAGAGCGAGAGCAGTGAGGGTGTTTTTCGGGAACATTTGAAGCTAGTGCAGAGACTCGAAGGTTGCTTTTTGCTGGGGCCACAAAGCCTGTAAAAGCGGTCTTTTATACCTTTAACGTCCCGGTACAATGGATAGTGAATCCCAGACAAAAATGCAAAAAATGGTATGATCATGTGTATGAAAGACGCACCAAATTTTGTCTCGTCCATCAATCTGAAGCCATGAGAATGTCTTCAACACAGGAACAGTTCTATAAATGAGACAGCCCAAAAACAAGCCATTTGAACTCGGAGATACCGCTCCACTCACTCTGAACTCGGTCCTAGATCCAGGCAACATGACTCTCTGTCAAGGACACTACTGTCGGTAGCAGACCGTATGGAGCTGAAGAAGGAAACCCATCAAGCCATGGGGAAACTTACCTCCAAGAATCTATTTTCAAGGTGGAGTCAAATGGCACTCCTTCCTTTGCTACTGCCGGCTTCTCTGCTACGATAAAGCAACATTTACTGTTGAGATATACATTTATCCTCGGATCGCCCGAAATTCAAGCGACGGAATCCTTGTGCTGAGTAGTCAAGTCATTTCCAGTGCATGCATTCGCCGTTTCACCATGTGAGTTAGTAAAAAAGAGTCAATTTTCCCATCAAATACACTGCGTGATTACAAGTTAGGCATTGCTTTCGTGTGCTTGTCAGCGGAATATCCGAACGGTGGCAGAAAGAATTTACGAATGCACCTATCAGACCTTCATGAATCCAGACCGTAATCAGGATCATCCGATTGAATGGTTGATGATTAACCAATGCCTATTCGAAATGAACTTCTTGGGGTAGACAATGAAGCTGAAATTTTGCCATTGCAATGTGAGGGCAAATTTTGTGTTAGTACAACTTTTCAGGTTTCTAATGCTGGTCCCTTTTCAGGTGTTTAACCCTGCTACCTTTGTGGGCCTGCACTGGAAAATAGCATGTATTTTGTTAATCGCCGGACTGCGCTCTATGATGACGTTGATTTTTCAATGTGATCTTGCGATGATAATCCGATTGAACAATAATAAAAGACATGACTGTTGCCGAGAATAGACAGGACCGCTGAAGAAGGCATTAAGTTAAGGTGTGTGATTGAGGTTATATAATACTGACTGCAGTCATCAGTTGCTCCAACTGCGAGATCGATTCATTTACATGCTTCATGGATGCCATGAGGTTTCACCACTATGAGAATTCCAAAATACCAATCCCACAATCCCAGAAGGATGAGAAGCTGAAAAATACACAGGACTTCACCTCAGCTCGGCCCTCGGGTATGGGGGTGGGGTCGGGGTCTTTAAGCTCAAGCGTCCCCCAAAGCAGATCTCCGGGGTCTCAATTTAACAATCGAATAGACAATCGAATATTTGCTGTGCCTCCATGGTCGTGCGTCAGGAAGAATGAATGCAAATCAAAGGGAGAGAAAAAAGGGTCCCACAAAAGGCACTGTAACATAAGCTAGATAAGCTGATACAAAGCCCTCAAGTTTTACGTTGGTAGGCGACTATATGAACGAAAGTCTCAGCAATTGGACCGCTCTCTTGTAGATCTGACTGCCGGCTACACAATGAGCATTTGCCGGTATGTCGGTAGTCAATCTACTATTTCTGCTCCTTGACGGTGGTTCCTGCATTATCAGAGTCACCCGAGACATTCAACTCGATATCAGGATGGGACAGGCACTGTATCGAAAACTATTTTTTGATTCCACAAGCGAGATCAGTGTTTTATAGTTAAATCACCTTTCAATTGATCTCACTTCTACGTCAGTTCGTTCTTTTTTGTCTTTTGTCTGGATACACTGCTCCAAATGACCGGACACATCATGGGGAAAGGGTTATGGTGTGTTTGTGGCCTATTCAAGTAGAACCTTCTGCATTTCCAGGGGAATAGTTTGCTCTTAACTCCATCCCTAGGTAGGGCGTGTTATTCATGAACAAAAGAAAACTTGTTAGGACATGGAAGTATTAATAGCCAAGGTTGTTCCTGAGAACCATACTTTTTCTTCATGTCCCTAGTCAAAGCACGTAGCATGGCCACCCTCACTTTTTTGGTGGGTGGTGGTTTGGTGGTGAGGACGAGGGCGATTCCTTCGGCAATATTGTGATGAAAGCAAGAGCACCTGTAAGCGTTCTAGGCGTTTTACTAGACGAAGCCGAAGCTTTCCCACATATTACCTTTTCTAGCAATTAGATTTCTATGCTCTGGGATTTCCTTCTCACAGACAGGTCAACATTTCAATGCCACCACAACTGAACATAATATTTAGGGGATATGCAAGCAAGGAGTTGAACTCTGTCAATTCGATTCGGCACCCGAAAGAACTTAGGCATGCGCTAACATAGACTGACTTAGCTCCGTCTTGGTTCCTTCTCAGCTGACTTGACTTCTTCTCAGCTGACTCGCGCTTAGAGATAGATGACGTCGTTCAGTGAATGGCCTGACTCTTTTTGCCTTAAGCACTTGTGTGCTTTGAGGAGAACTTCGTCAAGAATGGACTCGGCTTTTGTAGCCTGATAGGAAGGCAACAACAAGTATCTAACATGGCGTTCATCGTGTTGACAATGTTGGCCATGTGTGTTCCTCAGATCTGCAACTATATCTTAACGCTTAGCGGATAAGTAAGCCGAAGTTTGACATACAAACCTATCAGAAAATGGATGACTCCTGGGGACCTGATTCTCCTAGGATGTTCCATGCCGAGATGCCGAGCCTGAATTCAAATTTGGGGGACTCCACTCCTAGATGGGAGGTCATCCAAGTACGAAGTCATGTGCGGTCTGCCTCGTCGAATGAATTTTATTATTGTTTTATCGTTGTTTTGTGTAACCTTGACAACACCGACACAAAGTTTTGTAAACAACTTTTTCTCGCCATGCAAAAACGTAGATCGATACTAAGATTCATGCACTACTACGAGCTTAATTTAGTGATCCCTTACCGTCTATAGACGGACATCTTTTGGCATTGCTCTAAGGGCTTGACGAACACCAAGATCTGCCAGAACATCCTCAGCCCCTCCCAGAAGTGCATCGAACGTGATTGTGCGATGATACTAGTCACATTTATGAGTACATAGCCCGCCAGCCTGTCAGGTATACTTACATGCTCAATGTATTTACCCATTCCAGTTTGAGTGATACCGCGGCCACCAAAAATTTGAACAGCATCACGAGCAGTATCCTGCCCACATGCAGTGGAATAACTCTTTAGCAACGCAATTTGACCCGCAAGTTTGTTGGCCTGTTGTCCATATGACTGGAAACTAGACTCAGTATATATACAGTAATGGCTCTCAAAATTACTATACCATGTTGCACATTTGATAGGTTATATTCTCCAACCAATGTTGGACACTCTCAGCACGAGAAATCATCCCTGCAAGTTTCGAACGAATGACGGCTTGAGAATGTAGAGGTTTGCCGAATACTTTGCGTTGCGTCGTCCACCTGTATCCAGACATCAGAAAAAAGATCAGTCATTTCAATTAGCATACTTCAAGCATTCCTCGACTATTGGAAGTCATGATCACGTAGGTCACAGAACGACACCGGAAAGCTTACCAATACTCCGTTGGCTTCTGGCAGAGGCACAACACATGATCCATCGTTCGTGGTTGAAATTACTGTCGCGGCGAGAATCAATGATGGTAGATAACTCGAATATGTGACAAGATACCTGAGGATAACGAAGATCCCTCCACCTTCTTCACCGAGAGTGTTCTCCACGGGCACTTTAACATTGTCAAAGGTGATGTAAGCGGTACCAGCTGTCGTTGAGTAACTCGTTTTAATCTGCTTAGTATTGACTCCCGGCCCCCGTTCGACTAGAATGACAGTAAGTCCATCCCTAGTCTTACAACCAACGGTGAAGTAGTCGGCGAAGCTGGAGGTGCAAATGCAATCAGAAGAGACAGATAAAAAATTGGATGACTCACGTTCCATTCGTAATCCATTTCTTGTTACCTAGAAAAAGAACTTAATTTCAAGGAGAGGATATCAAGTGGGTCACGCACCATTGATGATCCAATGTTTGCCATCCTCTGTCTTCACCGCTGTGGTTTGGAGGCCCAAGACGTCACTGCCAGCCATGGCCTCAGAGATAGCAAGACAAATAAACTTCTTTCCTGCAAGGATATCGGGGACAACACGAGCTTTGAGTTCTTCGTTGCCGAAGTGAAGGACAGGAGGGAGGCCAATGACTTTTCCACCAAGAATGGCTAGATACTTATAAGAACCCAGTTCATACAAGCAGAAAAATCTACATACCATCCCCATATCCACGCAGGGCAGCACGAACCAGTTCTTGCGTAATTATCAACTTGAAATATTCTGAATTACAGTGTCGGACGAACAGGAGGATTAGATGAAGCACACCTCGTGGAAGTAGTCATATTCTTCAGGCTTGACCAACCCACCCATTAGAATACGACCTTTCAAGTGCTTTCCAGGTCCAAGACGCATAGCATTTATTTCAAGTTCCCTATGTGTTGTATGACTATTGCAAACCTCATAGGCATGAAACATAGGACATACGACATTTTATCAAAAACGCTCTGTGAAGGCCTCTTGCCATCAGCTTCCCTGGCCTGATTGCATTTCAATATCTTACAGAGTCTGCTAGTGCAATAAACTCACCAAAGCATCAGGGAAAACATAAGTATCACAAAACATGCGAACTTGTCGATGAAATGCACGATGATTCTAGGGGAAAAGGCCAAACAATGAGGATGAGGAGATTCAAGAGACAAAATAAACACTGACATCACTGAAGTACGGGCTATGATAGCCCTCTACCAACCATGTCGGTTCAGCATAAGGAACCTTACTAATGGTTCCAGGAACTCTCCCATGAATAACACTTTTCTCTTCAGCAATAGTACCTATTTTCAATCGTTGATATTGACTTTGTTCCAGAACCTCATGTCGATGAAGACCGTAGAATGCTTCTGTCGCATCTTTTCCAGCTAGTAATTCATGAGACGAATCGTTGAGGGCTTGCAACATAATATCATGATAGGGGTTCTCCATACCAATGTCGGGGTCCAGGAGGACGGAAAGTCCCCCAGGGTGAAATTGTTTGAACCGCGACATATCATAGACATTAGCGTCAATGATAATCCACTGTAGCGAATACGTTATCAGTTACATTGAACATCAGTCCATTCATAAGAATGATCACCAGGTCATCTTTTGTGTTGTGCTGTCTCGAAAACGACTCCGGTCAGCCAAACACTATATGATATGATAGACTTCACGCACTGTTGCTACCTCCTCTCGGGTAAGCTGTTTAGATCCCTGCATAACCATTGTCAAAGTAGGGTCTGAGTGAGGGAGTGGAAGATCAAATCACGAATGAAAGACAAGAGCAATTCATGTGATTAAACATACTTATATTTATCTCCTTTCTAAATCACCTGCCAGAAGTGGCTTCAATGGGACTCGAAAGAGTGCTAACTTGAATCTTTACAATCCTATTTGTAAGTTAATATGACAGTCTGCGACCTTGATTTATCTAACTAGACTCCATCCAGTTTTCTTTTCCTCACAAATTTGTAATGCAGTGCTTAATCTCAGTCCACAGTGGAATACATGATACCCTACAATAAATATGCTGAACTATACAACTGTTTTGAAAACAAGGTCACTCAAAACTAATCTGAATACATTTTTTTAAACAAAGTCAAACCTGCTACCATTTGTATATACACAACTCCGTAACAGGCAAAGGGTGTGCGATGACAGTCCCTGCGGAATATGACTAACAATACTCCTCAAACTTCCTTGAATCGACACATTTCAACCTCGTGGTCTTCATGATGTTGAAACACGATCGATGGGGGTACAAACAGATAGTGAATACAAACAGATTACACTACTTACATACCTGTATCTTTTTTTTATATATAAAAAATCAGCAATTTATTACACGGGGCTCGGTGGCAGACCTACCTGTATCTTCATCATGTAACGTAGCTACCGATATCAAAATACGAAACAATAAATCGACCTCATCATGTGCATCGCGCAGGCTCGCATGAGACCCAGATTCCAACACATGAGTCTTCCAGCTGTCAGTTGTCTCTCCAGATTGTTCGTCCACCCAAGATGACTTCCTATATGGTAAAAGGGTGGAATCAGGAGCGAGCCTGCCCCCGTGTTTCGGTTCTTGGGTCCCTACATTGGTGATCTAGCGAGTTGGTTCAGAGGGGTCGAGCTGGAACTTGGTCAATGTAGGACTAATATTTATGCATGTTGTAAGCGGGAATTTTCAGCCTCATATGGCGCGTCGTGGGGACGATGTGCAATAGATATTACTGTCCCAAAGGACAGTCAGGGGAAGGCGAATAATCACGACATTAGTGTAAGATTTTTGGAGACAACTGAGTTGATGACTATGTAAAATAGAGTAGACTTCTCCTTTTGTTTAAGGTCATTGGTCCATGCCATTTTGATTTCTGCTACTTTCAGTCTAAAAATTCATTTCTTGCATAGCAGTAGTGAAAGAGGATATCAAGTGTTGAGAGAAGGACATTGTATTCTCCTAGCCTAGAGTCTTAACAGTTCAAGCTTTTCTTTGTCTTAGTCATTGTAGATTCATTACAACCTGAAAGCACATACAACAACTAATCAAATTTCCCTTCCCTTATCTAGGTCTCCTTTGTCCTGCCATGAGTTATTGACAAGAAACCTGATTGAATAACTGCTGTGAAATCTTGGATTTGTTGAAAGGAGAATATGAGATAAAACATAAGAGAAATTGGGTGTTCTATTACAATCATCAATAAATCCGTAACTCATTTGTTTTATATTGAACAGATATGCTCAGTTACAGCTTGGCATCTACACGCGCAGATTTCTGTGCTCTCTCCCCAAGGGCACCATCAAGGGAGAGCCGCTGAATCTCCCGCTTGGTTAAGCCAAATTCTCTGAGTACTTCTTCCGTATGCGAACCAGGTTCAAGTACAAGATCCCCGATATTTGTAGTTTTCGGAGAAGATTGGCTGATATCTTGTGAAGTGACACGAGGATGAAAATCGGGAAAGGGTGAACTCTGCATTGCCTCTTTTGGTGTCAATACAGGAACTGCACATGCATCTGTTTCTGGAAGTCACGAGCGCATGAGAAGCTGGAAGGAAAGGATCAGTGCGTTGCGTACCGTGAAATACTTTCCCCCAATATTCTCGCGTATTAGTTAAGAAACCCTGCTCAAAGTAAGCTTTCATCTTGGGCCACTGATCCCTGTCACTTTGCATAGCAGATGTCGGCTGCCAGCCGTTGTCGAACACAAAAGTTTCAGGAAGTGCAGTGCGGAACCGGTTGATGAACACCTTGAAGAACTGAGGTTCCAGACAGCCCACAGTCATGAAGCCTCCGCCTTCGCATTCATATACGTTATAGAACGGTGCACCACCATCCAGAGCGTTAGTGCCAGGTTTCCCTTGCCCATAGATATCTGATGCGGGAAGGATCGCAAGACTCAAAGGAAACGTTGAGACGTACCGGGCACCCGAAACCTGGTTAAAATAAATAAAACAGAATAGACGTCTTGCAAATTGATAGACTTTCCATATCTGTATTGACAATCTGTCCGCGACCACTTCTTCCGCGTTCGATCAAAGCTAGTAGAACGCCGACTGCGCACATAAGGCCTCCTCCGGCAAAGTCCGCAAGAATATTCATGGGGAAAGTTGGCGTTCCTGATGGTCCAGGAGGCATCATCTGTAAAGAGTGTGAGGCTGTTCATTATCAGAGTAGAAATGGCATACAGCGAGGGCGCCTGACAGGGCAATATAATTTAAGTCGTGTCCTAGAATAGGTTTGGGTTTTGTTCTAAATAATGCGGCTGTATGTTCCTACCAGCCATGTCCTTATAAGGACCTAAGTTAAGGGATATCAACAATCCGTGGCGAAATGATCTCTGAAGAAGTCTACCTGTTCTTGGAAATCTACAGAAGGGAATCAGGTTAGTCGTGAATCTACAGTTTCAACAACATACCCTACGATACGAGCATAGATCAGTCTTTCATTCAGTCCCTCCGTCTTCCCAGTTCCAAGGAATACCTCCGGCCCTAGACCAAGCCTCTCCATGACTCCAGGGCGAAACGGATCAATCAGCACATCCGCAGAAGCGATCAATTTTCTTAGAAGATCTCTTCCGCTAGGGATCTTGGAGTCAATGGCAATGGAGCGCTTGCCGCGAGTGAGAACATCCATATGTGATGTATTGGGCCTGTCAATCCTTGTGACGGTAGCTCCATTGTCTGCGAGAATGAGTCCGGTGAAGGGTCCTGGTGCAAGACCAGCAAACTAAGCGAGATTCATCAACGCCCATACCAGACAGAGCTGAGATGCGTTGTACCTCGATAACTTGAACACCAGTCAGTGCCATCTAAAACCCAACAATCGTGCGAACGATTTTCTGGACTATGATTTGATGACATTTGCGGGAAGATGTACTCGTGACCCGACGTCGTATATTCAGGGACGGCAAGCTGGGGATCATCGGAAAGAACGGCCCGATATTTTTGGCCCGCGTCACGAGAACTTCCATGAAGCACTTTATTTCCCATGTCTGAAATACCGAAAGGCATAAGAACATGGTGTACCGATTCGAGCCTGACAAGCCATGCGCTCAGCTCAAGTTGCATTTCTGGTGCTTTGTACCCTCCTACATGTTTACGCAAATTTATCAGTACTCAAATTGACCGGTAATCGGACCCTACCGCTCGATGCCTCGCATTTCCTGGATCCGGCTTTGGCGAGTTTCAGTATTGAGACAGCCTTTTTCGAAGAGTTCGTAGGGAACATCAGTGAACCGAATAGTCTGACTGAAAGATTACTCAATAATATCAAAGCAAGGACTGGTGTCCCACCTGAAATTCGAATAGGCGGAATCACTGCCGATTCGACCTACTGGGACCCAAATTTGAACGTGGTCTTATCAAATTTTATCGATAAAGCGGGCGCTCTTCAGAACACCACCATTGGGCCCGGGTTTTGGGATTCTGTGAAGCTCCTACCACAGGGAACCAAAGTCACCATGGACTTGGTCAGGAAAACTTATAGACTATATAGATAGACCAATGCTGAGTCGCTGGTGTCTGTAGGATTTACAAGACCTCGATTTCAGAGGTGCATTATCCATGGCCCAGGCTGTGGAAACAGGTCTAGGGAGTGATCAATTAATTTTGTTTGAAAGTGCGTGATACTCAATCCACGGTACCAATCCCTAGCTCATGAATACTAGTTGGTAACGAGCCCGATCATTACCTCCAATTCACTGCAAATAACTATTCCAGTGTTTGGGGAGTATGTCCAACCGTTTCCACGTAGTATCTTTATGCTGATCTCCTTGCGCCTACAGACGTGGGCTAAAAACATTTCAGACAATCTCGGATTCGCAAGTCCCAGATTCCAGGTCGCAGCAACAGCCGAAGACCCTTTATGGCCATTCAATGCACCCGGTGCCTCTTCTGCCCTTGATTGCGTCAGTGCACTCGCCGCGGGAGCAAATAGAGATGGTGTCGTGAAGACTTGTAGTGAACACACGTACCAATATAGCGTGAGTGATCGCAAATTCCTAATCTTTTCGCTTTGAACTGATGCGCTATAGGTTTGTGACCCTCCGAGGACCTCGGTCGCTACCTTGCCCAACCTCGTATGTACCTAATACCTTTGCTCAAATTCCTTTCAAACTTTGAAATCTTAGGTAAACCATACCCGCCTGGCAATGTAATATGTTCCATCCTGGGGTTCAGCCGATTTCACCAACGCAAATACATCTCAGGTATCTAGATTTGTGGCAGCCTCGCATCCATTCCATACGCAATACGCTGGGCTCACACTCATTCATGATCGGTAGGTGCTTCTACGACCTCCCTCTCGATAGAGTAAAATTCCTCCCATAGGAGAATACAACTCGGTTTCTTGTTCCGGCAAAGATGGAGTTAGTAATACATTCGGGCAAGCTCTTTGGCTGGTCGGTTTTAATGATAGATTGCGGCGGGATGTCGACTCATGTTTTTGCTTAGTTGGACACGATTTTCTATGCGGCTTCGCTGAATGTTACAAGGTGCATTTCTCCATGTCACGAAATGAGCCAGCTTTTAATAAGATGCCAGGTTATACCTCCATCAAGGTGGACCCCTTGCCCTACAAAGTTCAGTCCAGTTGAATCAGGGGGGTCAGTTGATTAATTAAATTTAGCTTTTTTGATGATATATCTCTGAAGCTAGGCCTGAGTTTCTATGATATGTGGTATGTTGTCTCAGAAGAAGATTCATTCCATAAATGACATGTTTCTCCTTGCCGATAGGTATCCAGTCCAAAACCTCAACGGCCCAGCCAAAGTTTTTCCTAGCTATGCGACATACCTCTTCGTTGCAGAGACACTTGGTGACTCGAAGACGCTCCAGGTATCCAATCTCTATCCTGGTCGACAAACGAACGGATCTAGCGTCACGACCGCAATGGGTGATCAATCTTCCGGTCAACTTGTCGCTTACAGTTTCTGGGATGTTAGTAACCCATCGACTCCTGAATTCCCCACGAAACTGGCTCTGTTGAACTTGGAAATTTACAATCAAACACAAACAGACAGCCCTCGACCAAGCTCTACGTTTGATATCTCTGGGTTACTCGGGAACAACACTCAAGTGGTTAGAGTAAGGAAGCTGCAAGCGCCTGGAGCAGACGTTCAGGATGCTAATGTCACAAGTTGGGCTGGTCAGACATTTGAAACCGGAGTTGCGCGGGGAGAACTTGTCGAGGACAGTATCCAAGGTGGGAAAATCATAGTACAAGCTTCGGAAGCCGTATTGGTATTTTTTTGATCTTATTTTGGAAAGAAAACATATTCGTAAACGTGACTATCTACATATCCATATGTCGTCGTCATCCTGCGATTGCAAAAATGAAACCATTATGGAAGGAGTTACAGTCGACTCTGTCATAGCCCACACTCCGTTATAACCCATAGATTTTTCCATCTGCCAAGTTGATTCTCTCTCATGAACCTTACATCCCCTCCCGATTACTATGGGTTATTACAAAGTGGACTGTGCCGATATCGTGTGGTTGTATGTGTCGTCCGATGACTGCATGTGATAATCATAACTGTGCCACTATCAGCAGCAAAGAAAGCACTCGATCCATTTCATCATTCAGGTCAAGACGGATCATTAATCATTGCCTCTCACCTCAGGTCATGTTTCCCTTTATTGTCCTAGATACAGATAAATAGTGACTGTAGAGACGAAGTTAATTGCAACGTTTTCAACGAGTTTTCCCCTTTTTTGCTTTACTCGTCCGTATTCCAACAAAAAACTCAGACAATCATGTTGAATTTTGGGACTATCCTAGCATGGTGGCACTTTTCACATGCCAAAGACGCTAAAACACACTTGTTCTAAATCAGGATCCATCTCTTAATGCACGGAAGAAGTCTCTGTATCGATCAATGGATCATTAAATTCGACCGTGGTACCAATCAATTCCTGACAAGAAAAAATGCATTCAGTATTTTAAGGGTAGAAATTGGCTAAAACACATAGGCATCTCAGTATCTCTCTGTGCAAGAGCCTCAAGAGCAATCTTAAACCATGCACCCATAAGTGAATATAGGAAGAGATTTCCCAATAGTGATCATTCGAGTTCTTGCAGTCTTCGAGTCCTTGACAATCCATCTGCCTTCGCTTGGACCAGTAACATTTCGTAGTAAAACACCAACCCGCCTCCTAGTAATTTGTTTACATCTTTTTTTCTTCTTCCTTTTTTTTCTTTGTGCTTTAGATCAACTGTAAATGGCCTGTTCTTTCAGTTTCTTCCAATTTTGTGTAGAATTGAACTTTGTAATGTACTTTGTATGCTACCGCGGACTGTGATTGCATGTGATTGGCCTTAATCACATGTTTGGCTAATACGAGCGTAGAGTATAGGTGTCTGCCACAATGGAAGCACAAGCACTTGCTCTGTTCCACCTCTCCTTCAGCTTGACATGAATCCTAGGGATCTCAAATCATTTACCCGCGAACAAGTTGCAAAGGTTGTTTACATTTACACTCAATTGTTGTCCCTCAACGAAAAGGTCTGACTTTTGTGTCTTTTTCAGCACAACAAAGATGGTGACCTTGTGAGGCCTATCAAGCTCAGGACTTGACTACAACCATGGCTGACTGCATTTCTTGAACATTTTTTGTGATCTATAATAGTGGATCATTGTCGACTCCAAGATCTACGATATCACTCGGTTCAAAGATCTTCACCCTGGAGGTGCTTCTGTACTCCTCGATGATGGTGTCGGTTCGCTACCCTATGATCTACTTGTATGAGAGGTTTTTCTAATCTCATTAATAGCTGGCCAGGATGTTACGGAAGCTTTTTATGGACTGCACAAACATGAAATCATAGCGAAACCGCAATATGCTCGCCTTCAAATTGGCGTCATCGAGGGGGAGAAATCTGTTATTCATGGTCGGGTTCCTGGCGAACTCAGCGAGGTGCCTTATGCAGAGCCTACGTGGCTGGCTGCTGGCTATTTTAGCCCTTATTTCGGCGAGGTACGCTCATCGTTCGATTAATCTCCGCCATCATTAACGATACAATAACGGTGCTTGAAACCAGAACCATCGGACTTTCCAAAAAGTCGTCCGCAAATTCTGCGATGAAATCATCCTCCCAGACGCTATAGTTCGTTGCCCTAATCATCTAGGTCATTTACTCGATCTTGAAAAAATGGATTAGGTCAGAGAGGAAGACGGAAAGCTTCCAAGCCAGTCAGTTATCGAGGCTATGGCGAAGCTCAATTTACATGCTATGCGCATGGGTCCTGGAAAGCATCTGAAGGGTCTGGAACTCATGGGTGGAATCATCAAGTCTGAGGAATTTGATTATTTCCATGAGATGATCATCATCCAGGAGATAGCACGTCATGGAAAACGCGGCTATGGTGATGGTGAGTGACGGTTTACTCAACATAAGTGAAATCTGAAACTGAGAGCAGGCCTCATGTCTGGTTCGGTCATTGGTCTGCCTCCTGTTCTCAATTTTGGCAGTAAGGAAATCAAGAGGAAGGTTCTTCCTGATATCTTCTCTGGAAAAAAGTTCATCTGTCTTGCAATCTCCGAGGCGTTTGCTGGTAGTGACGTTGCCGGATTGAAGACTACTGCCACTAAGACCGAGGACGGCAAGCATTGGATTATCAATGGAACGTAAGTCGAAACGCCATTAGCCAGGACTGGTCACTGATATTTTTGTAGAAAGAAGTGGATCACCAATGGAACGTAGGTCAAACTACTGTAATTTTTCACATCGAACTCATAATGTTATTTTCTTTTTCTAGCTTTGCTCACTAGTGAGTTACTTCTGTCATGAGCATTTCTGCTGAGTTAAAATTTTAGTTTCACCGTGGGCTGTAGGACGGACAATGGCTTTACTGTCATTCTTGTAGAGCGTGGAGAGGGCGTCGAGACTAGACCTATCAAGACCTCTTACGTGAGTGCAATCCCTTTCTAATCCAGGGAATCTGATTAAACATATTGCAGTCTCCTACTGCTGGAACAGCTTTCATCACCTTTGATAATGTCCAGGTTCCTGTCGAAAACACACTTGGCCCCGAAGGTAGAGGAATCTTCGTCATGCTCTCCAACTTCAACCACGAGCGTTGGGTTTTGGTCTGCTCAGTCGCGCGTACACAGCGTGCTGTCGTCGAAGAATGTTTAAAATGGGTAACGCAGCGTAAGGTTTTCGGCAAGCCCCTTCATTCACAGGCTGTCATCCGAAATAAACTTGCTGCCATGATTTCTCGTGTGGAGAGTGTTCAGAACTGGCTAGAGTGTATTACGTATCAGATGAATCAGATGGTATGTGATTTTCGTCTACCATGCATGGCAGCAGGATTAATCTCCGCCACAGAGCTACAAGGAACAAGCAAATAAGCTTGCTGGGTATGTCTGAACATCTTCCGCTGAAATTGGATTGAGTCTCATGTGGTAAAGCCCCATTGGTCTTCTCAAAATGCATGCTACACAGTCTGCTCAGCAGACCGCAAATGACGCCGTCCAGATATTTGGTGGCCGAGGTATTACCAAAACTGGGATGGGCGAGCATATTGAACACGTACGTTCCCTGGAGCATGTCGAGGGTAATTAAGTGGCTGATAAATCATACAGTTTCATCGAACTGTACCATTCGACGCGTAAGTGATCAAAAATCTCTCACATCATCTCGGGCTAAAAATATAATACCCAGTGTTCTTGGAGGCACAGAGGATGTTTTGGGTGACTTGGGTGTGCGCCAGGCTATCCGAAACATGCCAAAAGACGTACGACTATGACCAATTATGTATTGTCGGAGCCAAGGTCGTGGGTGCTGGCCTGGGCTAGTTTCATCCTTATATGTACAAGTAAAACTAGCCAAATCACTGTCTATCGTCTTGTCCAGAACCATGAACGTTTTGAAATTCCAACATTAGTCGCTGTTGAACCCCAGCCCAGCCATCCCAGCATAAGGTTTTTGGCGAAAATCTCACCAAAGCCTAGCATAACGCCATTCACGAAGGGCAAAAAGAGATTAATTGCGAGTGAAGACGCAAATGCCATCAGTCTTGTTCGAGTAGAAAGAGACGAATCCAATACTGAAAGGGTTGCAGTTGGATATGAATGAGTAATCTCATGGGGGGGATGGTGGGGACAACAGTGGGGAGCTTGGTATGGAAGAGAGGAAGGGTATGAAGAAGTGCTGGAATCCATTTCCTCCCACACCTGGGAATCGTCGATAGTATCCAGTTGAGATAAGGTTGATGTGGTCACCTGAACAAGGTCAGTCAATGATAAAGAAAGGGGTCAGGAAAGCACACATGTGCTTCAGATCCTGCGGAGACTGTGGTTGGATTGGAGTATACGGGTAAAGAAGCCTCCCCTATTCTGACTTCTGCCCGTTTCTCAGGTTTCTCTTCTTCTGATCGATAACGTGAAGGTGAAAAGTGAAAGGTCCGGCTAAAGACCTCCTGGAGTGATGAAAGAAATCCCCGATATTCGTCAAGACAATTCTTTGAAGCCATGGTTCAATACGAACTTACATCAAAAATCTGATGTGTGTCCTCTTTTATAGCAACCATCGTCGTAAGCCTAGCGCTGAGCACCGGGAGGGAAGAGGAGTGATGAAGCACTCCCACATTGAATGTCACACGCGTATCTGTGACGGCATTTTAGAAGGCTCGATTGTTAGCCTTCTTTTGGCAGTCACTTTGTTCAAGGAATCAGGTAGGAGTTTTGTTCCGGTGACCTCGCGAGGTAGACGACTAAGAAGCAATATACACTACTTGTGCTTATGTACCCACTCGAAACAATAAGCACAAAAAATACTGATCACGTGCAGCACTCATATCGCTCACTCTATTTATATCCCCTACAGCACGGTCAGCTGATGACACGGCGGATGTTGTTTGTCACCTGTCAAGTCATACAGTAACCTGTCACACTCTTCATCCTATATCGCCACGCCAATTGTGTGCATACCTATCTCCCCAGACTCAGCAAGGAGGAAATAGCTCAGGAGAGATATAAATTCATAATATTTTTTCTTAGATATGGACCTAATGAGAATATCACTTGTTTGATTCTAATGTGCTTTTGGTCATTTTCATAGTTTGAACCAAGTTGTGGGTCCGAGTAGCACATAGGAAAATTAGATTCCATATTTTTTATATCTGGGTATGAAGGGCTACACTGTCTTGGAGGATTGGAGGTTCTCTTGTTTATTTCACGTGTTGATTTAGGTATTGGACATTCTCCATCACTACGGTGAGGATTTATTATTGCTACAATAAGCTTGTCTGTGTGCTTCAGGGGATCTTCTGCAATTCTTTTTTGTTTGTCAGCAAGAATCTCCTGGTCAAGGTTCAAAACAATGAAAGTCTGGGCCGATTTCCCCGAAAATCTACATGCCGACTTGTGTTACAAAAATGGCATTATGTCATAACTGATAATAATCTTAGC
>Ga0153993_100093_pt1 | contig 29803 bp, 41 predicted proteins | sample TSNC077MetaG_FD_104706 | JGI IMG/M metagenome (GOLD analysis project Ga0153993, IMG submission 104706) | Attine ant fungus gardens microbial communities from North Carolina, USA - TSNC077 MetaG | ecosystem: Host-associated > Fungi > Mycelium > Unclassified | place: USA: North Carolina, Lumber...
CGTTGCTCGAGCGACGACCGCCGGTGGGACTGCTGCGTTGAATCCTGCGCCAGAATCTGACAGAGAAGCTTTGTTGGGGTTCAAGGATCTCAATAAGCCTGTGAGGCGGGTGTTCGGGGCATCTGAGCCTCAGGAGACGGACGTTACTAGGCCACTGGATAATGTTGGGCTCATGGGGCTTCAGCAAACTCAGATCCAACAACAGGACCAGCAGCTTTCTGCACTCTCAACAATTCTTCAAAGGCAAAGGCAGCTCGGAGAAGCTATTAATAATGAACTACATGAGCAGAACGAGCTACTGGATGGATTATCGAATGATGTTGATTTGGTTTCTGGCAAGCTACGCAGGACTAACAGAGAACTGAACCGGTTAGGATAGTGGTATGTTCGATACACTGTTTGTTGGTTGCATTTACATATAATGTTGCCTGACTCGTTCTCAATGCATATCAAAAATGGAGCATTATTCCATGAATATAACTAAAACTATATCATATTCTATGCACAAACTCATGTCACCAAGAAGGTCTAACTAGCATCCTTCCAATACCCTTTACAGCATATTAGAAGGGAGCCGTCAATATCGAATAACAATCGACGTACCTCGTAGCAGGAAATCATGATGCCGCATGCAGGCGCTATCTTGGCCATCCGCGGGATATTACCGGCATACAAAGCGCCAAGCCCTTCCGTGCGAATGATGCGTAGTAAGAGAGGAATGCTCCGGGTTTGTGGAAGAGTGCTTTCCGACATAAGCAGGGTTTGACGGCGTGTTTTTAGCACATCGAACGGTGAAGTCACGAGAGCAGCTAAGATTCCGCTCGACGCGCCGCTCAAGAATGCCACGAAAGCTCCTTCACGTCCTCTGCGAGCGTGAAATCCTTTCCAAGCCTCGTAGCTAGCCCAGTATACTCCAGAGAAGGGTACATCGCGCCAAAGCGACGGGCCAAGCCCACGCCAGAGGGAGAAAACACCATTACGGTGAACAACGTTTTGTATCGATAAGAGGACAGAGCGGAGAGTATGAGGTTGATTTGGAGAAAGTGGAGTGGACTGGAGGTTGGTACGAATCAATTCCAGTGGAGACATGGTCGATGTGATGGCCGAGCGAGCGAGTATGCCTGCAGCAAGAGGAAACAATGGTCCTGTAGGCAGAATTGCGGGGAGGGAGACATTTAGAAGATGATCATATGTGAGAATGTAAGCAGTAGATGAGGGGACGCCAATGACTCTAGAAACTATGAGCGCGATGGAACATGCGAAGCGCTATGCTCACAAAGTAGTTCCTGCCCCTTTCCACAATCCACGCAGGCCCTCTGCTTGCCAGACATGTCGGACGGCATCGTAAAAGCCAATGACTCGTTCTGTCCTGAAGACGCTGTTTTGCCAGATACATACCATTTCTCCAGAAAGAGGTCGTGCGAGGGAGGACATGCTCCGTGCCAACGATGACATAGAGCGTACACAAAGCTGTGAGTTTTTTGCTTGACAGCAAGTATTTGGTGGAGGACGCGGGAAAAGCAATTTAGGATGAGCAGATTGAGTCTGAAGACGAGTTTTAACGACATCAAACGGAGTCACTGGAAGAAAGTCGTGAGGATGGCCAGAGTCAGTAGCCAAAGAATCATACTTGTAAGTGCAGTGAGGGTGGAGCCCGTCGCGGCTGCAACGAGCTTTGCATGGAAAGGATCCATGGAGAGATGAGAGTTGCAGTGCGGAGTGACTCCGACATTTGCTATCTTATCAGATAGTGCGGAGCTGGGTCGGAGCTTAAATTTGCCTTCTGCACCTTTCTTCACGTGATGCAGACAGAAAAATCGCTGATTACATTCTTACTTCAACTCCGTTGTACCGCTGAGCGACCTCAACACCTCATCACTTCTTTCGCAGGACTCCTTGGTGCTTCTTTATACTTGCGTTTTCTCTTTGTTTGCTTTTTTGGTCTCTGTTTCTCTTTGAAATACACCCTCCCCCACAATGACCACAACTCTTCCTGCCCCTGCCCAACAGGCCTCGCGCGCAGCGCTCAATGCAGCTTTTGCTGAGCAGGCTCAAAATAACGATCAAGTGGATGATTTCGAACCGGGAGAGATTCAGGAGGTGGATATGGAGGAGCAGGCCGAAGGAATCCGCACCGTATTCAGTGATCCCCACAACTTTAATGTCAAGGTAATTCCCCCCGAGCTTTTGTGGATAAAATTTACAACTGCTTCTCAGCATCCTTTATATTCTCCTTGGACTCTCTGGTTTGATTCACCTGCAACAAAGGGTCGCAATTTGCCCCAAACTCCTGTTTCTGCCATGCCTTCAACACCAGCCCTTCAGACAACCAATGTGGCTGCAGCTGGGGGTTGGATGGAAGACATCAAGCAAGTCATCAGTTTTGATAGCGTTGAAGAATTCTGGGGGTGAGTTTTCGCGATAAATAGGAGTTTATCTCACTTAAACATCTCACCAGGCTATATAACAACATCGTTCCTCCATCACAGCTACCCCAGAAAGCGAATTATTACCTCTTCAAGGTGAGTCGTTCGAATACCCTATTTCACCCATGTTCATGATTTGATATAGGAAGGGATCATTCCTGCTTGGGAAGATGAAGCAAATAAATCAGGTGGAAAATGGAGTATCCAGTTGCCAAGAGAAAAAAACAAGGGTAACGTGGATAAGATGTGGCTATACACGGTCAGTGATTCGTTTCCGGGTGTTGATCAGTCGGACTCACTAGATGCAGATGCTTGCTGCGATTGGTGAAACGTTCGACTCGATGTCCGATGATGAAGAAAATCTGTCGCAGTCAATGATCACAGGGGTTATCGTGTCCATCCGACTACAGTTCTACCGCCTTTCGATATGGACGCGATCTGCTCCTGCGGAAGATGATAAATTGCGTAAGAGAATTACGACCATTGGGATGCACTTCAAAACACAGGTTCTCGGTTATCCCGATGCAGCACGGCTGGCTGGACCGCTTGCGACAGAGGTTGAGTTTATATCACACAAGGATTCAGAGAAGAAGGCGAAACACTCAAAGAAAATAATCGTATAATTTGTCCTTGCACTGCCTCCAGATTTAGTGTTGGTGTTTGGTGTTTGGTGTAAGCTATGTATAATCAATCACCTCATTACGACATTCCTTATCGCCGTATAAAAACAACAATTCTGCTTGAGTAGATCTCAAGCCATGTCTCTCTCACAAATGCTCTCGACCTTTTCCGAGAAGGCACAGTCCACGATTAATTCTCGCCGAGCAGCTTTCAACCATCCAAACACTACTGACTCGAGTGCTCAGGGAGCAGCTTCATCGGCAGGAAGCAAGTCTCATACACTTGAGACCCTTTCATATCACTTGCGTGCTCTCGGTCAACAGTATTCGTATGTTATCTCCTGAATATTTGTCTCTGGCGCTTGATCGATTGTGATGCAGTTCCACAACTCCCGCTCAGAAGATAATCACATCCGAAAAGGGAGTTGCACTTGACTTCGATAGCGTTGCGCGTGATTCGAAGGCGCAAAGCAAGGAGTTGTATACATGGGGTCAGGCTGAGGCGGACGATCTTAAAGATGGTGTGCCCCCAAGCGTTTATCGATTAATCGATTGATTGATTGATTCGTTCAGTGACTGACCGTCTTGCATATTTCAATTTCGTTCATGGTTCACTTGCCAGTGCACTGGCCACCAAGCTCGATGCTGCGCGCGCGCCTTTCAAGGTTTTGCGTGATGCCGAAACGGCAATTACTCCTCGTCGCAACATCCGAGCTGGCTTAGAGAATCAGATAGCCAGGCTTGAACATGATCAGCAAAAGGGCGGCGATAAGAAGATAGTGGAATTGAAAGATCAACTTCGCAAAGCTGAATTGGATGATGCTGGCCAGGAACGTGAGATAGAGATTTTGAAGCGCAAGGCTGTGAGAGAAAGCGAGAAACTCAAATGGGAAGCAATCAGAGAAGTAGGTGTCCAATACTTGCACTATGGTTGATCCTGAGGGATTTTCAATTTAGTATAGTGAAAAGCTTGTGTTGCTCTCTCAGGCAACCACTCCTGTCATCGCAGCGCTCCCTTCCATCCCACCCACTCCGGAACACCCTTATGCTGGAGCGCAGGCAACAGGCGCTGCCAGAGCATCTCTCCAACATGCCCTCGATAATCACCAAATTGGAAACACCGATTTTCCAACCCAGTTGGCGCCATCCGAGCTGTTGGGGTCGGACACTCAAAGTTTCGGTGACAGCCACGCTAGTGAACTTGCCATCATAAACAGTCAATCCACTCCTCCACAGGCTCCCCATACTTCGACTCAATTTTCATCTACGCTTGGAAGCCCTTCATCTCCAATCGATCCAGCCACCCTTGACTCGAGTTCCGCACCGATCCCTTCTCCCCCGACTACCGTGCCCGACACTTTGTCCACCACATCTCAGATTCCCACAGTAGCTGAAACCGGTACCCCAGTCCCTGCTGAAGCCGCGAATATTGGTCCAGCTGGCGGTTCACCGCACGAATTACACCAATCTGATTCCACTGGGTTAGCAAGCTCCGCTGCCAGCTACCCGCCCGCTGAAGAAGAAAAGCGCCGCCTGGCTGCCACGTACTCCCAACAACCGGTTTCCCAGGATCAAGCGTCACAAGCAGCTTCGACCAGTCTTCCCCAAAGGAATGAAAAGTCGGACAAAGACGATGAATTGCCGCCTTACCAGGACAACTGATCTCGTTATATGTATCACTTGAATTATGAATCTAGTATGGTATCGATATGGACAGGGCATAAATCAAACTTTAGCTATAAGGCGACGTGTCTCCTGAGGTGTTAAATGCAAGATGATGGATAGTACGCGTATAAGATTCGGCTGAAAGGGGAAATGAGTTATAAGAATATAAAACCGATATTCCTCTTACTCTCATTTCCTTGTGTTCCAGGAACTGCAAAATAACATTACGTAGGTATTCAATATTTATTTCCTCGTTATGGGAGTCAATTGATGCAGGGGCCGATGGACTGGTGCGAGGACTGTATGTAGGAGTGACAGTATCGGATGGACTGCTCTCACTCGTGCGGGTCGACCAATAACCGACACCTGGATTTCTCTGCCTTTCAAGTAGAGCAGCCGATGATTGAACTTTCTTTAACTCCTCGCGAAGAGACTAGAAATTGATTAGATGTCATGAAGAACCGGAAGAGTATGGTGTAATACCCTGATAGTCTGTCGCAACTGTGTATCTTTAACCTTGTCCACCTCGATCTGTCTCTCCAGCAGAATGTTTTTGGCCTGAAGGTCATTAGCTGCAGCTTGTGCAGATGTCTTGGGTCAAAAAAAGTTCAGCATGACAACTCCATGAATAATCTAATACGCACATGAGAGTTTTCAAAGTGACTGCAAGTTTTTGACAGATCAGCCAGCTGATTTTCCAAGCCTTTCAATTCTTCATCTTTGCGCTGAAGCTCCACGTTAAGCTCAGCTACTGCCTCTTCTTCCTTCTCCTGATTTTTGGCGGAGTTACCTAACAACCGTTTCAGTTCTTCCATCTCCGTGCCCCGCTCTTTGAGTTTACGGCTCCATTCAGCTTCACTTTCGTTTCTTTCCCTCTCCAGTGTGGCGTTAATCCACTTAAGCTCGGCAACCTTGGCTTCATACTTGGATTCCATAGAAGCTAGGAGATGTGCGATGTTCTCGGTCGAGGAACTGGGTTCGCGAACGCGAAGTTCTTGGTCACGCTGGATTTCATTTAAGTCTTCTTTTAAGAGATTGACTCGATCAGTAGCTTCACGGAGCTGATATTGTAGCTCAGTGTTCTGATGCTGAATGCTTTCTAGGTGAGATTGTGCAGATTCGGCCTCGGCCTGTCGAAGCTGCAACTGCTCAAAGATCGTGTTCTTGTCATTTGTCACCTTGTTCAACGAGGCTTCCAGGGTGCTTATGTGTGAGTTTTTGGAAGCTATCTCTTTGATTTGGTTGGACTATGACCTGTTTAATAGCCAGATCAAATTTGTAAAAGACGGAGTACCTTGGTTGTGATAGCATCAAGCTCGAACTGAGCTCGCACAGCTGCCAATTCTTTGTCATGTCGTTCCCTGAGACTAACCATCTCTTTTTCATACTGTATACGCAGGCCAGCCAAAGCCTCGTCCTTCTCGGCCTTGACAACCTCAACTTCGCGTTCAAACTTTTTCCGCTCTGCTTGTTCTTTTTCTACATTTCCCCTGTCCTTTTCTTTAAATATGGCGAGGTCTTTGAGTGCATCCTCTTTATCTTTTTCTGCTTTGACGAGCTTTTGCCTGACGGATTTGAGGAGACTGATGGCTTTGGTTCGTTTCTCTTCCTCCTCCTTAACAATTGTATTCAAACGTTCCGATTCCGATTTCAGGGTCATTGCTTCCTTCTCCCCTCGTGAGACGCTTTCTTCCAGCTTTGTGGTGGATTTTTTAGCTTTCTGGAGCAGAGCATCCGTCTCCCGAAGTTGGTGCTGCAGTGTATCAATTTGATCGACTTGCGAGGCGGCGGAAAGTCTGTGTGTCTCCCTCATCTCCTCAATTCTATCTTCCTGTACTGTACGCTATGATCAGCATTATGAACAAAGACAAGCGGGGTGTGAGCTCACTTGCAAGTTTTCCGTTCAGCCGTTCAACTTCTTTCCGAAAGACCTAGGGGAAAGTGAGATCCAGGGAGACAACCGATTCGGATATCTGACGTTAGACTTTGAATCCAAAGACATGAAGTACTGCTTCAATGCAGTTGCATCCTGAATGCTCGTCAAGGGTGTCAAGTCGCAGAGGACAGCATCGGCTGCAAGCTTCTCTTCCTGTAAGCGCTTGAACGATGTGGAAACGTCTAAATTGATTGAATACGACGTTTACAAAGAATTGGCAGGAATTTACCTGAAAAGCGTTGCTCAATCTCCTTCAGTCTTCTCTGTAGGACCTCGACAGTGTCATGTTCCTGTAAGTCTTGTGAGCGGGATTCTGAAGCTTCAAAACTCGTATCTTTCTCATGTTGAATATCTGTGGGAGATGACTGTCCACGATTAGGGGTGTCATCGTCTTCCAAGGGTGTGAGTTCGTTGTTTGAGATCATAATTTGTCTGGTCACGTCATCATTGAGTGAATCGGTGCCCGCTCCCTCGTCTAAATTTGCTTGAGCCGGGGAGGAGGTTTGCTCTCCATCAACTTCCAGAGTTTCTACTATCCCAGAATCCACATTGCGAGCTTGGGTTTCTGATGCTGCGCCGCTTCGCTCTGCATCGGATCGTTCAATGGGAATCTGCGTAGGAACAAGTGGAATTATAGGGGAGTCAGGAATTGGAATAGATGCAGCATAAGTAGTTTCTTCTAGAACAGAGATTCCAGGTTGTGTGGTTGGGGGACTTGATAAAGTAGTGGGGACATCTGGAGCCGATAGACTTGCGCGGAGACGCTCCTCCAGGTTCAACTTCCGACAAGGTTTATCAGAAAGAATAATAGGAAGTGATGCACTGTTAGCTATGGAGGTGCCAGTACGATTTACTGTGAGTAATTTGCGCAAACTTGAGACCGAGTCCGCAAGCTGACTGGGAGGCGTTGGGTCCAAAGGCACATTCACAGAGGAAGAGAGTGACGCAAGGCTTTCAGCCGAGGGAGCGTCCGTCGAGTTGCGCGACTGAGTGGTGAAATTTTCGACTGCACTATGGATTTGGTGAAACATGGTGGACGACTGCACAGTATGGAATGAATTCCAGATCATCACGTGGCTCGAGGATCCCTTCTAGGTAATCGTCGCACAAGATCTATTAAATTGACAGAGATATGGCTAGGAGGAGGGGAGAGAAACAGTATTGGTATCGACTTCCTTTCTTTTCCCATTACCCTCAGAAATCGGCAGTGAAGTTTCAGCCGCTGGAAGGTCCAACACTCCTGGGCTGTTGGTTGTCGTGGATGAACCACCAAGCTGCCAGGCTGGGATCGAGGGCCTAGCTATTGGAGCCGCAGGATTTGGTGACGAAGGCATGCCTGTCGGCCGATTGAGTAGTAAAGTTTTCAAAGACTTTACTTCTTGTTGCAATTCGTTGAGAGATTGCGTGTGGTGCTCTTTATTTCTGTCAACCATCTACAGAACACCGTCACCAATGCAGTAAAAAAAAGTCGGTTTCAACTCACCTTTGGAAGCATTTCGCGGATGTTGTTGACCTCCTCCCTGATTTCCCTGATTTCATCCCGCGTCCGACTTTCCGCCTGACGCATCTCATTGACAACAGCCTCCACATCTTGAGTAGTTTGATCAATCTTGGTTTTTTGCTCCTCTACTGCGACCCTCACTGCCGCTGTCTCGTCCTGTATTTCCTTCAGAAGGGCTTCTGCTGCATCAAATTGAGCGTTGAGTGCATCTTTGTCCTCTTCATATGCGGAAGCCATTGGTGGCTGAAGATGAGGAAGAAGGTATTTCTGTAAGACAATTAGGCAAAGAGCTGGCATATTGCAGGCTCTTTGCGCACTTTAAACAGCGAGACAGCCCCGTAGACGATGGTACCGGAGATTACAGTTGTCACCTTATACAATATTCACAACTTTCCATCCGAGCTCAAAGAACACAACTCACAAAGTAATCTCGCCAATCCCAGCTATAAGGACGAGGCTGGGGAGGGTAAGACAATGGGCCGTAGCTAGGGACATAACTTTGTGCAGGGGTACTCGCTGAAGCCTGCCTTACGGCCTGGTCAATCTCTGCCGGAGTTAACCCTTTAGCCTCCAGAAACTGGATCCGTTGGGTGAGCGGAGAAGTCTGCGTCTGTAGAACTAGCAATCAATTGAGGTCTTACAAGGCTACGAGGCTTACTTTTGGATCCTGGAGGAACGTGACAGCATTTCGAATGAGGTCTTGACGATCCGAGGAAGACATCAACAAGGTTTTTTGAGCCAAAAGAGGAAAGACCTAGTCTGGATCAATCGGAGGCAGCCGATGGAACAAATTTTGGGAATTGGCACAGGTTGGTTCAAGTATGAACACCATGTTTGCACTAGTCACCTGCAGAACTGCCTCTCGTGGGCTGGTTCCATCGCGCCGTATGTCTCCTCGTTTTTTATCTCCCTTCCTGCTTACCACTCCCGATAGGATCCCTTTTTACTGCTCTTCAGCGTAACCCTTTCAGCCAACCACCTCTTTGTACTCCGGCTAGCTTGAGTGAGTAATCTCGTTGAGAACGCATTTTAGATGCGTTCTAATGTTGCAGTTACTTGTAGGGGTTATGCAGAACAGTTTTCGCGGTCAAAGCCGCACATGAACATTGGAACAATTGGTATGATCACTCTGGTGCTCGCTCGTTCGAACCTCATCAGGTTCCAGGCCACGTCGATCATGGAAAGACGACACTTACTGCTGCCATTACTAAGGTCCTTTCTGCAACTGGTGCTGCCAAGTTCACCGACTATAGTCAGATCGACAAAGCTCCTGAGGAGAAGTCGCGTGGTATTACCATCAACTCTTCTCATGTCGAGTACGAGTCACCTAATCGCCATTACGGTCATATTGACTGTCCTGGTCACGCCGACTGTAAGTAACCGTTACTTCTACTCATATTCCACCACAAATGACGTGGCTCAGATATCAAGAACATGATAACTGGCGCTGCTCAGATGGATGGTGCAATCATCGTAGTCTCAGCAACTGACGGTCAAATGCCCCAAACAAGAGAGCATCTTCTTCTCGCTCGTCAAGTCGGTCTCACGAAACTAGTGGTCTTCATCAACAAGGTTGACCAAATCGACGACCCCGAGATGCTTGAATTGGTCGACATGGAAATGCGTGACCTCCTCTCCCATTACAATTTTGACGGTGAGAATACGCCGATTGTTATGGGTTCTGCCCTTGCTGCTCTTGAAGGTCGTGATCCGGCAACGGGTTCTGAGAAAATTCAGGAACTAATTCAAGCTTGTGATACTTGGCTTGATCTACCTCCTCGTATGTTTCCTACCTTGTTGATTTGTCCATGTCATCCTCTGACCATTCTTCTCTCTAGGTGACTTTGACAAACCATTTTTATTACCGGTTGAAGATTCCTTCTCTATCTCTGGTCGTGGTACCGTTGTTACGGGTCGTGTCAGTCACGATGCCTTTCTAGTTCAATTCTCAGTATTGATTGTCTATCTCAGGTCGAACGCGGAACTGCTAACAAGGGTGATGAAATCGAAATTGTGGGTTTCGGCTCCAGAACGAAGACGACTCTCATTGGAATTGGTCTGTGGATGAAAAAGTGTATACTCCCGTGACTTGCTAAATCTTTCTCAGAAATGTTCCGCAAGGAATTGGACAGGGTTCGTGGCACCACGCAGAAACCCAACATTTACTCACATACTGAAGGCTCAAGCTGGTGATAATATGGGTGGACTCCTCCGAGGCATCAAGCGTGATGACGTCCGTCGTGGACAAATCATTGCCGCTCCCGGCACGATTAAATCTGTCAAGAAATTACAAGCTCAGATCTACGTTTTGACTAAAGAAGAAGGTGAGTGTCTTCATACATAGGACTACCAACTACTGAAAGTTCTCTTGCAGGTGGTCGCTCTACCCCATTTATGGCTAATTATCGCCCCCAACTTTATATTCGCACTGCTGACGTCAATGTTGGTCTCACTTGGCCCGAGGGTGTTGCCGATGCTGATGAAAAAATGGTGCAATTCCTTTACTAAAATCTCTGTGTGCATTACTGACAAAAGTTTAGATTGTACCTGGCGACAATGTTGAGCTTGTTTGTACCCTTGTTCATGATGTTGCTGCTGAAGTTGGAACGCGGTGAGTTACGACACTTCTCATTTCATGGAAACATACCCACATCCGCCTCAGTTTCACTCTCCGTGAGGGCCACAAGACTAGTGAGTACTCGCACGCGTGGGTCTGCCGATTTGCTGACCTTGTTTGTAGTCGGCACTGGTATTGTTACTAAGATCCTTGAGGAAGCTTGAGCCGCGCCAATATTGTACTGGGACCAATATCTCTACTCCATGCAAAAAGTACTAACAACTGTGCCCTGGAGGTTTTTGCAACTTCTTAAATCTACTTTCAAGTTGATAATCTATCAGACTGTCTTCGTGTTTCTGGCCATCTAATAGAATATATGAACCTCGAAGTATCAGATCTGAGAGATACACCCCTGAAATTTGCCTTATGTAGGGATTACATAAATAGTAGGGAAGATTCACCCGGAATTCACCTTCTATTTCCCAACCTCCTTCATCATCTATGTATACAATTTCTAGATGCATCTACCGCACTAGGCCATCTACATTGGCCTTGCACACATCCAATGCCAACAGTGCAATGCGTAGGAACCCACTCACCCGCACCTTGATAAGTAAGTAAAGGTGCAATTGTGTTTTATAGTTAGTTTAAAAATGCCATCTCAGCCAAGTACTACACTGAAGAACATGAATCAATTGTCTTTGATGACAAGACGGGAATTGGCACTCTGACCATAACCGACCATGCACAATCAAATTTGGGGGATGTTGTCTTCGTGGAATTGCCGGCCGTTGGCAGACAAGTCACTAAAGGAGGTCGGCATCTCTCTTAGTGGGTTCAGATAATTGTCATTCATGGTGTCCAGAGTCCGTTGGTGCTGTGGAAAGTGTGAAAGCCGCTTCGGACATCGTACGTTGTAACCATGTTTCGCAACCTCATGTCAGAAATAACAACTCAACAGTATGCACCTGCCTCTGGCACGGTTGAGGAGGTCAACAAAGCTCTCTCAGAGCAACCTCAACTGCTCAACAAGTCCCCTGAGGAGGATGGTAGGATTCTGTCAAACGATACTTTTCAGTGCCTAACCAAAATTCCCAGGTTGGCTTTGCAAAATCAAACTATCGGACCCATCGGAACTAGAGAAGCTCCTGACAAGAGAGGCATACAATCAATTTATAGAGTGATTAGAGCATATCTAGCCTGCAGGCATTTGATTGTCTTCCACATCCATTTAGAGCAGTGTGCCTTGACTGACCCCTGGCAAAACCAAACACCAGTGATTGATTATATTGTCTAATGGAACGAGGTCGTGAGGCATGGTATTAGTGCAGTCACGAAGACGACGATGACGACGAAGACGACGACGACGGCTCATATTTGTATTTCTCCCCTCGTGCCTCCATCCTATTCTTAGCTTCCTGAAGAGCCCAGGTTTGTATGCTAGGAAATAAATTGACAAATTAATGAGGTTGAACTGAGGAGATCCTTGAGTCGGACGCACCTTGTATCAGGCTTGTAATATAACAAGACAGCTGCAAATGCCATAGTTCCAAACATTCCCCAATACCATACATTCTCCCAGTCCTCCTTGACACGTTTCTGCCCGGGTGGAAGAGGCTTGACGTACAAGAGGTTAGATTGATTTTCTCAATGCAAAAGACTCTCGCCCAAACGCACCTTCTCGCCAAAAAGATATCCTGAGGGCTCATTAAATTGAGGGGCACCATGAGAGGCAAAGCGACGCCCCGGTATCCGGCATACACAGGGGCGTGCAGAGCGGAGAGTCGCCGACAACATGATTTTCAATGAACAAGACTCAGAGCTCGCGATAGCTGGGCAGGTTGTTCTTGCCAAGCAACACCATACAAACCGTCATTGATTCGGTAGCTTTCGTCACGGGTCACTATTCTTTACATCAATCAGTTGGTTGCTTGGAACTGACATCCTCCGTCGAATCCAATCGGTGTTCATCTGCAGCGAATGCTTCAATCGCCATTCTGGCAATGTCACATCTTGAGTCGATTGCAAATCACACCATTTGTTCTGTACCGACGTACAAACCGAGCCTTTCATATGCTTGACGTCCATGCATACTTGGACACATGAGCTTCTATTCCAGCTCAGGCCTTTGAGCTAGAAGTTTTTGGACATGATCTCATAGTCGTAGCTCTCTCTACTTGGATCGTTTTCTAGCAAGTATACGCTAGGTGAGCTAGGGTCGATATGAAATCTTGTTTCTCCGTCGTCAGGTCAGAACTAGGAGTAACACATGGAACACACCCGCATGCCCGATAAAATGCCATTGCATTCGTATTCGCTAAGACTGGTTGGATATGGAATTAGATAGGAAGTTGCTACTTACCTTTCAGTACCGTTAGCACTATCTTTACCATTCCGAATGCCTGGCCGATGGTACAGATGTTATCAATGAGCTTCCTCCCGATACCCACCCTGTGGTACTGAGGAGATATCTGGATATCATAGCTGCATTCATTCCATCTATCGGCACCATCATGGAGGTCAAACATAGCGTACCAGTAAACAACATTTTCTCCTTCCTCATTTTCAAACCTGAACATAGAAAAAGCAACCACCTTGGTTTTCTGCTCTAAATCTTGCACCAGAAGAAACCGTGACAACCTGTGAAATATCTCCTCTTTTCGCTCCACAGGTTCCCATCCGAATGAAGATGCTGAGTATCTGAGCTGAATAGTTTATCTCTGTTCGGACTTCAATTGCCTTTCACTCACAGCCCATACATATTCTTCTCGAAGAGATCCCACATGGCATCTTTTTCCTCATCCTCCAGCTCTGAAGCATGCAGAGCACGAATAGAAGGACTTCCGAATGATATTACGTTACCGTTGATGTTGTAGCTGCCGCCCTAGGAACGTACATAGAAAGATTCTCTCCCAGGCAGGCCAAGATTTCGCCGGAACTAGCCTGTGATCGCGAATTAAGTAGATTCTGATTTCCTGGCATTGATACCAACAACAATAGCCCGATGGATACGGCCAGTGTTCATTTCTATGCGGAGGGAAAGAGATATTGTGCGGACAAATGACCAAGATCTGGCAATTTAATCATTGACATGCCGAATTAGGCAACGATCAAACGGGTGATTTACTTTAAAACGGCAGATCAACGCTTCTTACACCTGAACTTGAAGGACTCAGAATTATCACTGCCAGCAGCATGAAGCTCGATGCGACAGATCTTAGATATATATCATCCGATGAGTTTCGGGTCCTCACCGCTGTACATCCATTCATTCCATTGTTTCAATCTAGGCAGACTGCTAATGGTAAATTTTGCCAAGGTGGAAATGGGCTCCAAGAACCACGATATCGTGCCAACACCTCTAATAGTACAGATCTCTGGACTTAGAAATGGCGGCGTAAACAAACTAATTGGTAGTCTGGCCAAGCGGAACCTAGTGTCAAAGGTTCAGAATTCAAAGTGTATGCTGACCCCAGTACCTTCTGCTACTCTTCTTTAATCTGTATTTTAGATGATGGGTATCGCCTGAAATATGGTGGTTATGACTATCTGGCAATGCGAGCACTTTCGAAACGAGATTCTATGCATTCTGTGGGTAACCAGATTGGTGTTGGTAAAGAATCCGGTGCGTTTGCAACGAGTCCTTTTCAGTCGGTGTTTAAGATTCTTCTAGATATCTATATCGTTGCTAACTCATGTGGTAGTGAGATGGTCTTGAAGCTCCACAGGTTCGTCTTCACCAATGAGAATAGAGGATGCAGTCGAGATTGAATCAGGCTAGGACGTATCTCGTTTCGTGCAATTAAACAAAAACGCGACTATCTTGGCAAGCGGAAATCTGCGTCATGGATGTATATGTCGCGTCTCGCTGCCGAGAAAGAGTGGGCTTTTATGAAAGTATGAATATCCTATATGCATCCCACCAGCCTTCAGATGAAGTTAATGCTAATTTGGCAGGTTCTTCACGAACACGATTTTCCGGTACCGCGTCCCATTGACCAAGCTAGACATTGCATACTTATGGAGTTCATCGACGCTCACCCTCTGTGAGTATTCTGGCGGGGCAGGAGCAACTCTATATAACTTATCCCTAAGACGGCAAATTGCCGAGCTGCCGTCCCCGGGAAAATTGTATTCTCAATTGATGGATCTCATCGTTCGATTTGCTCATGCCGGCCTCATTCATGGTGACTTCAACGAGTTCAACATCCTTGTCCGTCGAGAGTCTGGAGAACCTGTTGTCATTGATTTCCCTCAAATGGTCAGCACAGCGCATGAAAATGCGGAGTGGTATGTTCTATAGCCCTCGATGCATACATCCCCTCACTCGGGACTAGGTACTTCAACCGTGATGTCGAGTGTATCAGGACATTTTTCCGCCGTAGATTTCAATATGAGAGTGTGCTCTACCCCAAATTTAGTCGCACCATCCGAAGTGGGTCATCTGGAGAGGGGTTTAAACTTGATGCAGTGGTAGCTGCGAGTGGTTTTGGGAAAGAAGAGATGTCAATTTTGGAAAAAGTGAGCTATGCTCGGTACCCCTCTGGAAGCACTTTTGATTGACCCATTTAAGTATATGGACATTGTACAGGATGATGATGATGATGATGCAGAAGAGAGTGAAGAGGAGGAGGAGGAGGAGGAGGAGGAAACCGAGGATGGGCACGGTGAAGACGACGAGGAGAAGGAGGATGCTGATAACGAGAGTGTGGAAGACGATGTAGGAATAACGAGGAGGAAGACGGATGAACCAAACACAAATGAACGATCCTCTCAATCAAGATCAACCGTAGACAATCTCCACTTTCCGGAGACTACCAGCACGCCCATTAATACCTTTGACCCCGAAAACGGGTCTCATCTACGATCACTAGACGAACTTACCCAGAAGGTGGAATCTTTGAACCTTTCAGACATCAAAACCAGGGTCACGTCAGACCTTTCGAAGACTCGTTCATATCAGCAGCGCAAATACCATTCTAAGCGAAGCACACGCCAGGTGGGACGACCTCAAGGCAGTAAGGCCAAGCAGGACAAAAAAGTTCGGCTTGATCGTAGTGGGATATGGCATTGAATATCGTAATTAGCATTTGAATGGCCTTTTCGATGAACTGTGTGCAGATAAATTGCAGATAAATTCCTTCCATATAGCAGCGTGTAGTAATAAATTCCCACGCTAATACTCGTAAAGGCTCCTGTCCAAATCTTACCTCAAACTACACCGTCGCTATGGACAGAGCAGATCTAGAAACGTATCAGGTCCAGCTATCCCAGGTTGAAGCGGCTCTCTCTGCCGATCCCGATAGCAGAGAACTTGCGTCCCTGCGTTCTGAGCTCAAGGAGCTCATTCAATTGACCGAAGTGGCTATTGCGCAGGGGGAGGCTGCGTCATCGGCCAAGGTCGAAGGCTCTCGGCGATCTACTACATCGACCCCCTCCCATGTCTGGGCAGCAGGGGACGAGTGCCTAGCCAAATATTCCAAGGATAATGCTTGGTATCCAGCGCGGATCACATCTCTTGGCGGTTCTGCAGAGAACAGAGTGTATAGCATTGTCTTCAAAGCATATAATACGACAGAACTTGTTAAGGCTGCTGACCTGAGGCAAATGCCTCCCAACTACTCGACGACTGCTCAAACGTCTAACAAGCGCAAACTCACGAAAGCGGAAGAAGAGGAGAGGGAGAGGAAGAAGAAAAAGAATGAGAAAAAGCTTGAAGTTAGAGCTGCCAAAGCGAAAGAGCAGACCCAAAAGCAGGCGAGCTGGCAGAAGTTTGCCAAAAAGTCTGAGAAGAAAGGTGTTCATATAGCTGGGATCAGTGGAACGAGTATCTTCAAAACTCCCGATAATCCCACAGGGAAAGGTTAGTTGGTATCGTACTTTCCGACACGCAAGTTTGAGTTTTCAATCTCTTTATAGTTGGTGTTACTGGCAGTGGTCGAGGTATGACGGAGGTAGCATCGCGGACGAAACACAAGTTCTTGGTCCAAGATGATGAACAATAAACCACGATTGCAGTGCGCAATTGAATTTTTGTTATGGTCCCTCTAATTAATGCGATGGTCGTAGGTTCCGGTGGCTGGAATAACCATTGACTCGGCTTGACTCATAGGATGTTTGATTAGCAGAGTGCATGATGCTTTATAAGTGACATTAATTCTTGTCGTTATGGTCATCTCTCATTGATTTTACCTACGGAAGTTCCTAGACCCAATACTGGATGTTGTCGACTTGTTGTCGACAGTCATAATTAGGAGTTTCCCTATCTGGACCTACCGCCTTGAAATTTGAATGTTGTGATCTAAAGGCCTGCCATGTTTCTTTGACTGCCTGAACTATCTGAGGTGTGTTTCTTGGGTACAGTCAACTTCTGCAGTGTTACTCAGAGTCGATGAGCTGTCGACTAGTTAGGGAGCAAGTGATGCCCAATGAAGCAATCATGGACGGTGAATACTCACCAAGAATGTCATCATCGTACACCGCGGGTGCCGAGACTCGTTAGAACATCGAATAGTATATCCTACTATGCACCATGAAACGGTATTATTACAAACATCTACGCTAGGAAAATTAACCTCCTACAACCGGCACAAATGCTCAGCATCGGCCTCGGATTTCTGAAGTAAACATTCCAACTCGGCGTTCTATCTCACGTTTGAGCATATTAGAATGGACCGCGCCAAGTGACTTACGGCTCGCTCCAACTCGAGGAGCTTGAGTCTTGCTACTGAGACCTCGTGCTGTAGGCTTGACACCATGCTCTGTGCATTTTGATCAGTGGACAAGTGGATGGGCAGAGAAACATATGAGCTGACCTTGGCCGTTTTTGAGTTTAGGCCACGAAAAGGCTCCAGTTCAGCTACAGATACAGGACAGCAATTCATTCTTGGTACGTCGTGAGGAGACTGAAGAGGTGGGCAGTGCTTGCGACTCACTCTAGAAGTTGTGCATGTAGCTTGTCGATGTGAGCTTCCAGACTAGCGAGGTAAATCGTTCGGCGATGTGGTGCCCCCAGTGTGGACCTATCAAGTTGTCTGTTGAGCGGTTCCTGTCTTGATATCGGCATCACATACAATTCATATGGGTTGAAGATGAATTTCTCAAGAGCATGATTCCAAATTCGACGTCTCTTTGTATCGTCTTTCTTGGCAAGTAGCCGAGCGTATGGGTGTGCGATCCGCAGCCTACGTGAAGTAGACTGCGTAAAGTATGTGCGAGGCTCCGGTAAAGAAGCCTGTTCCGAAAGATGAGGGAGCTCTGCGCATTGAGAACTTGCGCTGTCGCTTGAAGAGGAAGAGTAGTAGTGATGGTCTTGTTCGAGGAGTGGGAATGGGTAGTCGGGGGATGGAGACATGTGGATACGTGTGGGCATGGCGTGGAGGACGAGGAGAGGAGGGTTGAATATAAGTATTATGTGGACAGATCTGAGATGAGGAGCGGCGCAATGTCAGGGCATCGAGGCCAATGTTTGCGCAGAGCAACCATTCCGCTCGATCCGCGCGTTAACTACCAGATTTCCTGAATCTTGTGCGAGGTTGATCCAGATTCCAGATCTGGGCACCTGCCCCAACTGATCCGGTTATTAAGAGAACATTGTAGCAAATTAGCCTTTCTACCGCGACGTGACTTTCGTCCACGTCACCGAATCTGGTCACACCGCTTCTATCCATGGTCGCTTGCAACAAACTCCCTCTTTTGCAAAACGGGTACCTTCCTCTGGATCTCGCCGGTCTTTAGAAAATCTTCGCCGCTCTTCCGTAATCCCTTTCAGGCTGGCCTCAAATCGGCATTAAATCCCAAATGGCCTTCGATCGACAGCGAAGACAAGTGCTACGTGCACAGTGTAGCGAGAGGTCCATTCATTCCAGTAACAGTCTTGCTATTTCTTTTTTTCGGGGAATTCTTCAAGTCATTCCACTTGGACTTCCTGCGTTGAAATCGTGGGATTGATCAATAACTTCTCTAGGTGGATGCAACGGCAACAGTGGTTTCGTCTCCACTTTGAATATAATCTGGTAGTAACGATGTCCGTTCCAAGTAACATAATACAGATAAAGAGGTTGCATCTTCAACGTACGGCTTGTTGATCATGGCCTTTTCGATCTTTCCAGCCGACTTGGTCTCCGCCATATATTCAAGCAGCAATCCCAGCTTGAAAGCAGGCAAATTTCCTATTTTGCAAACATGTCCCTGAATTTACCTCGAAGATCCAAGCGAATCTACTGTTCGCCCGGGTCGAGATCTGGGATCTGGCCGCTCAGCATCGCTGCCTGATATGTAGTCTCGCATGGACTATTTCGTCTCGGCAACTATCATCTCAGTCATCACGCTCTTTTTGGTGCTTGCTATTACGCCCATTACGTGTATACAATCTCGACAAACCAACTCACTCTCCCACAAAGTCATTTAAAAGGGGATCTCACCAAGTACTTTGACCTTGCCGGCTGATTTTTTCCATTCCCTGCGCTTTTACCATGGACGGCACCTTGCAATTCGATTACACATTTCACCATGGCCAACATCATGGCTACTATACAAGCTGTGGCAATGAGGTGGATCCTTTATGATTATCTCCGTTGCCAACTTTCTGATTCGTCTCCAAGTCCGTCGAAGATAGCGGCGGTGCAAAGGATGGGCCACTAGTCCTTCCATTCGGATTGCCCTCTGATCCCACCCCTGTTCAGTTTTCTCGGGAAGGTTGTTCCTACCCTCCACTGGACACACCCGTTTCTCAAGAGCACATGCATAGTACATACTGGACTGGACTTGAACTTGGCGAAGGGCCATCGGATGTACTACGCTTACATGCGCCAATACCTGTATCCGGATGCGCCCCAATTCTCAGGAGCAACTCATGCTGCCCTGAAGATTATACGGTAGTTGAACCTCGAACCTCGATCCCTCACCTTCCTATGCAACCCTCGATCGGGTTTCAACCTGAATACCCACAGGCGCAACGATACGACCATACTGGCGCCCCTTGCTTGCCCCCGTCCAATGTGGCTATGCCATTGACATTTCCGACACCAAGCGAATTGCTAGTCGAGCTTTATACACAAGAAAATCAATCTCAACAAGCTCCTCATCCAACTTTCAGACAGGAGCGTTACTCGTCCACTCACATTATGAACAAGCCCCATCGTCCTCTACCTGCAAGGTCTACGCGCAATGCAATTGAGCCAGCTTCTGATGCTTCACTTTTGGCATCTACCGACTCTCCCTCTGAGAGCATCACATCGCATGAGAAGAAGAGGCATTACCTTGAGTGCCTGGAGCACTATGTTGGGTTTCTCCATGACCATTTCCGCCACAACGGTATAAAACCCGCATCTCTCGAACGGATTTCGAGCTATCGATGCCTCAGTAGCCGATCAATTCGAGTGAGTGAAATTTAACTGCATCGTGATGAATCCCTGCTTAAACGGCTTTCCAGTCACTTCTCATCCACATGGAAAAAACAACGAAGCAAATGAAAGACCAGATTTTCAGGGAAGAGCAAAAGGTGTGTCTTTTTTTGTCTTACTATCTAACATTAACACGAGTGGTTTTCTAGTTCTTGCGGCTCCGCCAAGCCCTTCAGCAGCAGGAGGGTGGATTGGAGGTAGTTCAAAATGGTATGGACAGCCTCCCAATCGACAAATAAATCCGGTTAAGGCCCATCGTATATACTTGAGTAAATGGGAAATAGCTAGTGACTATCATAGAATCTAGTAATAGGACAACAAGAATTTCGGAAATTGAGCGTGCAATTGATGGGAGGGAGCGTGGGATCGAGCGACATCCGTCGTCCGTCCGTCCGTTCATATCCAAATGCGGATACGCCAGCATGAACATTAATCTCGACGAGCTTACGCGCAATTGTTTCCAGAGTGGGTTTTCTGCTTCCAAGGTACCTCCCATCTGCTCAACTATCGTCTTAAATTGACTCCATATAGTGGCTGGCTTTGTGTCGTAGATTCATAGGTTCCCAATCTCATGATGCTACTGAGAATAATCTTAGCAGTCTGTTCTTCTTTATGCTGATGTTTGACTTCATTGCTGAAGCTTGTCGATAGACTCGATACTGGTGTTGTTCTCATCTTATCCCGGTGACCCTGAATTACAAGGATATTTAAAACATGCGATCGACAGTGGAGTATTATCGCTTGCAGTATATGTCGCTACATTTCTACAAGCTGCTCGGTCTCCAGATTTGCACGCGGTCGCGACGCTGGACCTCCTTTGCCAGGTGGCTTTGGAAGCTCATTACAGGTCCGAAATGGCGCCCATCGGTTCTATTGTTTCGTTTTCTGAAACACCAGCCTCCATTTTGAATAAAATACAAGATGCGATGGCTCTTCTTCGTACCACATACACGCTCCCAATCTCCCACTTCCATCAGCTGACTTCCTCCGCCTCGCAGCTCACCGCGCTTCTCCTCTCTTGCGTCTCCGACTTTTCACAGATATCCAACACTCAAGCTGCCATGCTCTATACTGACGCAAATGAGTTGCTTACTTCATACCAGCTGGAAACCGATCTTCGCCAAATGCTGGAAACGTTTGGGTTCTCCTTGAGTCTCTCAATGGGGGATGATGTTAAGGCTGCACGAGAAGCTCAAATGATTCAGTCAATACAACTCAGCATGGGAAAGACCGACGTTCAGGGTTCAGACTCAGATGTCATTACTTTTGGACTTACATTTCATGAGTGGGTGGGTCACTTCTCGGGACGAGACGAGTCTGGGTTAACAAGTCACAGATCCACCAACGTGGGCACGATTATGGTGTCGGTAGTACGAATGATGCTGTGTCTACGTTGATTGCTATATTGCGATGGACAGCGTGGACACCAAGAGTCTTCTATACGCAACTTCTGACAACTGCATTTATGTGCTTAGCACAAAATCCTTCGACAAGCTCCATATGGAGGGTCTTCATCGTTGGACGCGTAAGTGCGAACAATACAGCAACTTGAGATCATATTGAGTAGTAATTTTAGCTTCCATCTTTGCTAGCGTCGTTCGAGGCTGCAAACAAAGGTGTCCATACATCTCAGAGTGATTGGGTGGGTGCGGTAAACTTCACATTTTTCCAATTCCTTACTGGGTACAGAGAAGTGCAATGTTATCTGCCCTGGAGTATATATACAGAAGGCCAGACCTCATAGTTGAGTGCGAACACATCCTATCTCGAGCCACAGGCAGTTCTGAGGATGATCTGTAAGTGTCTCAATGGGACATCAAATGCGAACTAATGAGTTGGGGGTCAAGAGGACGGTCTTTCAACCGAGACCTGCTCCATTCTTTGATTCAGTGCGACCTGGTAGATCAGAATTTTGCACTCCAATTAGATCCCGCTTTTAACGCAGAGAGTGGCTCTCGGCTTTTTGCCGAAGCCCAGGAGGCGGGCGCAGATTTTGCGGTATGTGTCTCGCTCAGAACTAGCCCAACCCTAACACTCCATTGGCAGCTATACCTTGAAAGCAAGCTAGCATTGGATGTAGAAATCACTGATGTATGTAATTGGATCGTCCGTCTATGGCGTGACAGTAGCACACATCACACCTTCGCATGCGTCGTGTTGAAGGTGCCTTCTTTGTCAGTCACTAGCGGGACAAATTTTTGACCCTCCAGGTCTTTCCAGCGCTTCACCCAGTTCGCAACTTCTCTGGACACAGATGACCTTAGTCATCTTTGCAAAATTTTGTACACAAGCGACTTTGCTCTGGACATCCTTGCACTACATATAAAGCTCACTGAACTTGTCTTCCGCGCCTTGGGATTCTTGGAAGAATATGATTGCGGAACTGTCGGTGGGTTTCCATGTAATACAGGGAAAGGCAAAGAGATTTATCAATCATCAGGTGATCCACAGACCGCAGTCAGCCATCTAGGAGATATTGTACTCTTGGTGCAATACACTATCGTCCGGTTTCGGGTAAGAGTCCAATTCTAATGTAATGTAGCTTTTGAATTGTTGATACGGAAGTCAAGTTAAGCACGAGTCATATTTCTTTCATGGATCAGTCGATCTCGGCCTCTTATCTCTTTTCGTCTACCACTGTCCAGGACCCTGGAACTCTCTCGTCAGATGAGGCGAATTCCTTTACTGCTTGGTTCAAGGCTTTATTTGACAGCAGCAGCGAAGGGATCGAGGATGATATTATAAGGTTAGCCTAGTTACACGTGCTATCAGTTCAACTCACCATCTATATCTTCTACAAGATCTACGCCACTCAAGCTCCTATTGCGATTATCCACAAGCCTGATTGCTCAGGCTCTCAGGTCCAAACTGGATCCTGATGTCCTTAACAACGGGATTTCTTACTTTACTAGCCCTCTTCTCAATTGGACCTTGTTCAATGTGGTGAGAGGGGTGTTGAAAGAATCTGAATCATCAAAGTGAGTTGCATTTCCGAGTGAAATTTTGAGCTTATTCATGTTGGTAGGTCTGTGAATCCGGCCTTCCTAGACATCCTCCAGACATTTGTTCTTTCGCCTTCTTGTCCTCGTCCAGTGCTCTTGTTATGCAAAGATCAACTGTATGGTCTCACCAACCTGAAACGGACCAAAAATATCGCTACTTTTAATGCGACTGCAATCCGAGACAAACTAACAGAGGTCACTGGAAGGAAGTATTTAGGTGTGGGATAAAAAAGTATCTCCCAAATATCTTGAGTTAAATCCTAATTTTTACTCTAGATACTAATCGGGTGGCCCCGGTCAATCTCCACAGCTGGGAAGAACAGCCGAAGCAAGATATACACGACGCTATAACCGCCGCCTCTGGACAGAAAGTTCCAAGCCTAAACGTTGAGAAGTGTTTACGCATCTCGCCACCGACGAAATTTTTAAAAATTCTTTGGTCCGAAATAATCATATCAGGGAGCATGAGGGAGATTGCAATCGTCAAACGACTGGCGACGTTCGTCTTAGCTACTCCGAGGTCTTCTCAAACCCCGCCACTATTACCCATTTTTCTGCATCTTGTGCTTCCCTCTCTTATAAGCAATATTGACTCTCAACAACCAGCGGAACAGAATGTCACTGCTGACATCTTAGCCATTATCATTTCCTCTGCACTCACAGCAGCTGCGCATCTCGATTGGGCGGTTCGCACGACTTGTGGTGAACATAGGCCAATCCTGGGACAACACAGTCCAGCAATGGTTAGACAATTGGCTGCAGGACTCCGCGCACAGAAGGCTAGACCTGCTGGCAAATTGGTGGGGCAGAAGCTGGCCACATCTCAGGGATTCGTGACCAACTTTCCTTTCTTTGTGAAGGAACTCAATGCATGAAAGAAAAATAACATTTTATGCGATATAGTTTCTTCTTGTATAGATGTAGATATAGATCTCTATACATCAGTGGTAGTAGAAGCTATGGAACAGTAATCAGCATGAAAGTAAGGTTGCTACTGAGAACCTACGGCAGCAAGCGTTTTGAGCTGGGTCACATGCTTGGTCCGGAGGGCAGGGTACAAGACAGGGCGTGTCATCATTTCCCTAAAAATCCTCAGACTAGTGAAATTGTCAATATTGACAGCAGCGTACCGAGCCCGCAGGTGTAATGGAAGGAGCATATTCAGGTTGTATTGTGCAAGAGTGAATTCCGAGATCGTGGAGAGTTCGCCGGATGTTTCCAGCTATATGCATAAAATCGTGCTCTCTTTCAGAACGAACGTGAACGGAGGCGACAATTTTGTTCTCTGACAATTGCCAGACGTGTAGTTCATGTAAAGAAACGACCCCAGGGACTTTCAGGATAGATGATCTAACTTCATCCAGAGAAACTGCCGCCGGGACTCCTTGAAGAAGAATGAAGGAGGCGCTACGGACTGTTCATACAACCAAGTAAATGAATAATTGGAACCTAGAACACTTGCCAGTACTTACCAAGAGGAAGTGCGCTAGAGAATATGATGACAGTAATAACCAAGCTGATAAGTGGGTCGAAATAGTATTTGAAGGACCATGACGTCTTCCAGATGACAAATCCTGTAGCAATGACACCTACATTTCCGAGAGCATCGCCCAGTACATGCAGCACGAGAGCACGCACATTCATCGAACCTCCATGGGAGTTGGACTGTGACTTCGGAGGAGCATGGTTCTCAAGGTCCCCAAGTAAAGGAGTTTCTTCAGAGATCCCGCTTGTATCAAAACTTCTCTCAGGGATATCATGACCTTGGTGAGCATGACTTTTCAGTGGATTGTATTCAGGGATATCATGACCTTGGTGAGCATGGGAATTTATGGCCGAAGGAGAATTCGCTTGAGCAATTTCATGTGCCACGTTCTGAAGCGAGGCACGAGTAGCGGCAGGATGACCGTAGTAGGTGTATGCAGCGTCAGAACTTGGGGAAGTTGATCGACCAGGTATGGCGATCTTTTTTGTCGGCGAGACTGAAGTCGATTGAGAGGTGGTAACACTTGGCGACTCGAGAGACACACGAGGAGGACTGGGCGGATGAGAATGTTCTGCTACAATCAGAACCGGGAAGGTCTGCAGTATAGAGGATAGCATATACCATGGAGCAAGAAAATTCCAACGATGTTTGACGCTAAACCGAGGGATCCAACAACGATGACAAGTCGGGGATTAGATACCTCTGAGGACGTGTAAGATGACAAGAGCAAGCCAAGATGGTAGCAACTAAACCTGGAGTATTGAAAAATCGCTCGAATGCCTCTAAGGATATAGAGAAGCAAAGTGCCAAAAGAAAGACGCCATTTACAAGAGCAGCCAATATTTCGGCCCGGTGCCAGCCATAGGAATAGCGGGAATCGGTTGACGTGGACGTGGTAAGCTGGTTACCTACGAAGTTAGACAAGGACAGGTACAAATGACATTGAAATGACCTTTATAGCATACAAGCCCACGATAAGGCTCAATACATCGCTAGTTGGACAATCTGAGTAGGTTTCTGGAAAGAGTGATGGTGGACGATGACATACTTGAGCATATGGAAGCTATCTGCGACAAGAGCAAGAGATCCAACGGCATACCCTGCAAGGCATTGGGTTTATGTGATAGCATAATTAAAGGATACGAACCAACGATGAGCTCAACAAAGAAGAAGAGAACATCTATGACAAGGAGAATAATAATTCTTGCAGAGCGGGACAGGCCCATGACTGCACTCAGGAAGAAAGAAAAGATGCAACTTCGTTTTTAATCGGGCTTCGGCCTCTCGGTGATCGCTCACCGGTGGCTCAACAATCAATCAAAAAACTTCTGAGATCATAACACACCTGGAGTCCGTGTGCCAATCGGCACGATCTTAGATGTATGAGCTACCCAAGTCTCTCAGAAAAACAGGTTATTTTGCAAAGAAAGCATTAGATGGCTTCCTGTAAGGGGAATGAGTACCCAATATTCCGAGCCGAGATGCCGAGCAAAATTTGGGGTCCCCAGAATGTTCCCTATGGATTAAAGTTATATTTGGAATATGGTTTACATCTTATTTTGTTCTTCATACGATGAAACAACTCCCCAGGATAGTGTAGGTAAAAACAGTGGGAGTCCCAATATTTAAATTCTAGAATAAACAAACTCAGACGTCACCGATGTGGTAGACGACTGTAATATATTTACCTAAAATAAACAAACTGTAATACAGTGATCAGAGCCGATAACAGCAATAGAGAACTATAGCTCACCTCAAACGTCACCGATGTGGTAGACGACTGAGTGAGCCTAAGCGTGGTCCCAGTATTTATACTAGAATGAATGTTTCACATTTGTCATACAAGTAGAAGAAAGAAAAGAGAGAAACGACGTCACTATTGATCAGTCCCGTCCAATACCAATCATTGAATTTCAATGCCACCTATCAATCGGATTGCGCGAAACATGTACGTGACATAGTGATGTCGCCCCTGGATTGTTGCTACGAGAATCATAGTTGTCCCAGATTCAGACCATAAGGTTTGCACCGCACGTAAATTCTCTCAGAATTCTTACAGGTGATCCATTCGAGCTCGGATCAGGCAACGGTGCTCACATTTTCGAGGCCCTGTTGCCTATGTTTTGATTGACACTATTACTCAGCTTTGCTGCTCTAACCTTGACAATAATATAAGTGTGGCTGCTGAATTTCAAATATATTTGCTAAGTATGATGTGGACAGTGGAAAAATTACTCAAGGTCTCAAATATTGTGCCCATAATTGCTTGTGATCCAGGCTGTGATAGGCTCCGGGTGACATACCACTGCTTCCGGATCCACAGCGTTCTTCGAAAGTTGGGTCAAACAAACCCTTCAAATCGAATGAACAGTGAAGGTCCGACTTCCAGACGCTGATACTGCTCCTTATGGTGGTTTCGGCCACTTAGGGTCCAGAAGAGGTATAATGAAAGAGTGTGAACCACTATCTATACTTAATTTGGCATTGAGCTGACTAACGAGCATCCTCAGATTACAGCCTCATAGCTCCCATGATCAATATTCCAGCTTCCAGCTTCTCGATCCAACCCTGGTTATGATTGGACATCAGTATCATCAATAATTTATACGTCTGGTAGTTTCTAACATAGAATCTACTGAGTGTCCCCACTGCGGGTGCGACAAGCCACAAAGAGTGGCTATACACTGCTTTTTGGTACGCGAATGTGACTCCCTTCAGGAATAACCGAAACAGATAGTAACTTTTCAACCGCTTATCCGACTTACATCTAGCCCCTGTCTCTGATTCAGAGGGTTCTCGTGAATGTGTGCGGTGCGCTTAGTCATCGTGCGATGACCCGATATCAAATCGAAGGCTCCATTATCTGTGCGCTTGGTGAAAATGCTTTGAGCCGATTTCACTCTTGTCAGCGCCAACTCATCTCCAGGTCTGGCTCCAGGGTCAGAGTTGACCCGGAGTCAAGACATGTTATTGGTTGATTTCATTTGTAAACTTCAATATGTCCACTTAAATCATATCAATGAACTCTGGAACGTTAGAACATGGGACCACCCTAGAAGCTACTGAGTACAAAATTTGACACCTATGACTCAAACTCTGGCCAGGTTACAGGGTAGATTTTTTGCTCCAACAATATTATTGTGATCTGCCCAGACAATTAAAATCGGGGTTTTATCTCCTTCTGAGCTTCTGTGGCCTGCTTTTTCGATTCGACGGGGTCCACATACAATCGAAAGGAAAGACTAGATGTTGATTAAATGTTTAGATAAAAATCCTGAACTGGTAGTTGAATTTGGCCTTGCTTGGCAAAAGCTTCAGAGATTTTCGTATGGTGTACTAAGCTTGAGCTACGGATTCTGCTTTCCCAAAAATGGCTGCCCCATCTATGGCTGCTGCTCTCGCAGCGTCTCTTCCGTCACCATCTGATGCACAGGCCTCGCCTCAACCAAAATATGAAGCGATTCCAGCTTCAATGGCAAAGCTAGTAGATATTGAGGCTGAAATCCCAATCACGGGTGTTCAGCTGGACGGGATGGTAAGCTTCTTTGCTCCTTGGAACTTCATCTTTTCATCATAATTTCTGAGTCTATTTATTGAAAAATACTCATGTCCATGCTCAGGTTGTCTCTAAAATCATGAAACATGCATACGAATCACCCTCAGCTACTGCCCATGGACTGTTACTGGGTCTAGATTTAGATGGCACTTTGGAGGTTTCTAATTCATTCCCTCTCCCATACCATTCGCATGATGACGATGATAAGTCTACCAAAGCGATTGGTATGTTCCTTTGTTTCCTTTGTTTGTGTGAATCAGACGTAGATTAACGATCTCTAGCTCGCCATCAGGCATCAATGCTGCGCTCACTGAAAGAGGTGCAGGCAGATGATAATGTTGTCGGATTTTACCAAGCCACGACCCTTGGTGCCTTTTATAACCAAACTCTAGTAGATACTCAGATGATTCATCAAGAGAAGTTGCGCCATGGAGGTGTCGTCGTTATACATGGTCTGTCAATTTCCTGACGGAGCTCTGTGAATCTAATGCCTGTTCGTGGCATCATTGATCAGATATATCGCAAACTGCACGGGGAAACGCATCATTCCGCGCCTACCGGTTGACGGCTGTGTTTACGGATGCTTACAAGAATTCTAATCTTGACACGACGAGGTAGGTAGAGGGACTAGTGTATTTGCACGGGGCTTTCATTATCTGGCTTTTGAACCATGTGCTGACAAGGGGTTATTGCAGCCTGATGATGCACCAACTGACTTTCTCTTCGATTCTTGAGGAAGTTCCTCTCAAAATCCGCACGAATCCTCTTCTCAGCTCGTTCCTCGGTACTCTGACGAAGCCAAACCCATCACCACTCGTTGATGCCAGCCCCGATGAGGCATATGAGACAGGCGTGACGCCCTCCTATTCGGCACTTGACCTCGGGACAGACAATGTAACGAGGAACCTGAAGCAAATTGTAGAGTCGATTGATTCATATCGGGTAGAGGATGGTAATGTGTCGTACGTGATGCGGCAGATCGCTCGAGAACGAGTAAAGGCAGATAATTACATTGCCAAGAGGCAGGAGGAGAATCAGGCGCGCATTGCACAGGGCCTGGCGCCACTTCCAGAGGAGGATGTCACCCGACTGTTTAAGATCCCAGCAGAACCTCCCCGACTTCAGAGCCAGCTGCTACTGGGACAGATAGATGTCTGTGCAAAGAGCCTGGGTGATGCGGCAAATACGAGATTAGTGAAAATGTATGCAGCCAAAGCCAGTGCCGGGATCTAATATTAATACATATATGGCGATTGTGGGAATGAAATTGCGTGGGAGGCACGTTGCGAGGCCAAATATCCGGCAACAGATCGCTTGTGCAGATTCTATAAGTATCACTCGCTCCAGTCCTCGGCGAGAGTCTTCCATTCCTTCCCCCATGTCTTTCACTAAGGCTTTTGTTCTCTTCCTTTCTTTTGCTCTGTCCGCCTACGCTCTCGCCACTCCTCATGTACCTCACGGCCCTCACGGCCTTCACCGCGCTCTCGCCGCCCGCTTTCCCAGTCCAATTCCTGCTGATCCTCTAGCTTCTGCTGATCCTAGGGCCCCTGTTCGCAAGCGCCAAAACAAGCGCTGCAGGCCCCGCTCTTCTGCGGCGATTTCATCCAGCGCCGGGCAATCCACAAAGGTCCTTGTTCCATCGGCAGTAAC
>Ga0153993_100094_pt1 | contig 29747 bp, 34 predicted proteins | sample TSNC077MetaG_FD_104706 | JGI IMG/M metagenome (GOLD analysis project Ga0153993, IMG submission 104706) | Attine ant fungus gardens microbial communities from North Carolina, USA - TSNC077 MetaG | ecosystem: Host-associated > Fungi > Mycelium > Unclassified | place: USA: North Carolina, Lumber...
GAAGAACTTGATGGGTGTCCATTTTATCTGTTCACGAACATATTCTTCTTGCTCTGTCTTGAGTGTAAGCTCGATGAAGATTTGCTGTAATTTTTCGTTAACATAATTGATACACAGTTGTTCGAAAGAATTATCCTTCAAAATAGGAGTCAAATAAATCACTGCGAAAACAAGGTCACCGCCTACTTCAAAGATTTCGAAGCCAAAAATATCCAGAGTTCCAATGACATGAGCAACGGCCCCCCTTGTCTTCATCGAAACATTGATCCTTGAAACGATCCATTCGAAGAGATTACTGTAAATAGCCTTAGCTAAAGCGTCTCGTCCAGCTGACGCCTGGGATGGATTCAGGGGAACATTATAAACGGAACCCCGGCGACCACCTCTCGTCGTTTCCATGACCCTTTGTGTGAGGACCTTCTGTACCAAAGCACCATCCACATCCATTAGGTATGCCACGAAATCTGTGACTCCAGTGTCTGCAATCTTTGAATTACCGTCATCCATCTCCTCGAACTGTACATTACCAAGCCACAGAACAATAGCAAGCATCTTGAAAATTTCATTTTGTTCATCCGCACTCAGACCTATGACGTCCATGGCGTTCTATGATTGTTTGAATCAATTATACGGACGAAGCGACTGAAAACTAGGACTCACAATCGTTTGTGTGTAATCCTTCACATCATCGATATCCTGTACTTCCAAACAGTTGCTCATGCTAGCGTAAGCATATGCCTCAGGGCCTTGCAGACCAAAAGCATCTGTGAGGATACTCAACATTTGAGAATTTGGGCTTGCGTCCAAACTGACCTCTTTGCTCATCAGAAGCACCCTTAGTAAATTGGTAGAAGATGTGGAAATTGCGCTCATTCTCCACTTGCCCAACTACACGGCCCTTTTCTAGAAGATAATTTGTAATCTGAGCTCCTACAGGCTCTCCTTGGGTGTTAAACATGATTTCTAAATATTTCCCCTATTTCCAAATTCAGTTCATGTGCCAAAGACGCTGGCTTTACTTACATGTCGACTAGAATTGTTATTACGAAGGGTCTTCGCACATCCAAAACTTTCGAGAAGTGGATTAGTTGCTAACACCATGTCTTTGATCTCCTGGATACTACTATCTTGACCTCCAGATACAGCGGCTATATACTGCATGATCCGCTTGGCAGCTTCAGTTTTCCCTGCACCAGATTCGCCAGATATGATGACACATTGATTCTCGTGGTATGCATTCATGTTGTAGTAAGCGCTCTCCGCGATACTGAAGACATGTGGTGGCACCTCCAGCCTGTTCTTCCCTCGATAGCGCTGGAGAGTTTCGTCGGTGTAGATTCCGAGATCTATTTAAGTTCTGCTAGTCAATGATAATCGTGAGCAGGATCAAGTTGTATGCATACCCCGGAACGGATTGACGGAAATCAAGACCGCCCCAATGTATGTGTAAATTTCACCGCTCTTCCACCGTTTTTCTAAATTCTCGTTGATGCTTTCGTTGCTGATTGTTGTTAGCAATGTCATATCCGACACTCCGACCTGCTTCTTCTTAAAGCCCTCTTTCCAGTCGGCCTACATACGCAGATGAATGGTACAATTGTAGATAATGACGATAGTGACGGACCTTTGCCACCTTGGCCTTCCCTCCTGACTGCTTTGCAGGTGCTACCTTCTTTCCTGCTTTCTTAGAGATAGCCTACATACATATAGCGGTCAGATGGGTGACCCCGTGAACGCTGCAGAACTTACCATTGTCTAGATACCACAAGACCCTTAATTATCAACTTTCCAGCAAAGGAATGGCTGTGAGACAAAACGGAGGACCTAGATACGCAGGGAATATGCCGATAGGATATGAGTTGATTGTCAGGATCAAGTATTTCGGCTTCTCCCGCAGTTAATTACATGCGACTACAATTTACTTCTGTACTACAGGTACTCGACAGCTCATTTCTTGTTTTTCAGATCTGTTCAATTTGATTCCTTATCTTCCATCACCACCTTGAGTGTTTCTGCAGCAAGTATTAGAATTGATGGCTCTTTTGTCAACCCTTCGCCTTTGACTAGCTGCTCAAGTCCTTTGACTAACCCAGTTGACTCAGCATCTTTCTTAAGAGCTTTTCGCAACTCGTGGTCACTTGTGTTCGCAAGCAAATTCTTGACACAGACGAGAGCGCGATGAACGAGACCTGGATGCTCGTATATGGTATGGTTGTCGTGGACTTCGTCTAGAGACACACCGGTGGAAGGGTCAATCAGTTGCGTCAACACTGGCAGCACTCTTTTACGCTGCTGCTGTAGTTGTGACAAAGTCAGGCAGGCATGAGGCGAGCAAGTGAGAGCAGCAAGGGCACCGGACGCTGCCAACACAGTTGGCAGATCATCGACATCGACTAGTGCGATCAGAATTTGGAGCTTGGAAGTAGCACCTGGGGCCTCGGGTGTACCACAATAACGCTCAAAGACATCGTCTGAGCCAGCGACCAAATTGCAAATTAATTCTACTGCAGATCGCCGCATCAAAACATGATCTTCAAACATGAGAAGTTCGACTCTGCCAAGAAGACCCTCAGCCCGAGCGATGCGCTCGGCAACCTGAGGCTGATATGAGGAGAGGTTGGTCAAGGCCATACTAGCCTCAAATCTCTGCAGGAGTGTTGATGAGGAGTGTTGCAACAGAACTGATAAGGGCCGAATGGCATCAAAGACGACACCAAGATCAGGTCCAAAGACATGCAAAGGAGATGATGTGATACTAAGTTTGGCCAAAGCCTGAATAGTTTCCAGGTATCTCGCGTCAAGTATCTGATTCTGTGGTGTCAATGACTCAAGAGCATGTTTAATGAGAATGGATAGCGTTTTTGCCCCACCACTTTGTAGAACCTTTCCCCTGTTCTCCGTGTCCTCTACAATATTTAGTAGAGTCTTTCCCAGCAGGAGTCTGATGGTTACAGTATCACTGACTGTCAATGCTGACCCAATTACACCCAGGGCACCAGCATCAATCAGCCGGTGGACCCGTGCCCTAACACTCTCATCCGACTCCAAAATCGAAAGTTGTCGCTGTCCTACTTCATTATTTTTTTTCATAGCCTGGGCCATCTTCTTCAACTTTTCTAACTGGGCTTGATCCTCAGAAAGGCGCGGTCGGTAAGCACAAATATTTGAAATCACGACAAGGGTACCGTACGTCATAGCTGAGTCCACAGCTATACTCTGTGAGGTACTTGTTGATTTTTTGCGCGGGATGAGAGAGAACAATTGCCCGAGAAATTTAGAATCCGATGATAGTGTCTCTTTGATCTCTGGTTTAATACTAAGGTAAGCGAGTGCTTCGACAGCGTCCGAGAGTGGCTCGCGATCGTCCGCATTGACAATGAGACTTTTCATCATATTTGCCAGATAAGCCTCTTGGTCATTATCATCCGTATTTTCAGGGATCGGAGCCTCCGGTGCATCAGCTACGACGCCCCTAGAATATTTAACCAACGCGACAGCAGCCGCAGCTCGTAGAGAGAGATTTGAGGATTGTTGACACTTATTCTTTAACCAATTGATGGGTTGAGTTTGGATGATCTCTCTACAGCGTTTGTATCCAGAGGCCTGCCCGAGTAGGTGTGCTACGCTCCCTTCGAGCCGTGTGGAATGAACGAAATCTACTCCCTCCATGATGTTTTCGATGACTCCTTCTTCACATAGAATAGCCTCTGCAGCAGGCCAATCGACCTGAAACAGAGCATCAAGCGTGCAAATTCCCGTCCGCAACGCAGTATCGTTGGTCTCCGTTAAAGCATCGGTTATTTGAGAACCAAAGAGACTGGCCAATGTCTCGGACCCTTTTTCACCCGCTAATGTGCCATGGGCTTTCTGGAAAAGAGCAGAAAGCAGAACAAAGGCCTTGGATCTGATAGTCGAGTTACTAGAAAGGGTAAATGCTTGAATAAAACTAGAAATGTCAGCTCGGGTGAATGAGTCGAGATCAACTGTCTGGGATTTCTTGATGAGTTCGTCAAGAATTCTTTCATCAAGTTGGTGTGACTGTTGAAAGGTCATACTTCAGTATCGTAAAGTTGATTATATCCGAAGCCTGCTACGCGCGATGGTGATCACTCCGCCAAATTTGCCATCACTTTTTTTGTGCTTTTTTTGTGTCCGTCATGTCACCAGAGGCTGAACAGCTCAAGAGTATCCCTACATACCAACCTGACCTTCGAGACGTGGCTATCCAATCTGGTGACCATGTGCTCGTCCAACTTTCGAATGGTGATATGAGTAGTGTGAAGGTTGATTTCAATGCGTGCGGCTTTACACTATTTTCTTCTTCTTGTGGCTGGCTCACATGGGCTCAGAACCGCTACTATCAGGAAATTTGGCACATTTTTTGCGAATGACTTGATCGGGCAAAAATATGGCAATACCTACGAAATCCAGGGGAAAAATCTGAAGATTTTGCCCCCCCAGACTCTGCAGGAAGTAGGTAGGAGCTTTTTTGATGTCTTTCGAGCTATCCCTGACTTTTCTCTTCACAGAGGATACAGAAGCTACCAATGAGTACATAAATGACGGGGAGCTTGTACAATCCCTCAAGATAACTGACATTCAGGCGCTCAAAGAAGCTGGTGCTCATGCCACTGTAGGTTACGGAGCAAAAATGCAGCTGATCATCGCGTTAACACTCAGCTCAGGACATCATCAAGAAACAGATTGAGCAACATTCCAACTATTCACTGAAAACAGAGTACAGTAAAGAAAAGTATAAGAAACGCAAAGCAGTAAAGTATGCAAAGTGTTTTACTGCCTCCCACTTGCTCGTCTGACGCTTGAATCAGGTACTTAAGAACGTTCACTACTATTCCCCCAATACTCAGCAATGTTTGTGATTACTGGTTCGCAAAGGATCAGGAACGCATACGCGATATCCGTGTCGACACTCTATCGCAGCTTCTCAACTTAGCCAACGTTCGACCTGGAGGACGGTATATAGTAGCTGATGATGCATCAGGAATTGTAGTGTCCGCTATGTTAGAAAGAATGGGAGGTACGTGTATGATGTATGCCATGAATCTCTTGTCTTACCTCAGCTAGGCGAAGGACGAATAATTACAGTTCATGACTCGGAGTCCCCTCCCCCCTATCCTGTGATGATCAACATGAACTTCTCTCGAGAAACCACGAGCATCCTTTCGTCTCTTAATTGGGCTACCGCGGACGAAGAATATACGCCTATCCTTCCCCCAAGTGAATCCGAAAACTCAAATGTGAAGTCTGAACGTCAGAAATCCCGACTAAACAAACGAAAGGCTGTGAACGACCATTTGTTTTCAACACGAAGAGAGTTATTTGATGGTGAATTCGATGGGTAAATATGCTTTCCATGGATGAATTTCTTTGCTTATCTCATACTAGACTAATACTTGCTACCCAATATGATCCATTCTCCATCATTGAGAAATACGCACAATATCTGGGGGGCTCAGCCAATCTGGTGGTGTATAGTCCACATTCACAAATTTTGGCTGATCTGCAAACGAGGCTACGAGATTATCCTGAATGGTTATCACCAAGCCTTATCGAGTCCTGGCTCCGTCGATATCAGATTCTGCCAGGTCGGACACATCCCCTCATGAATATGTCTGGTTCTGGTGGATATTTGCTACATTCCATTAGAGTGTACATCTCTTCTGCTGCTCTCGTTTGCTGAATTCGCTGACATATTTCAGATATGATGACCCAGATGCCTCTTACACCCAACTCTATAGGCATCGTGTGAAGAGAACCAAAACTAACGCAGAAGGTTCTGTTGTGCCCATAATTGAAGAATCATCAACCCGGACACTCAATCTAAATGACAAGATGCAGGAATAGACAGTTTATATAGTAATCAAGTATAATTCAAGGTGAAATACGTGGATAGATATTGCAAGTACAAGTATTTTGCAGCGTCATATAGCAGATATTACAGGGTAATGATTGTCTAGATGATAACTAAGATGAGCCCATAGATTCCGGGAAGAGCGCCGAGAAAATCTAATAGAGTTATCCACAGAGTTGCAAATTCAGGAAAAGCGGACCTACCTCATCAACGATGGAATAAACTATATGTTGGTTAAGTCGCCGATTCTGCAATACTGCAAATATTCTGCGAGCTCCCCTTCGCGCATTTGTTCTTCCGATCATATTTGCTGCAAGATCTATGATATGGATAACATTAGAGACTGCCTTTCGACACCAACTACAAGAAACTGACCTGGTACCAATGAAGACAGCTTGCGATTTGCTTCTTCCCGCGTACGCAATTTTTCCTCTGTCGTCCGAGATGATTGATTACTTTTGAGTTCTCCCTCAGGCCAAATATTCTCCTTGAGGAGATCCAGATAAGCAATGACCTTTGATTCCTCCCAAAGACCTTTCACAGTATCTCGAATTTTCCTTGAACACTATGTCAGCATCGCCAGAGCCTCTTTCCTGAAACAAGATTTGCTACACCTCTCAATGGTTCCGCCCAGAACTTGTTGAAGAATAATCAGCGTGGCTTGCCTCCTCAGCCAATTGGTCTTATTCAATTCAAACACAGCCAAAATTAAATCGCAAATCGGCGCAGTAAACGCAGTTGTCTCGTCTTCAAGTAATTTGAGGTCCTTTGCAATTTTCAATAATGTCGCCTCTGGAGCATTTTTACCGGGTGCACTCAGAGCTTGTGCAACAAGGTTTTCATCGTGGCTTCCAGAACCTACTATGCCTGCAAATTCAGCTGCTTGCCGCGTGAGGCGTTGGATCATGACGTCTAGCATCGATGGACCAAAAAACATGTCGTCAATACTCTCAGTCACATGACGATATACGTTCTTGACTAGATCTGTACCAGAAAGTGGTTTCGGTAGACGATCTAGACTGCCAGCAACAAAAGGGGAATCACGAGAGAGAAAGGTCCGAAGCTCATTGCTTTCGCAGGCAATTGGGATAGCGATGACACTCTGAAAAAAATAAACAAATCATAAGTCGTATGCAGCTGAGCTGTGCATGTTTATACTAACTTGGAGGTATTTCTCTAGCGCAGCCTTTCTCATATCAACGAAACTTCCAGAAAGTGTTGTTACAAGCGTCTTTCCAGGAAAATCTAAATTCTTCACCATCACATATTTCTCCCTCAGCCGATTATGCATTTTGAAGAATTCGTTGTATCTCCTGGCAACCACCCAACCCGATACGAAATTGCCATCAAGGGCCAGCTGCTGGATTTCAACAAGATACCTCACAACAGATTTCCCATTCTCCTCACTGACAGTCGAACTAATGATTGACACCTTTGTACGATCAAAGACAAGTCGATTCGCATTTTCTTGTTGTTCGTATTGCAACTTTCGGAACCGCAACTCTCTGAGTTCCCGAATTACTGCTGACTTGGATTTATCAAGAAGTTTGAGTTCCTGAGTTTCTCCCGTCAATTCGGCCTTGCGGATCAGGCTGGACAACATCGTTTCTTGTGTTTCCAGGTGCATGATTTTGTTATTAAGCCGAGCAATGTCAAAAGAGAGTTGAAGGTCCCCAGGACTTGTTGGCCGATATGGGAGACTCTCCTCTGTGATCGAATTCTCCAAACCTCCTTCATCCCCTGTATCTGGGTCTTCAAGTTCTAAATCATCAAAAGTAGCCCTGCGCCTGCTCTTATCATGACTTCCGGACTTGGAAGATTTTTCAATACTCAAGGACATAAAGAGAGATGACCTTGATTCCTCGTTTTCCAGTGCCATGATATCCGTCAAGGCAGCGTGGATTGCTTCTATACGCTTCTCTTCTGCACGTTGTAACTCATCCTCTGGATCATTGAAGAGTGGTGCCCGCGAGGATTCGGCTTCAGTTTCGGATGACATGAGTACATCAATAGTGTTAGTGAGTGGACGGGGGCCTGAGCCTGAGCTAGCTGTTTGCTGTGGAAAGGTGGGGCTTGAGATGTCATCAAATGGAGGGTGAGATTTTGTTATTGGGAGAACCGAGTGGAAGAGTGGGCAACTGGCATCCCTGGACTCAGGGGTCGAAAAGTCGGCATCGCCCAGGACGCGAAACCAAAGATCCGAGCGTTCAAATTTTTCAAAATCGTGTTCCATGTCCTTTTCAATCTGACGTTGGGCGAGGAGGACACTACGACGAACACGACGCTGAGCGGCTTGAGAATGGTCGGCATGGTCCCTCATAAACTCTTGGATTGTATCAATATGTTTTCTAGATATCGTCGAGAGAGTTGGCGCTATGACGGAGCCAGAGAAATAAAGATCATGTAACATGGAGACATCCTCTTGTAGAGTTGGTGAAATGAATAAATCTTGGAGATCGTCATCCGAGCCGGATGAATCAGAATCCACAATCTCTAGGGGGTTCTTGAAGCTCTCTACTGTTAACCAGAACTGGACAGGTAGAGAGCGACGTCGACGGTCCATAAACTCCATGAAGTAAGACAATGAGCTGGGATTCCTGAGAACATCACGCAAGGAAACCCTCTGCTTGCTTGAAGCATCTTGTAATGGGGGCTGTTTTGACCCATCTCCACCGCCAAGCGAGACAATACGTTCCTCGACTTTGCGTTTGGCGGTATAAAGTCTGTCCAGGAAAGCAACGACATCTTCTGTCTTCTCACCGTTTATCCAGTCATCCTTTTCGTGATTCGCTGTGAGGCGACATTGTCATATGTATGTAACCGACGAACAGAAACCATACCGAGTAGCATACGAGTTCGTCTGATCTCTCCCAAGATGTCATTTTTCAACCTCCTGGCATCCAGAAGGGAAGAGTAACGGTTAATGCTACGCAAAAAAGAGTCAAACTTGTGAATATCTGTTCGAATGGTGATATTTTCCGAAGTTGGAGGTGCTTCGTGGATATGAGAATTGACGGTGGATCTGGGATATTGCACCTCTATGATATTTCGAACTTTGGATACCAACTTCCTGGGAGTGAAAGGCATGAGACTCAAATTCAAACGACGAAGTGGAACGAGGCTCACTGCTGATGAATTGCAGCACCAGCCTATGGCGAAAATGAGTGCCAAATGAATGAGATAAGTTTTCTAGGGTACACACAACTTGATCAATCATTTGATTCCAGAAATCCGGATCAACAATCATATCCAGAAGTGGATAGAGCACAGTGCATGTAACGATCTCTCTGATGGTGACTCTCAGAATCGTACTCCTTGCATCTGTCTCAGGAAGAAGAAAAGGCATTGCACGATCCACAAGTTGCCGAAGGTGCATTTCTTCATTCTGTTTCGTAAAGGTCGTGGAGAGGTTATCAATTGCAGGGTGAAGCTTAGAGATGCCCTTTCCTGCGTATCTACTAGCAAGTAAGAGGTCAAGTTCTTCTGACTGAGTGAGTTTGCGCTCTAGTCCAGTGCCACGCAAGGCAATTTCAGATTGTCTGAATTGGTCAATATGAGACGTGACTTTGGGAAGAATGCGTCGGACAACGAATGCGGCAAAGTCGATCCTGGACGCTCGAAGCAGGAGCTGTGCTAGTGACGCATGGAGGAGCGATGTTACCGCAATCGGGAAGGATGGGGAAGACGATATGTCGCTATACCAGGACCAAACGAAGTCTCTGACAACTTGATTCAGTAAGTCGTTTAATGCCACCGATATACTTGGTGACTGGGGATATAAAGGGGGAAGAGATTGAGTCTGAGACCACTGTGACCTCGTGAGCACTGCTTGCCATGCCGCAGGAGTTGAGAAAGCGAATGGGCATACAGCTCGGTAAACATGTTCCGCTCTGTGCTGTTTCCTAGAGTCAAGATGATGGTTAAGGAAGATTATAAAGCCGATAAATCCCAGGGCGAAGACCAGGAAGATGAAGGGCGAAAGCAGAAGGAGAACAAGCGGCGATGCAACAAGGCGTGAGACTACAGGGAGGGTGATTGAGAGAAAACCGACCAGAACAACCCCGCATGTACTGAAGTAATTGGTCATTGCAGATGGGGTGAGACTCAGCAGAATCAAGTCTCACGAGTCTGCATCTGGATATATTTATCAGTGAATATGTGGGAAGGCTGTTCGTCGTTTATCTATCAAAGAATTTTCGGATTAGCACGTGCTTTGATTTTTATTTATTTATTTATTTTAAATCATAAATTTATAACGCGGTGCTCGATCGTACCTCCGCGGTAAAGTAGTACCCTACAATACACAACCCAAACTACAACGAGAAACCTAATGAGAAATGTAAAACAAAAGACAGATCACTCGCAACCGACCCAGACACAAGAGAAGTGAGAAAAGGAGAAAAAAAGGAAGAAACAGGAATAAAGGAGCAGCACTCAATGACTCTGTGATGGCACCCCACGTTAAGCGATGTTACTAGACCAAGCGAACGCTCCAGGGTTGTCTGTTAGGAACAGGACAAAATATTTGATCACCATGCGATCAGTCTTTTTGTAGATGAGCCGACTGCAATCGTTTAGAATGTGAGCTCGGGTTTCGACCCTACTGTGACCGCAAGGGAAAGAATCTCTTCCTGAATTCCCCAATCGAAACGTGATTTAGAATAGCTCTTGTGGTTCTAGCACAAAGCGAAACTGAGGATCCAATATGATTGAGCCATCCCCCTCCTTTAATGTACGATGGTTGGATACACTTCTTTTTGTTAATTCTAAGCTGTAAGAATTGGTGGCCTTTGTTGTGCTCATGGTTAAAGGTGGTGATCCATTGAGCACGTGCTTTTATCTGTAATTTAAGACTAGAGCTCTATGATAAATATCCTCAGACTTTACAAATTGATGTCTTTACAATAATATCTGAGCAATCACAATATCCATGTGGTCTACAGCTGCCCCAAACATTACAAAGTTTTTTTTAATGAAATCAAGTATTTCTACAGTAAAACAACTGTGAGGCACAAAACAGGAGTCTTTTTTTCAAACAAAAAATTCTTATCGGTGCCCAGTGACAGTTTGATCGACACAGCTATGCCTAAGCCATGCTTTCCAGCCTCCTACAGATAGCGATCCCACAGAGTGCCAATATTGAGACGTAACTAAGCCTAGAATTCAGGACTGCACACATTCAATGAGAGTGCGGACAGTTCCTTTCTGCAAAACTCAACAAAGTCGTAGATTGAGAGCCGAATACATGCCACTCTAAATGAGATCAAAGTTTATGTAAGGCATCCATTAATAGATAGTGCAAGAAAACCAGATAAAAGTATGTCACGCTTGATCAATGGATCAAGGTTTCGTTTTTGTTTGCAGAATTGTCTCCCACATACTGTAAGTCGATCGATTGATGCGTAGGTATCAACGATCTATGTTTTTGCGGGCTCTCAGTATATGAGACCTGGAGATCTCGAGGCAATAGTTTGATCATGTGTTATAGAGCAAGAATTTTTCGGTAAAGTTGAACTGTATATTTGATCACGTGAACAAGGCCTACCTAACATGGCCACGTCCAAGCCCGGCTCCCTCTCCACATTAGAAGGCTTTACCTGCGGTGCAGTTGCGGCCTGCACAGCTGTATGTGCTTCCTATCTCCATTCTATAAGGTGTACCTAGATACACAAATTTGGTCTCTAGGTCACTGTTTCCAATCCAGCAGAGGTTGCCAAGACGCGACTACAACTACAGGGCGAGCTTGCGAAGGGTGGTGGCAAGAAGGTATACAAACATACAGCCGATGTTTTGGTTAAGACATGGAAGAACGAGGGTATTCGAGGCATTCAACGGGGTTTAGGACCTGCTGTGAGCGATACTTTGAGCTGCTTGTCAATCTTTCATAACCGTGTGCTTTATGTTCCATGCAGTATATTTATCAAGTATGCCCTATTAATGTCCCCTTTTTCTTTGTCTGATGTCTGGTAAAGGTTCTATTAAATGGATCTCGGCTAGGTAAAAAGCCAAAGACTTGTCCTTTTCCGTTCTCTGATGTTTTAGGCTTCTATGAACCATTCCGTACAAGTTTCAATAGCCAACTTGGCTGGGACATCCAAGAACAGTTTCTCTTGACGTCGGTGCTGGCAGGTGCATTCAGTGGTGCCATCGGAGGTGAGCCCGTGTTTCTTATATGTTGAGGCAACATCCTTATTTGTGTAGCTTCGTTGGGAAATCCCCTCTTCTTGATTAAGGCTCGGATGCAGGTTAGAAATGGAAAGACACCAGACTCGAATGATTAGCTCATACCAGATAGGCGTATTCATCGGCTCTCCCCGTTGGCACACAACATCATTATAAAAGTTCTCTAGATGCTCTCTCGACCATATTCCGAGCGGAAGGACCTCGTGTCTTGTCCGTGGTATAGACGCAGCAATTTTACGAACATCAATGGGCTCTTCAGTCCAGTTACCCAGTTACAACTTGGCCAAGAGTCTCGTAATCAAAAATGGAATTCTCCCCGCTGACAGCATATGGACTTTCTTTCTATGCAGCGCAGTGTCTGGTGCATGTGTGGTACATTTCTATGTTTTTCATTGAGCGACAGCTTCATATAACTTGTAATTGCTAGCTGATGGCCATGCAACCCACCGATACCACCCTAACGCGAATGTATAATCAGCCAACAGTCATCGGCCCTGACGAAAAGTTAAGAGGAACCTTGTATAAAAACCCTATAGACTGTCTATGGAAGACTGCTAAGATAGAAGGTATTCGAGGACTCTACAAGGGTAGGTACCTCCCCGATAGATCGTCCAGAACTGACTTCATCCTATTTTGAAGGTTCAACTGCTCATTTTCTGCGCATAGCTCCTCATACGTGGGTCAAGCAATTATAGAGTCATCATTCGCGCAACTAACAGTTTGCAAGCATCATCACACTCACTGCGAATGATATAATTGTTGGTGCTTACAAAAAAGTACGCGACGGCCGTTCAGGTCCTTGATCAACCTATATTATATATCCTCCCTCCACTATATAAGTCATTCATAATTTGTGACCGATAGAACATACTTCCAGTTGGCAAGTGAATTTGACATCAATTTCGTACACGACTTGTCGGCGCAGGTGTGAATTCAATGGTTGTTCTACACAAACGTATATATAGTATAAAGGGTATAAGAGTCCAAATCCTGTAACAGACAGGATCAGATACGAGGCTCAGCGTCTGGCCTCGCTGATATTTAATTGCAGATTTGGGGATAGATGTGTTTGGTAGGATCCTGGGGAATCCAGCCATACTTCAAGCCAGCCCGGTACGACCAATCATCAGCGTTCTCAGCTTTCCAGGTCCACATGATCCAACCCTGGCCCTTCTCATATGAGATTGTTTGTGCCTCCCAAAATTTGCGTAGGAAAGTCTTGTATTGGGAAGTGAAGTGGGCACCGCTGCCACTCTTGCCAGCACACGATCCTTTAGATGAAGAACCTTGTTTACTTCCATCGTACCGGGCCCCAACACCTCGTCCGTTGAGGTATCTCGCACAGTCAGTTTTGGCGAGAGACCATTCTCCTACAACGGTCCACAACGGCGCAGTTGCGAGGCTATTAGCACGACTACATGCTTCTTGGATATGTTGACTGTCAGACAAACCATTTTCCTAAGAAAATGAGTAGACTAGTTGGACAAAAGTCTTTGCATTCGAATCAACTCACGTCATCTAAGAAAACTTGGTAGATATGAGTATCGAGGAGAACACCTTCGTATCCGTCGGACGGCTGCATAAAACCATTCCAATAACTGATGGGCTGGAATGCATCATGAATCATGACAGCGACGTTATCTGCGCTTTGTCTAGCACAAACACATGAAGCCGAAAAAGAGAGCTCTGCAGGTTGACCAGACATACCGAATGTCCCAATAACTTGATTCCCAGTAATTCCTCACTACAGTCAACATATTTCCACCAACAAATCCGGCAGGCCTAAAAATACCCGTCAAACCAGCGTAAGCAACTCAAATATAGGCCCGTTCTTACTCATTCAGTGGGGCAATAACAGAAGTCACGCCAGTCCTACCCTGGACTTCCGAAGCAATTCTTCTGATGATGGCCTCCGTGCGATCAATATTCTCTTGTTTGTTTTGCCAAGTTCTAAATGCAATAAGCTACTGAAGGATAGAATGCTTAGAACATAAAACACGCACGGAGCAGGTAACCTCTGCCCAGAGTTATCAAAGCTGGCAGAATCATCCGTCTTAGTACAAATTACAAATAACCATAAAATATAGATCACCGACCCGTTCTGACTGCCAGGGGCACCTTTACACCGGACAGATAGTCATGCAAAATCAGATTCCGAACCCAGGTAGCGACTCACCATGTAAGTCAATAATGACTTTTAAGTTATACTTGGCAGCCCACTCAAACGCCTTTTCCATATATGGCAGTTGGCCACTATGGTAGGGTTCGCCTTGACTGGTTTCGAACGCCCAATACCCGATCGGCAATCTGACATGATTCAAGCTTACCAGACGCAAGTTAGCCGTCAAGATATCCAAGAGCTTCACACTTACCCAGCAGCAGCAATTTGTGCGAAGTCATTTTCAGTAATCCAGGTTTCCCAGTGCTGTTTCAGAACACTATTGGCCGTTGAGTTGTCAACATATTGGCCAAATGTCCATTCGTCAACAATGCGGTCATCACCCGTGTTGTCAAAGATAGTGGGAGTGATCCATGGCTGGTAAGCGCAGGTGAACTTCACGGGATGGATTCTGAAACAGGCAAATACTCACCTCGAGGACGAGCCAGCCTCCAAGGTTGACACCTCGCACCTTTTCCTGACCATACGGGAATCCCCAACCTAGAACAGAACTAACAACGGAGAGGCCAACCATGGCACTCGAAAGGGTGCGCAACCCAGTAGAGCGGATCATTTACTTTGAAAAATGCGAAGAATGTTGAAAAAGAAAAACTAAAGGAGGGAAGTTGTTAAAGAATCGTCCTATCAGCGAAAGTGCCCTTATATAGATTTGTGGACTAACGGTTGTACAGCGGACCAGGTGCCTGCCAGAGGGACCCTTGAAGAATGAAAATGAACTTGAAGTGAGGCGTACTTCCATTATGGGATTAGATGCTCCACACCCCGCCGAAGCTTTCCCTTCTTTGGTTATTTCCAAATCAATAAAAAGCAGTGTAGTTCGGCCCAGGTGATCTTTTGCTCGGGGCTGGGCCATAGTGCAACCCCAGATAGATACAATCTAATTGGGTCCAGTACAATGTCTGACTAGTCACCTGCACACAAAAAAAGTCAGGAGAAGCACAGCTGGTCACATCTTATTCACTTCATGTTGAAATGCTCTGCTATTTGATTTGTTGCCTTTGCTTTTGTAAAAAATCCAGATCATTACCAAAGTATGATATACTTAGTGTTATCTCAAAGTCTGGCTCATCAGAATCAATCCATTGAAGAATTTTTTCTGTTAGGAAAAGTACACAAAGGGTGGCTGCTACTGCAGCAGGTGGCAGAGGCTGAGCAAGTTGCTACACAGTCCCCAGAGATATGCTTAACATGGTGGAGACAAGCAAGATCAATTACAGAAATGGCAGAAAATAATCTGTAGTACAAAGTTCTTATATATTATAGTAAGAGAATGACCCTCTTCTACACATTTGCAGAAAGATATGAATTATGTAGATTACATCCTACTGAGGAGAGTCTACCAGGGTAATCATAGGATAGATCAGTGGCTGCTACCACTACCCCTACCCTTGTTAAAACCCCTAGGAGTATGCTTTCTACTTGTGGGCTTTAACCTTATCTTTAGTGGGCTTAAAATATCATACTCTATTCTTAAGAGCATGTTTTATTCTGAGAGTAAAGTACATTCAATTTGAGATACTTCTTCTAACCTTGAGGGTACACTCTACCTCTTGACTCAAAGGTAAGAGTAGGGTCAAAGGTAGATTATAGCTACCCTTACCCCCACTGTAAGCAGAATGGTAGCACCAGTGGTTGCAAGTGAGCAGTCCGTCTTTTGTCGAGATGGAACGAACACATGTCGTCAATGCAGATCGACGGCAAACACCGATCCCTATTTATTATCGCCTTCGTGCCAACCGTCTACCTCGCATCTTCATCATGTCCATTGACCAACTTTCTGCTCGCTACAAGGATGCTGGCCAAGACCATCTTCTGAAATTCTGGCCTAAACTCGATCCCACCGCTCAGAAAGCCCTTGCCAGCCAGCTCGAGGCTCTTGATATTGAACGCGTCAATCGCATGTACAAAAAAGCTACAGCTGAAGAGGCTTCCTTAAGTGATCCAACGGCTCAAACCCAGGGTATCAAGCCGATCCCCAAGGACGCGACTGATTCTGTTGTTGGCAGTCCTGAAAAGAAACAGGAATGGTTCAGGATCGGTCTCAAATCCATCTCTGACGGCCAAGTCGGCGTTTTGCTTTTGGCTGGTGGTCAAGGAACTCGCCTGGGCAGCAGTGCGCCGAAGGGGTGTTATGATATCGGCCTTCCATCTCATAAATCTTTATTCCAGTATCAGGCCGAGCGCATCGCTCGCCTTCAGCGCCTTGCAGAACAGGAATTCCACAGGCCTGCTGGGACTGTGACCATTCCTTGGTATATCATGACGAGCGGTCCAACTCGCCATGACACCGAAGAGTTTTTCAAACAAAACTCTTACTTTGGCTTGTCCCCAACCAATGTCATATTCTTTGAACAAGGTTTGTAGTTCCTCGGCCTGAGATCTACTCCTGTTCATCGTGGTTGGACAGGTACACTTCCCTGTTTGACGATGGATGGCAAAGTTCTCCTGGAAACCTCTTCTCGTGTTGCTGTTGCTCCTGACGGGAATGGTGGAGTATATGCTGCCATCCGTGCTCCCTTGTCTCCAGACAATTCCAATTCCGTTCTCTCCGACCTTCAGAAACGCGGCATCCTATATGTCCATGCATACTGTGTTGACAACTGCCTGGTCCGCGTGGCGGATCCCACATTCCTTGGTTATAGTATCCAGAAACGGGCGGACTGTGCTGCCAAGGTAGTCCCTAAGGCTTCGCCTTCAGAGTCTGTCGGTGTCATTGCCCTTCGTGGCAATCAATACGGAGTTGTCGAGTACTCCGAAATCTCAAAAGAACAAGCTGAACGGCGAGACCCAGAAACCGGCGAACTCGCCTTCCGAGCTGGCAACATAGGCAACCATTTTTATACCACTGAATTTCTGACACGCGGGGAAAGCTTGGAAGACCAGCTCATACCTCACATCGCCCGCAAAAAAATTCCTCATGTTGATCTAGAGTCAGGTCAGATAGTCAAACCCGAAAAACCAAACGGCATGAAGCTCGAGATGTTCATTTTTGACGTGTTTCCTTTGACACAACGCTTTGCCGTTCTGGAGGTTGAGAGGTGTGAGGAATTCAGTCCTCTTAAGAACGCTCCTGGTACTGGCTCGGATGATCCTGATACCAGTCGACGTGACTTGCTCGCCCAGCACCGGCGTTTCTTAGAAGAGGCTGGAGCTACTATCAAAGATGGGGTCACTATTGAACTCTCACCTCTTGTTACTTATAGTGGAGAGGACCTTGAGGCTTTTAGGGGGAAGACATTCACGAAATCGGGCCACGCGGAATCTCTAGAGGCCCTGAATGCATTGATCTAGATACTTTGAATTCTGTTTCTTCTGGACTACTGTTAGACAACAGACTTGGAATGGACATTCGGATAAATTGTAGTAAATGGCTGAAACGCTACAATCTGGTGTATTCTTGTATGTTTTAGTGCATCATCATTGTTTTCACTTTCGTCGAAATTGGTGCTCAAACCATCCGAGGATAACAAGATCATGTATTTCCTTCCTATCAATAACACCTACCCAGCCCCGTCATTGATCTTAACTCTCGGTATCTTTTTTTCTAGTTTTTCTAGTTCTTCTTTGAATGCTGCAAATTGCCGTTGAGCTCTGTCTGCAGTAGGCTTTTGTTTTAACTACGCCCAAGGTGGGCCAGACTCCATTGAGATGGTTGTCTTGGTGGAAGTGAAGGAAGAAACTGTACTGACTTCTTTACAGCAGGTCAAAAGCTTATCAATGATGATGTTCTTGTCACCTTGCACATCTTCCACTTCCTTCTTGAGTTGCTGGACCTTCTTGTGGTCAACGTCAAGTGAAGGCCGGCGGAAGAGGTAAAAAAGAACAGGAGGGAGAATGAGAAAAGTTAAGCAAAAACACAATGCAAGGCAACGAAAAAGAAACAATCAAGGGAGAGTGAAGATGCCCACCTCTTCTTCTAGCTTTTCTGCCCGATTCCGTTCGACTTCAAGCAGCTCCTTGGATTCTGCCGCGCGCGCTCGAGATAAAAGAACTTCAAGCTCTTTCGACCGGATAAGACATTCAAAATGTCGTTCTCGTAGTTCATACTGGCGGAGGACGTCTTTCAGTCGCTCTCGAACACTAAGAAACAATCCAGTAAGACGAATAATCGAGAAATTTCAGGAGAACGAACACCCCGTCAAATATGTCTTCCAACGTTTTCTTCGCCCTGATGGACATCAGCCACGGAAGGAGGGGTTTATCATTTGGGCCTACTCTTGTGGATCCTCGCTCCAACATTTTTTGAGTCGCTCCTGTTGGGGTTCAAGGTGCTCTTCCTGTGTGTCAACAACGATAATTTGGGTTTGATGTTCTGTTTTGGAGACGGATGGAATGAGGGCTTGACTTCACGCACCCATTCCTCGACATCCTCAGCATTCTTAGTGAGGTCCATCAGTTCAACAGCCAGAATCTCATCCTTGTCTTCCATATTCACGTCTTCAGGCGTTTGCTCATCGTCGAGTGACCGTCCATTATGTGTGAAAATGAACTGGAGATTGGGCTTGCTTGCAGAGCTTGCTTCCTTCGTTGCTTCGACTCTGGCGATGGTGCTGGAGTCATCGACCTTCTTGCCTGGCTCCTCCATCCGTTCTGTAAATGTACTGAACAAGCGAGAAAATTTGGTCTTGCGAGAGATCTTGAAGAAAAGTTCGGTACGGTAACGACAGATAACTTTGATGACGATGTCGGGCATCTCACGATATTTATTGTCCTGGAGTTTAGCTTTGGTGTCTTGTTTCGCGATATTATTCCGCAATTGCGACAGCTATACAAGTAGATGAGAGAAAATCAAGGAGAATCGGGAAGGTGGCGTACCTCGCTCTGTGAATCATCATACTCTTGCTTGAGGGTCTTGGTGTCCTCCTGGATAGCATAAGTAGAAATCGAGAGGATAATTGATGTACACACTCGTAGGCGCTTATTCTCCTAGATGCCGGACAAAAGTGAATTCAAGGAATGAAAACATATCAGTCGTACCTTTTGTAATTCGCGAGCCAAACTCTCGATCTTGGCTTTGCTCTGGTTCGCCTTGGTTAATTGTGATTTGGCTAGGACGGAGATGGGGTAGATTGGTCATAATGGCCGGTTGCCTCGTACCTGCGTCTTTGTCCTTGGTTAATTTCTGTTTCTCTTTCGCATGATCTCGCTCGGCGCGTTTGAACTCTGCAAACTGAATTGCACCTCCTGAATATATGAGATTTTATAAAGACTGAGCCTCTGACCAGTTCGAAGTACTTGGCGTGAATGGCGTTCTCTTCCATGCCCTTGATGGATTTCTGGGCCTCCTCGGCTGTGGGTATGTCAATTGTCAGACGATGAGGCAGAGAAAGAAGGCGAGTAACACACCGAACCGTCTCTCTTCCTCCTCCTCGAGGACCTCCTCCTCTTCCAGAGCGGCTATACGGTTCTTGACGCTTTCGTACATTGTGACAGGATCAACGGGAGGTTCATTCCGTTTCTTTTTAGTGGACTGGGTGCCATTGACGGAGGCGAGAGCTGGTTGTGGTGTAGCTGGAGGTCGAACGGGGGACTGGGCGATTGTCGGAGGCACAGGAGGAGCAGAAACAGGGACAGGAGGAGCAGAAACAGGGACAGGAGGAGCAGGAGCAGGACCCGGGGGAGGGGGTTTGGCAGATTTGGCGGAGTGGCTCGCAGTTGTTCCGTTCATGAGTCCAGGCGAGACTAGAGGAGAGTTGAAAGCACGCTGGACGTCGTGCTTGAGGAGGGCCAAAAGAGACTTGATGAGGAAACCTATGTGTGCAAAGACAAAGACAACGACAAATTTGTATTTAGTTGTATGTGTCAAACCTGGAAACATTTACATTTACTGTCCGTAAGCTAATTCTATTCCGGCTTTGATCCTCCTCGGAATACATCACATTCTCCCATCCTCCTCAATTTTTTCTCTTCCACAACACGTGACATCCGCGTGTTCTGCTCGTGTCGTCAATGTTTTCCGACATGCGGCCATACGGTGTGTCCATGCTCGTCTCTCAACACGGCTGCTTGCTAACCTATTCTAGAACAAACACCACCCAGCTCTCCTGTCCAAAAGAAACTCCGTCTTTCATCACCAGACAATGCGTCTGATATGCAGCCAAGCCTTGGTTTTTCCAAGGCCATTGCGCTTTTACCATCGAGAAATTCAGATATCAAAGACGATCCGGAAAATCCATTTGCCACCTCCCTGTTTCCAGGTTCTGGCTTTGCCTTGGCCTCATCGCATCAACCTGAAACATGGGTTCTATCGTCCGAACCATCTATTAAACAGGACCATGAGGCATGGCCTAATCCTGTGGGCTTCCAAACTGCCACGCTGGTCCCTGCCTCAACCTCGTCATCTGGTTTTGTAAGCCTTCGGTCAAAGACTACCCTCGCACCTTCTGCAGCTGCGCTCGCCCAAGCACAAGCACGACTGAAGGAGATTTGGGATGATCAGTCTGAAAACGCCAACCCTTTGGCTGGGACCAAGGACCAATTTGCGACTCAGGCCCAGACGAATGCAGAGCCTGTATCTCATCGTCCTGCTCTCCAAGCCCTGGATAATCGACCTCAGACACCCAGCACTCCAACACCAACTGGGTTCCCAAGGCCGTCAGTTCCAGGAAAACAACCCCAAGCTATTGATCAGTTGAGAGTGAAACAGAAACCTTTCAGGTCGCCCTTGCTCAAAAACACTCCAAAGTCCAGATTTACGAGTTCGCCTGTGAACTTCAGCACTAGCTTTGCTCCTGCAACCGTTATGACATCCCATGATCCAACAATACCCTCGACACCCCTCAGGCCCAGCTCGAAACTATCGAGCTTTCAAACCCCTTCCCGGTCTCCTGCAAGCACACAACGCACGACTCCTGCGCCTTTTGTTACACCTTTCAAACCTGGAAATCGACCTGGGGAACCTGGATGGGCAAAACTTCAAGCCTCAATACCAAAGGGAAGCACACGCTCCGTCACCCATGCCTCTACAACCTCCCTCTATGATCCTTCACGACGCCCAGAAGCCAAATCCTTCTTCAACCTTCGTAGGTCTTCTATAATGCCCTTTGCCCGATAAACATCGACTCGTCTATTTCAGGACCTCCAGCAAACCGAAAAACACTTGCTGAATCGGGATTACGCCCTCAGCAGTTTGATCAGGAAGATTTTGAGTACTTGAATATGTGGGTAATCAATCCTGGATAGTCACAGCGCGAATTCTGAATACATACAAAGAAACATACAAGAGCTCCGGCAAATAAGAACCCCTAAAGATGCTGCTCATTATTCCTTCTACACTGCATCAACCTCACCTCCGGCTCAAACAGGTCCTCTTGCCCAGTGGGGTCCCACAGTTGCCTTTCAAGAACTCCATGACTTGGGTTGCACATTGATCACTCAAGCATGGATTGATAATCACTGGGGTCTGATACTTTGGAAGTTGGCTGGGATGGTTGCTTTAGATCCAGATAGTGAGAGTGAGTCAAGAACCAAGCGATGGTGTTGGCCAGAAGTCAAACGACAATTATCATATCGGTCAGTACCTTGATTATTGACTCTCCTGCCACTGTCTGATCAGAAATTACAGATATGAACGAGAACTTAATCAAGCGAGAAGGCCTGCACTACGATTGATCGCTGCACAAGATGTATCCGCCGCACGACCTCTGGCTCTGTGTGTTTCTAACATATTCAAAGCTGAAGACCATCGAGGTATCGTGTATCCGGAACTTGAGATTACTGATGGATGGTATCGTCTGAGAGCGAAAATTGATGCACCTATGTCGAGGGCCGTTCAAAGGGGTATCATACAGATAGGAAGGAAGATTGGTGTTGCTGGTGCGAGGGTAGAAACTTTGCTCAAATACTGAGAAAGTGAGACTGAAAGAGGTTTTTTTTAGCTCGATTCAGAACGCAAAGAGCCGCAAGAAATTTTAGATGCTTATAATTCTGTGAAACTGATCCTCAGCGGCAACTCTTCTCATTTGCTTCCTTGGGATGCCAAACTCGGTTTTGTCAGAGGGCCTTGCATTTCCACAATGCATAGTCTGACGCCAGATGGCGGTTCGATTGCGGCTATGGACGTAATGGTGGTCAAAGTGAGTATTCGTATAAATCTGATCAAATGTTACTGAACCTGGTTCTTATCAAGACACATGCAATTGCATTTATCGAATTTATTACGGATGAAGATGGACGAAAGAGGAGAGAAGGACCCAGGGGTGAAGTTGAAGAGATGAGGATGAATGAAGAATGGAAGGTAAATCTTTTCCGAGATCCAAGCAACCCACGTATCCTCATTAATGTCTTGCAGAAGAAACGCGATTGGGAAGCTTCCAAACTCCGCACCCAATTTGAAAAGAAGACATCTCGATATGAATCGTACATTGACAGGTTAGAACGTCGAGCAGGAAATCAATTTCATCCACCCAAGAATGGTGCGTCTACCGCTTGCCTTGCGAAATAAAACAAACTCATGATCATCGATCAGACGAGCCACCAGATCATATCGAGAGGCTGTACGATCAATTGGAGGATCATGAGGAAGCAATGGAAATGTTAAGTCGAATCAGCGCTCAAGATGCAGGTTGGCTCGCGAGACATACTCGGCAGTGTCTGAGGACCGAATGTGAGCATGTTGGAGAGGAAATCACTCGAGAGCTCGAGGTAATGTTTGAATAACTCGTTCACATCTTGCTTTTGAAGTGACGTTTATGGAAGGCGACGTGTCCCCCTAGAGATATTCGCAGCTTCAGGGTTATCATAGTGAAGGATTCACGAACATATCGACGCCCCGCTCATCGACATGCTCAACTCACGGTTTGGGATGTTTTGACGCTGACTCTATCTGAAGGAGCAAAGCCTGGCGCGATTGATGTTGGCAGTCGTTTCTTGGTATATTCACTCGATTCTAGCCATTCGATCCCAGTTTTAACTTTGATTGAACAGATCACTAATTTGACTCCTCAACAGCAAGGTGCATGGATGGGCAATCAGCCTAACTCACAAATTTTTCTCGCTACAACTCGCGCTTCACAATGGCGCAAGCTGAAGATACCAGATTGACGCATTGCTATTGTTTTGTGCATTAATTCCGGAGATAACCTGTACCATTAGTCTCCCTGAATTCACTCAGAGAGACCATGTGATGAACAACTTTGTATACCCGAGAGCAAAGGGTAATGATGGGGCTCGTTTTATCTATTAAGACATACTGTAAGATAACTAACTATATATCCATTCAAGTATCTATCTTCCTGCTGCAAGCCCATACTTGCTGAAGACTTCATGGAAGTCGCCGGCGTCCTCATGACCCATGCAGACAAGAGTAGGTTTGCTACCGGATTCGGGACCAAAGATCCTCACAGCAACACGATGAATAGCACTGCTGTCAACCTGGTCAATTTTTTGTGTCATTTCCAAAATGGGAACTCTGCGTCCATGAACGAGAATCTATCCACCATTGATTATCTTCAAGTGTTGATGAGAAAGGCATCGACTTACCTGTCTACCAAGGTCCTCGACCGCAACAGTACGACTCTCTAGAGCCATCATCAAACTTGACTTAAGCTGATTCTTGGCCCTGTTAAGTTCGGTTGGAGAAATGGTAGTGTAAAGTAAAAGACTAAGTTGATGCACAAGATGAGGAAGTATCTGTCCTGGTGTATTGCCATTCTTGAGACCAGAAGCAGCAGGGACATAAGAAGCAAAAAGGCCAAACAGCGAAGAGTCGGAATAGATGTGATGGAAAGATGCGCAATGGTCAATTTGCGGATAGTAGTTGAGGATGTGGGTATAAAGCCGTGAGTACATTCCTTTTCCAGGTCCGCCTATAAGAGTAGTGTAAGAGCCATACGAATTGTACCGTTGTCTGGACGCACCTGCAGAAAAACTACCACCGCCACCAAGGAGTACTTGCATGACTGCAATTGTGTAAATATCGTCATCATGGATGCCTACACCCTCGTAAGCCACATAAAGGTGATTCAACTCGGCTTGGGGATCATGCACGAAACGGTGTCCACCCGTATATGTAGAGGTAGGACTTTTCGGAATCGCGGGAGATGAAATGACTTTTGGAAACAAATAAGAGGCAGCTCGTGTGAGGGACTTGGCGACAGAGGGAGCTGGAGTATTGAGAAGGTGTGTAGGGATAGAAGAATTGGCGATGGTACGGGAGCTTACAGATGGGGTTGTGCCAGTAGATTTCAGTGGTGAAAAATATCGGTCTGTGAGTTCGACGAGCTCTTCATGCTGCATACCAGCCCCTGCTATCACCATGCGTTCCGGTCTATACCATTCTTTCATGCCTTTGCGAAGGGCACACTTGTCAATATGATAGATGCGGTCCTCGGGGCAAAGCAATGAATTTCCCAGTCCCTTCTCTCCGTAGGCGACGTAGTGAAGAATTTCAGGAAGAACCATGTCCGGTTTGTTTTGAATCTCTCTGACTTCATAGAATGCAGCATCTCTTTGGGCCTCTATTTCTTCAGGGTGAAATGAGGGGTCGAGAACAGTGTCGGAGATGAGTGAAAGGGCAAGAGGTGTTGCTTGGTGGAAGTGGGATGACTGATACATGATAGACTCCCGAGAGGACGAGCACATAATCTGCCCCCCGAGGGAATGTAGTGCCGTAGACATCTCTTCGTTGGTCCGAGTTCGTGTACTCTGATACATCCAATTTAGAATGACGCGAAGCTCGTCATATAAAAAACAAACCTTGAAAGCCATCCTATCAAAGAAATGACTGACTCCTGAGATTTCCGACCATTCATAACGCGAACCCCCATCGATATAAAGACCAACTGAGGAAAAATGACCGAGCGTTGCCTCTGTTGCAACACGAATGTTGTTTGGAAGCGTCGTGATCTTTACAGTCGGCTCAGTAGATTTGATTGAGTATGAACGCTGCGCTCCATGCCTCACAGAATTGCGGACATGGCGAAAAAATGGGCTGCAGACTTTGCGCATTGCGTTGTGGCCGCTTCCAAACAAGTTCGAAATGTATGTGGATCAGAGGTCGGGTGTTCGAATCACCGTTGAAACTTTTGACTCATTGCGAGTAAAAATAGTTCCAAGGGTGATTCGAACACCCGACCCCGCGATCTGCAATCGCATGCTATAACCACTTAGCTATTGGAACCTGAAAGCTTTTTTGTCTCAAATTGTATATATACGGCATATATTTTTACGATTGTCGGTCATTTTGTCTCACTTGATCGAGTGGTTGAGATCGAGTCACCCATTGTTTAAGCACCCGGGTCTACTGTACATTCACTCTAAGTCACATGGCACCTGAGCGTTGATAAAAATAGTGAAACCACTGGTCCTCAGCCTCCATCCGACTGCAATTGATCTCGGCCTGGTTACTAACTCGATCGGATTGATCAAACTCACGAAATTTGGCGCTAATTCCACCACGTGGAATCCCCGGGCCTGACAGATGAGCCAAAGATTGAATATCCCATGTGTTTAAATAAGAGCGGTGAGTCCTCCAATTCTTCCCACCTTAATCTCCCATAAACATGCCTGGTTTCTCTACGGTCGCACCATGGCTCAGTAAGACTGGTATCTATGGTCCGGTCACTGCTACACTAGATTGGTGCGAGGTGCGCAGTTCTTGATTACCTTTCCAATAAGTCTACTTAACTTGCTTTACGGTATAGGCGAATCACCAGTTCTCGCCCTACATCGCAGAGATGGCCAACTCAGTATCCAACTTGTATACTATAGGGGTATCCGTGGTCGGTTATCTGAGTGTCATGAAGCAATCGCTACCAAAACGATATGCCCTCGGGTACCTGGTGAGTAGCTAAAGTGCCTCTGGCTCGTCCAATCACTGACCCTCGATGACTCAGGGTATTGTGTTGGTCGGTATTGGGAGCTTCTTATTCCATGCTACCCTTCTCTATGAAGCACAGCTGGCCGATGAGCTTCCAATGATATACGTTGGCTCTATCGGTCTGTTCATTGTCTTTGATGATGAACCAGGCTATGGACTCCAGTCACGGCGGAGCAAAATTCTAATAGCTCTCCTTCTGCTATTTGATATTCTTTTCACCTGGAGCTAGTACGTGTCTTCTATCAATATACAATGTTGATGCTGATCCCAACCTTGATGTTAGCTACGTCTATCGGAATCCGGTATACCATCAAATTGTTTTCGCGATGATCATATTCATTGCAGCCGGGCGGCTCGTATACCTTCTCAGATGGTCAGAGACTACCAAGCAGATACCCATCGTGGCGAAGCAAAAAATTACGAAACTTTTTAGTACCGGTGCCTTGCTTTTTGGATTTGGGTTCTTCATCTGGAATGTGGATAACATTTTCTGTGATTTTTTGATACTCAGAAAATTGTCGATCGGTTGGCCTTTTGCGTTTTTCCTCGAAGGTGAGTGCAGTCATAATGTTATCATGTGAGTCTGATACGTCTGCAGGACACTCCTGGTGGCATATTCTTACTGTGCGTTCTTAACATTTCCATTCAATCTCTTGTGAATTTTATTTCTTTAGGGGGTTGGAACTTATTATCAGTTTGTTGGAATTCAATGTACGTCAAAGATTTCCTCGTGTTGTGCTACATCACTGACTCTATAATTTAGATGCGTAAGATTCCAGTAATCCACCCCTACAAACGATTTGACAACTTTCTAGTACTCTCTGCGTGAAGGACAACTCAACTGTTTACACCGTTGGATGGGAACATGGACTGCCATACATCGAGCGCGTGCATGTACACGAAGAATAGATCACTGTATTTCTATGCAATGTACTTAATAATCTAGATAGAGATTAGATGTTTGGTATACACTTTTTTTCCTGAAGTATCAATACCAAAGGACAATTCTGTGGCTTTTAAGCCTCGGAATTCAAGCTCCCGGTAATTTGCTCCCCTACTGTCCATTTTGCAAAGCCCAACACGGCAACGCCCTCATCTGTCGAGGATGGTGAAATCAATCCCTTCTGTTGCGACCATCCGACAAGAGCTTCATGCACAGGTGTATCTGAAAAATCACCGCCCAGCATCGTGAAGGGCTGGTTGTAAAGTGCCCCTTCCCCTTCACCCTTGATGCTATACGTTTCGAATCCCGCAACCTGTCGTGCAATTCCGCGCTCTAGTCGACCCAAGTCCTCTCGAAACGTCTCGGAAACAATGAGTTCAGGGAGTTTCCGAGACTTCAAAGCAAGTAGTGTTAGGGAACCGATACGGCCCTGGGTAATGTCCCCGATAGATCCATGAACATAAGAGGAGAGTCGAAAACCGCGGTCGGTTTGTGGTGGGGAATTTCCGGAAACACTGACGGCTTGGCGCAATGTGATGTTCTCTCCTAGCTTAGCTATTGCATCTCGGATGGCGGTTCCGATGGTACCAGACGGCACTGCACTAGGATTGGTCTTGGAAAGCAGAGGCGCGCCCTGGAGGAACTCGAGTGAGCACTGTTGGAATGCGGCTTCTGAGTCTGTTGCATCAGCATTGAATGCTGCAGTGTGCGCAATGTCCGCTGCAAGACGCCCAAAAAGCTCATTACGTCCTACAAAATCGGTTTCACAGTTCAGCTCAACCATTGCAGCCCGAATCCCTCCATAGCCCGACCCAGTCGTTACGCCGACTCCGCTTGACAGGATGGAGACACTAACAAGACCCTGCGTGGTGCTCCTGCCCTGTACTTTCGCGGCCTTCATGGCACCAGTGGTGACAAGGTCCTTTTCCAGCCACTTCAATGCGGCATCGAGGTCATTGTTAGTTGCAGAGAGGGCCTCACGTGCTTTTGACAAGGAAACCTCAGTATGTTTCCTCAACTCTGCAACCAACTTGATTGAGGGTTTGACTGGAAGCTGTGTCGGATAGTAGCGCAATGGAAACCTGAAAGACCGACACTGGAGGAGGTTGGACATGTCTGTGAACGCGACGTGGTTTAGCCGAACACTTTTACTTATTGATCCGGTGATCCGGCAATCAAACAGGGCAAGTGAAAAGTGAAATTCACTTCTTATACGATGACCGCCTTCACAGCACCTCAGCAATTACCGCAGGACCTCCTTCTGATCTGCGAACTCGTGGACACCAAGGATATTCAACATGAAACGCCAAATCTGGCTCAAAATGATCAAGATGATATTGCAAGCTCTGGTGATGAGAGTGAAGAAATCGAGAAGGATTCGACTATTTTCAAAGACAAGGAGAGCGAGGCCGAGAAACCCATGTATGTTAAGATTCTCATTATGCTTTAACTTGACACATATCTCTCTCTCTTGTCAAGCCCCTCCGCGGAACTGAGCTCTGAACCTGACTCTTCCGACTCCGAGTCAGAAATGGAATCACAAATTCCAACATTTCAGAATACATTACATAGTTATGATGACGATGAAGATGGGGAAGCCCCTGCTGGAGCCACGACATACCTTCAGACGAAAAATGAAGTGGTTGATGTACCTATAATCATCCCTGACCTGGAAGCAGTTGGAACGGACGAAGTGCTAGAGAAGGTTGGGGAGGTGTTGTCCGTCGTTGGGGACATTGTAATTGTCAAAGGTCTACCATCAAAATCTGCTGATAGAGGCTCTGAGAGAGCGCTCGACTCTGAGACACTGCTTGTCTTCGAGGATCGAAAAGTTTTGGGTTATGTGCGTTTTAGTCCCTGGTTCTATCCTAGTTGTTTATGCATTATTAGCCAGGTATACGAAACTTTTGGACCAACTTCTGAGCCATTGTACCAAATCAAATTCAACCAGCAATATCCGCTCGACCCAGAAAAGACTCAAGTTGGACGCAAAGTATTCCATGTGCCGGGACGGAGTCACTTCATCTTTGTTCACCAGCTTAGACAGCTCAAAGGTAGTGATGCCAGTAATGTGCACGACGAAGAACCAGGAGAGGATGAAATAGAATTTTCTGACGACGAAGCAGAGGCCGTTCATCGTAGCCGCTTCAAGCATAGGTATGCCTACGTTTCTTGCTGACCGACCATCCACTGATCAAAGTAGACGAGGAAGGGAGCGTTCGAACTCTGTGTTTTCTTCAAGGCATTTGACACCATCACAGATGCGAGACCAGGATATGACAGCAGAATCCATGTTGAACAGGAGCGCTTTCGACGAACACAGTCCTTATGATCATCACGATGTTGGTCCATTTCGACCGAAACCCGAGCCATATGACGACCTATATACTGATCACAGTGTGCGAACGGGTGAAAGTTCTGGACGACCCAATGTGAGAAGCTCATTCCATTCAAGCGAGGGCCGCGGTCGTGGAAGAAGAAGCCGAGGGAGAGGGAATCAGCTCCATAATCATCCCAGAGCATCCTTCAGAGAACGTCACCAGCATCATCCAGCTAATGCTCCTGATCCAATTTTCGAAGCTTATGATCCTCGGTCACCCCAGGAATCTCTTCCCTCTTTGCTGCCGCGAAATGGTCCCGGATTTTACCTTTCTCCAAATATCAGTCATTCCTGGGGTCAGGATGTCTCCTCATCAGGATATCTACAAGACCATCAATTCTATATGTTTCCCAACCAACAGGTATCATACGC